>RCNI01000121.1_pt1 | contig 51855 bp, 41 predicted proteins | sample 2041151 | NCBI WGS metagenome assembly RCNI01 (sample SAMN09708214, study PRJNA481090) | feces metagenome | isolation source: feces | place: Antarctica: Albino Rookery
AACTACGCATTCGTCGGCCGTAAGGCTAAGAAGCGTGATTTCCGCCGCCTGTGGATCACCCGTATCAGCGCAGCTGTCGCTCCCTACGGCCTGAACTACTCCAAGTTCATGAACGGTCTGAAGAAGGCCGGTATCGAAATGAACCGCAAGAGCCTGTCCGAGATGGCTATTCAGGACACCGCTGCTTTCGCAGCTGTCGTGGAGAAGGCTAAGGCTGCTCTGAACTGAGACTGTTAATTCAAAAACCTCTCTGAAAACTTCAGAGAGGTTTTTTTGTGCGGAAAAACAGCAGGTTTTGGCGAAGATGCTTGCAAATAACGGAAAATGTTATATAATTAACCTTATTGCAAAAAACGGAGGAAAATCCATGATTCTGACGGTTCAGGCGGAAAGTGAAAAAAGACTGTCGGCTTTTCTGCGGGAAAATATGCAGGTCTCTTCCGGGCTGATGAACCGGCTGAAGTGGAAAGACGGGATCCTCGTCAACGATGTGCCCCGGCACACGGATTATCCGGTGCAGCCCGGGGATCGGGTTTCCCTGCTTCTGGACGAGGAGGAACCGGATTATCCGTCTCAGGATGGCCCGCTGTCGGTACTGTACGAGGATGCGTATTTTCTGGCGGTGGACAAGCCTTCGGGAATGCTGATCCATCCGTCCAGAGCGCGGCTGGACGGCACCCTTGCCAATTATGTGCTGGGCTATTACCGCAGAACCGGACAGAAAAGCGTCTTTCATCCGGTGACCCGTCTGGACCGGGATACCTTCGGAATCGTACTGGTGACGAAAAATTCCTACGCCCACGCACTGGCCCAGAGCTGTCGGATCCAAAAGACCTATCATGCAGTGGTGTTCGGCGGCCCTCCCAGTCAGGCCGGAACGATCAATGCGCCCATTGCCCGCCGGCCGCTGCCCAGTCTGCTGCGGGAGGTCCGGGAGGACGGAAAGCCCTCTGTGACCGAGTACCGGGTGATTGAGCAGCTGGATGGCTGCACCCGGCTGGCTCTTCGGCCTGTGACCGGCAGAACCCACCAGCTTCGGGTCCACTGCAGCTACATGGGCTGCCCCATTCTGGGAGATCCCCAGTATGGAAGCGAAGAATCCCAGATCTTTTCTGCGCAATTCGGGCTGCAGTCCCAGCTTCTGTGCGCCAAACGGCTGGAATTTGTGCATCCGATTACCGGACAGCCCCTGGTTCTGGAAAGCCGGATGGATGCCTGCCTGTAAAAAAAGCAGGCGGCCGGATGGCCGTCTGCAGATTTTTATCGGATTCGGGTGCCGTTGAGGATGGCTTCCGCCAGATGCTCGCCGTCGTAGCGCAGTGTCAGCAGAAAGAACGGAGCATCTGCCCAGAGCAGATCCAGAAAAATCCGGTCGCCCTCCCACTGTGGCAGGGTGCACAGAAAATCCCGGGATACCCACTGCAGGTCGCCCTCGTCGCAGTCTTTGAGCTGGCCTTCAAACCGGTCGGCGGTAAACAGGTACATGTGCTCGCCCTGGGTTGGGTCGTTGTTGCGGAAGGTAACGATTCCCCGGCATTTCCACCCGGTCAGAGTCAGGCCGGTTTCCTCCATGGTTTCCCGCAGCAGGCATTCATCCGGCGATTCCTCGCCCTCGAAGCCACCGCCGATGCCGATCCACTTGTCGTGGTTCAGGTCATTTTTCTTCCGGACCCGGTGGAGCATCAGCACGTCGTTTCCCCGGGTGATGTAGCAAAGTGTTGTCTGTCTCATTTGGGGCCTTCTTTCTGCATCAGAGAAATTGCCAGAGGGAGATTTTTAACTTCAATTTCCTCGTGGCCTTCTTCCCGCTCTCCGTCCAGAGTCCACGGCATACTGGGATCTGCAAAAATCCGAACGCCGGAAGTGGACAGAAACGTAATCATGGAGCAGTTGTACCGCTGAGAATTCAGCGCCTGAATGCATTCGGCAACCTCGGCCAGATCCCGGGGGGCCCGGACCAGAAGCAGCTCAAATTTGCCGTCGCGCATATTCACCTGCTGCGGGTCCAGCCTGAGAATGCCGCCGACGCTGGTGGAATTGCTGACAGCTCCGAAAATAAAGTCGTCCTCCACAACCTGATCCGCCATTTCCAGACGCACATGGGTCCTGCGGATCTGGGAAAGCTCCTGAATGCCCTCAAGAATATACGCCATGTGGCCCAGTGCATTTTTGACATTCTGAGGTGTGGAGTAGCTGGCTCGGGTAAAGGCTCCGAAGGAGGCAACGTAGGAAAAATAACGGTCTCCGAATTTTCCCACGTCGTAGTCCACAGGGACACCCTGAATAATATCCTCGGTAGCCTGTAGAATATTGGTGGAAAGCTTCAGACTGGCTGCAAAATCGTTGGTAGATCCGGCGGGAATGTAGCCGATGGGAACAGAAGCGCCGCTGCGCAGAAGGCCGGTAACGGTTTCGTTGAAGGTTCCGTCACCGCCGACACAGACCACCAGATCTGCGTTTCCGGCGCAGCGTTCGACGGTGCGGGCACCATCCCCGGGGCCTGCGGTAATGTGTGCCTGAACGTCATAGCCGGCCCGGTTGAAAGCGGACAGAATGTCCGGAAGATACCGGTTGGCCCTGCGCTGACCGGAGTAAGGATTCATTACAAAAAGAAGCTTTTTCATGAATTCACCTCAGATATCATAGGTAATTTCTGAGTTCATTATAACATCCCGGCAGGCCAAGAGCAAGAGGATACAGGGCTGTCCCGCGGGGATTGGTCCAGAGTTCATGAATATTTTACATTATGATTTGGAATGTATGATACAATTTTTTGACAAAAACGGAAGAAATATGAGGGTTGTGTATGAATCTGCTGAAATGTGCGCTGTATGTGGCGGCGCTGGGAATCCTGTCGAATATTGTGGGCAATGCCCTTCCGCGGCGCTGGTTTCACAGTGACCGTTTCCCATACAAAAGCTATCGGTGGGAGAAGGACGGAAAATTCTATCGGAAGCTGAAAATCCAGAAATGGAAGGATAAGCTGCCAGACATGAGCAAAATCGATCCGACCATGTATCGCAAAAAAGTGGACACAGCCCGGAGTACGGAGAACATGGAGCGGCTGATTCAGGAAACCTGCGTGGCGGAAATTGTCCACGATATTCTGATCGTCATGTCCCTTGCGGTGGTTCGAATCCAGCCGGGAATTCTGGGCTGGGTGGTGTGGCTGTGCTGCATTCTGGGCAATCTGCCGTTTGTGCTGATTCAGCGCTATAACCGGCCCAGACTGTGCAGAGCGCTGGAACGGATGCAGCCTCATTCTGCCTGAAAAGTTGCTGATTGACAGAAACGGACCGGAGTGGTATACTCAATACAATCGAAAAAATTACGAAAAGAGGACAAATCATGGGGCTTCTCAGCTTTGCCAGAGAGGGCAACTACAAGCGTTTTTATAATGATCTGAAAGAAATTTCCAAAACCAACGGAAAGCCTGCATGGCTGATGTTTCTGGATACGGCACTGATGGTGCCGCTACTGGGTTCCGGTCTGCAGGATTATCTGAACTTCCGTTTTTATGACAAATCCCTCAAAGAGCGCAAGACATATGCCACCATCGGCTACATGGACAAGGCCAACCGGGAACTGGAGGAAGTCCTTTACTCTCCGTTTATCGCCAACAAGGGCAATTTTCATATCAACTATGGAAAGTATACCCACCGGGAATACTTCAATGCCGCAACCGGAAGCCTGGAAGAATTTCAGGATTTCCTGTCCCGGCACGAGAGCTTTGTGGTCAAACCCCAGATCGGGCTGGGCGGCAATGACGTGGGCAAAATGAAGCGCTCGGAGATCGGCGATGTCAGCAGCTATTTTGCTGAGCTGCAGTCCCAGAAGGCAATTGTGGAAGAGCTGATCCGCCAGGATCCCCGCTGGGCTGCCCTGTCTCCCGACAGCGTCAATACCATCCGGGTGATGACGGTAGCGGTGGACGGCAAATCCGAGATTATTTTTGCCTGTGCCCGAGTGGGCAACGGTTCGAACATTACCGACAATTTCAGCCACGGCGGTATGGGCGTTATGGTGGACATGGAGCGCGGCGTGCTCAAGGGCAGCGGCGTGGACAAAAAGCTCAACGAATCCCCCTGTTCTGTTACGGGGGTGGCTTTTGACGGCTTCCCCATTCCCTACTGGAAGGAAATTCAGGACATGGTTCTGGAGGCTGCGCTGGTGGATGAGCGGGTACATATGGTCGGCTGGGATGTGGCCATCACTCCGGAAGGCCCGCTGCTGATCGAGGGCAACCGTTCTCCCGGATTTGACGTGGTGCAGGTGGTTATGCGCCGGGGCGCAAAGTACATGGTAGAGGATGCGCTGAAAAAGGTGCGTGCTTCCCATGCCCGTGCTGACAAAAAATAAGCACCGAAAGGATAGAAATGTCCCATTATACCGACCGGAAAGGCCGGTATTCTGAAAAAAGGCAGTGCAAAGGCCTGCCGTCTGTATGTGCAGGCGGCAGGCCTTTTTCAGATTATGGGGGCCGGTTTCCCGTGGCGCATCGGGACCGGTGTGAAAACCTCCGCCGGACAGCCGGGGAAGGCAAAAACTGAAGCTGTGGATAAAAAATCCCGGGCCGGTGGTTGAAAACCGGTCCGGGATGTTCTGTTATCAGATCAGGTCAGCCATGGGGGTGTAGTCCAGATTCAGTGCACGGGAAACATTTTCGTTGGTGCACTTGTGATCGTAGGTGTTGACACCCTTCATCAGACCGGCGTCCTTTGCAACAGCAGCTTCCAGACCCAGATCGGCAATGGACAGGCCATAGCGCAGGGTGGAGTTGGTCAGAGCAACGGTGGAGGTGTAGGGCACAGCACCGGGCATGTTGCCAACACAGTAGTGAACGATGCCCTGCTCGATGAACACGGGATCGTCGTGAGTGGTCACGTGGGAGGACTCGCAGCAACCGCCCTGGTCGATGGCGATGTCCACAATGACGGCACCCTTCTTCATCAGGGGCAGATGCTCTCTTCTGATGAGCTTGGGGGTTCTGCCGCCGGGGATCAGTACGGAGCCGATGACCAGGTCAGCGTCCTTGAGGGCCTTGCGGATGTTGGCCTCGGTGCTGTAGAGGGTGGTGACGGTGGGGCCCAGCACGTCTTCCAGATAAGCCAGACGGTCAGCGTTGATGTCCAGCAGGGTGACCTGAGCGCCGATGCCGGCAGCAGCCTTTGCAGCGTAGGTACCGGCGATGCCGCCGCCGACAATGACGATCTTGCCGTTTTCAACACCGGGAACGCCGCCGAGCAGAATGCCTCTGCCGCCGTAGGCCTTCTCCAGATACTTGGAGCCTTCCTGAATGCTCAGGCGGCCGGCAATCTGGCTCATGGGCCGCAGGCAGGGAAGGGCACCGGATTTGTCGGTAATGGTTTCGTAAGCAACAGCCTTCACGCCTCTGTCCATCAGGGCCTTGGTCAGAGCGGGGTTGGGAGCCAGATGCAGGTAGGTAAACAGGATCTGGCCCTCTCTGAGGGAATTATATTCACATTCTTCAGGCTCTTTGACCTTGATGATCATATCAGCTCGTTCGTAGACTTCTGCGGCGGTCTTGACCACAATGGCACCTGCGCGGGTATATTCTTCGTCGGAAAAACCTGCGCCTTCACCGGCCATGGATTCCACATAAACGGTGTGGCCGTGGGCGATGTATTCGGCAGCATTATCGGGGGTCATGCCCACACGAAATTCATTGTTTTTCAGTTCTTTAGTAGTGCCAACAATCATAAAAGGTAACTCCTTTTCAAAGTTCTGCATCTGTTACAGACGAATGCAGAAGGGATAAGATGGGTTTAAAAATATGCTCTATCCTATCATAATACTTCAGAAATATCAAGATATTTCGAAAAAAATTGCAGTACCGTCAAAGAATAATTGGAAAGAAAATGGGAAACCGGGAACCCGAAAGTACGGATTCCCGGCAGCATATCCCTGAAAATGGCGATTATTGAATTTTTTCGAAATCCTCAGCACCGTGCTTGCAGAGCGGACAGATGAAGTCGGCAGGCAGATCTTCGCCCTCATAGACATAGCCGCAGATCTTGCAGACCCAGCCGGTTTTCTTCTCATCGGTGGGAGCGGGCTTGGGCTTTACGTGGTCGAAGTAGTATGCATAGGTGACGCTGGGGGTGTTGGAGAGAATCTCAGCCTCGGTCACGTCGGCGATGAACAGGGTGTGGGTGCCGCAGTCAATGGTGTTGACAACCTTGCCGGAGATCACGGAGTTGGCGTACTTTGTCAGGTAGCGGATGCCGTTTTCGGTGCGGTCGGTGATCTGGCAGCCCTCGAACTTGTCGGTGTCCCGGCCGGAGGCAAAGCCGAACTGCTGGAAAATCTTGAAGGGAACGTCCTGATCCAGAACGGACAGGTTGAATTTTCCGGTGTGCAGAATCATATCATGGGTGTAGTTCGCTTTATTCACGGCAATCTGAATCCGGTTGGGGGAGTTGGTCAGCTGACCGGCGGTGTTGATAATGCAGCCGTTGTCCTTCTGGCCTTCCTTTGCGGTCAGCACAAACAGGCCGTAGCTGAACTTGAACAGAGCATTGTTGTCCACCTTGCCGCACAGAGGCTCAATGGCGGGAGCGGAGGGGACGGAAGCGGCGATCTGGTCGACCATGGCCTCCAGCTGAGCCAGCTGATTGTCCTTGAGGGAGGAGTGGATGGTGAGGCTCTGATCCAGAATGGTCAGATTCTTGCACTTTTCCAGCATCTTGCGCATCAGGCCGCCGGAGGTGGGGGCCCAGGAGCCGTTTTCAATCAGAGCAACGGTCCGGTTCTGGATGTTGTGGGCCACCAGATCGGACAGGAAAGCCTCCATGCAGACGAAAATGCCGGCATTATAGGTAGTGGAGGCAAAGACCAGATGGCTGTACTGGAAGCAGGCGGAAACAATATCGGAAGCGGGAGTTACGGAAACATCGAACATGCAGGTGCGGATGCCTCTTTCACGAAGCTTCACAGCCAGAATTTCTGCTGCGTTTTCAGTGTTGCCGTAGACGGAAGCGTAGGCAATCAGGACGCCGTTGATCTCGGGGGTGTAGCTTGCCCAGTGCAAATACTTGTCAATATAGTAGCCGATGTTCTTTCTCCACACGAAGCCGTGCAGGGGGCAGATCATCTGGATATCCAGCATGGAAGCCTTCTTGAGCAGAGCGGTGACCTGGGAGCCGTACTTGCCGACGATGTTGGTGTAGTAGCGGCGTGCTTCGTCCAGATAGTCCCGGTCGAAGTTGACTTCGTCGGCGAACAGAGCGCCGTTGAGTGCGCCGAAGGTGCCGAAGGCATCAGCGGAGAACAGAATGCCGTCGGTGGTGTCGAAGGAGACCATGACCTCGGGCCAGTGAACCATAGGTGCCTTGACGAATGCAAAGTTATGGCGGCCGGTAGAGAATACCTCGCCTTCCTTTGCTTCGACCCAGCGGCTGTCCACGTCAAAGCTGAAGAACTGCTTCATCATGGTCCGGGTAGCGGCGTTGCAGACGATTTTTACGTCGGGATAGCGGACTACCAGATCTTCCAGTGTTGCGGAGTGGTCAGGCTCCATATGATGAACAATGACGTAGTCGAGGGAACGGCCGTTGAGCACTTCCTGAACGTTTTCCAGGAATACCTTTCCCACAGCCTTGTCCACGGTGTCCATCAGAACGGTTTTTTCGTCCAGGAGCAGGTAGGAGTTGTAGGAAACGCCGTCGGGGACAGAATAAACACCCTCGAACATGGCCAGCCGACGGTCATTGCCGCCGACCCAGAACAGATCTTCTTTTACTTTGCGGTAGTTGTACATAATATTCCTCCAAAAATAATTATTTGCAGATGGGGGACAATCAGCCGAAAGCTTCCAGTGCCAGCTTGAAGGCACCGTAGGCACCGGCATCGTTGCCGAGAGAAGCGAGACAGAAGCGGACGTTTCTGGCAGCGTGGAAAATATGCTTTTCAAAATAAGGCTCCACGCCGTCGATCAGGATCTGTCCGGCCTTGCTGACACCGCCGCCGAAAACAACGGCTTCGGGGTTGATGACGTTGCAGATGTTTGCGGCCAGCTCGCCGAGATAGGAAAAATACTGATCCAGAATTTCCAGAGCGGCAGGATCTTTGGCCTTTCCGGCATCAAAGATGTCCTTGCAGGTGATGCTCTCCGGCCGGAGCAGGCTGGATGCACCTGTTTTTTCCAGATATCTGCGGGCCATGCGGACGATGCCGGTGGCGGAGCAGTACTGCTCGGCACAGCCGTAGTTTCCGCAGCCGCAGGGCTCGGTTTCATTGCGGTTGAGGGTAATGTGACCGATTTCACCGGCAGAGCCGTGGGCACCGTGCAGCAGGTGACCGTCCACGATGAGACCGCCGCCGACACCGGTTCCCAGGGTCATAAAGACCATATTGCTGCAGCCCTTGCCGCTGCCCATCCAGAATTCACCCAGCGCAGCCACGTTTGCATCGTTTCCGGCGCTGACGGGAAGGCCGGTAAGTGCGGAAAGTTCCTCGTCAATATTAAACACACCCCAGCCAAGGTTAACACATCGGTTAACCAGACCCTTGCCGTCCACAGCACCGGGAACGCCGACACCGATGCCGATGACCTGCTTCGGATCAATACTGTGGTTCTGCAGGTAGGCCTTGACGGAAGAAGCAATGTCAGGGAGAATGGCTTTTCCGCCGTCCCGGGTGTCCGTGGGAATTTCCCATTTCTCCAAGAGCGTTCCGTTTTCGCTGAACCAGGCAATTTTGACGGTGGTGCCGCCAATGTCGATGCCAAATCCATATCGCATAGGGAATACCTCCAAATAAAATTTCGACATTATTATACAATCAGACCGGGAAAAATACCAGAGTAAATTGTGAAAAATTGTGAAAAGTTTTTGAAACTTTCGGCACCACCCCTTGCACAACCGCTCTTTTTGCGGTACGATATAGGCAACCAAGAGAAGAAGTTATGAAAGGACGTGTATCCCGTGATTAAAGTAGATATATCCAATGTCTGGGGTCAGCTGGCCCTTCCCGATCTGCTTGCAGTGGAAAAGGAAGTGTCTTCTGCCCATAAAACGCTGACCGAGGGGACCGGCGAAGGCAATGATTTTCTGGGCTGGATGAACCTGCCCGTCATGGAAGAAACTGAGGAGATGCACCGTATACGTCTGGCAGCGGACAGAATCCGTGAGACTTCCGACGTATTTGTGGTCATCGGCATAGGCGGAAGCTATCTCGGCCCCCGTGCAGCTATCGAGCTGATGCAGGGTGCCAACCATAATATCGGCAAGGGCAAGGGAAATCCCCAGATATTCTTTGCCGGAAATGGACTGTCTACCCGGGCATGGAATGAACTGTGCCGGCTGCTGGAGGGCAAGGATTTCTCCATCGCCATCATCTCCAAGTCCGGTACCACTACCGAGCCTGCAATCGCAACCCGTTCCCTGCGCTGGATGCTGGAGCGGAAATACGGCACGGATGGTGCCAAAAAGCGCATTTATGCGATTACCGATCCCTGCAAGGGAGCGCTGCGCCAGATGGCTTCCGAGGAGGGCTGGGAAACCTTCGTGATTCCGCCCAGTGTCGGCGGCCGCTACAGCGTGCTGTCCCCTGTGGGCCTGCTGCCCATGGCAGTTGCCGGAATCGATATCCGGGAAGTGATGCGGGGCGCTGCCGAGGCTAAGGAAACTTACAACCTGCGCTCGTTTGAAAACCCTGCATGGCTGTATGCCGCTATCCGGAATCTGCTGTACCGGCACGGTAAGGTCATGGAGATTTTCGAGTCCTTTGAACCGGGCTTCAAGATGTTCGGCGGCTGGTGGCAGCAGCTGTTCGGTGAAACCGAGGGCAAGGACGGCAAGGGTATTTTCCCCGTTACCGCAGAGTTTACCGCGGATCTGCACTCTCTGGGCCAGATGATCCAGCAGGGTCAGCGCAATTTCTTTGAGACCATGGTCCGGTTTGATCCCCCCGAGCAGAAGATGGTCATCGGTTCCGACTGGAAAAATCTGGACGGCCTGAACTATCTGGAGGGAAAGACCCTGGACTTCGTGGACGACAAGGCCTTCCTCGGTACCCTGGCAGCTCATGTGGACGGCGGTGTTCCGGTAATTACCATGGATATGGGCGAGCTGAATGACGGAAAGCTGGGCGAAATGTTCTATTTCCTGGAGCTCAGCTGCGGCATTTCTGCTTATATGCTGGGAGTCAATCCCTTCAATCAGCCCGGCGTGGAGTTCTACAAACGCAATATGTTCCGGCTGCTCGGCAAGCCCGGCTACGAAGAAAAATAAGGCAGTTTGACGGAAATCCCCGTCGGATTGAAACGAAATTTGTGCCCTGTAAAAAAACATTCGTCTTTTTTGGTAAAATAACAGTTGCAAAATTCCACCTTAGCTGTTAGAATTACCATACAGCCAAGTAACGGCGCAAGCAAAGGAGGAAAATTCCGATGATTCATGTAATTATGGGCCTCAAAGGCTCCGGTAAAACAAAAAAACTGATTGAGCAGATCGAAGCCGCAGTCAAAGCCGAAAAGGGCGATGTCGTTTGCATCGAATACGGCAAAAAGCTTACTTATGATATCGACTATCGTGTACGCCTGGTAGATTCTGCCGAATACGGTATTACCACTCCCGATATGCTGAGGGGTTGCCTGTGCGGACTGCACGCCGGCAATTTTGATATTACCCACGTCTTTATCGACAATCTGTACAAGACCATTGGTAAGGACCTGGCCGCCGCAGAAGAATTCATTTTCTGGTGCGACAAGTTTGCAGAAGCAAATAACATGGAAATCACCGTGACTCTGTCCGATGATCCTGCAAATGCTTCCGAAGAGTTTAAAAAATACCTGTAATTCCGCGGAAATTCTGCGCCGCTGCATATCCTGCAGCGGCGCTTTGCATGGATAGCAGAAGAAAGGAAATACTGGATATGAAATATTATGGTTCCCTGGAAGCCGGCGGCACGAAAATGGTCTGTGCCATCGGCGATGAGCAGGGCAATATTCTCGAACGCTTTACCACCCCCACACTGGACCCCGAAACCACCATGCCGATCATGATCGATTTCTTCAAGGATAAGAATCTGTCTGCACTGGGCGTGGGCTGCTTCGGCCCCGTGGATCTGGACAAAAAGTCCGAAACCTACGGCTGCATCACCACCACCCCCAAGCTGGCATGGAGAAATTACCCCATCGTCAAGGCTTTTCAGGATGCACTGGGAATTCCCGTGGGCTTTGATACCGACGTCAATGCTGCCGCTCTGGGCGAAGCCGTCTGGGGCTGCACCAAGGGTCTGGAAAACAGCATCTACATCACTGTCGGCACCGGCGTGGGCGTGGGTGTCATCATCAACGGCAAGCCCTACCACGGCATGACCCATCCCGAAGGCGGACACATCATCCTGCGCCGCCGGGAGGACGATCCCATGGAGCACGGCGTGTGCCCGTACCATGAAAACTGCCTGGAAGGCCTGGCCAGCGGCCCGGCACTGGGCAAGCGCTGGGGCAAACCCGGTGCAGAGCTGACTGAAATGAAGGAAGTCTGGGATTTGGAAGCTTACTATCTGGGTCAGGCAATCTGCGACTATGTGATGGTTCTGTCTCCGGAACGGATTGTTCTGGGCGGCGGCGTGTCCCATCAGGAGCAGCTGCTGCCTCTGGTCCGGGAAGAAATCAAGCGCCAGATGGGCGGCTACATCACCGCAAAGGGAATGGCCGATCTGGAGAACTACGTGGTTCTGCCCAGCCTCAACGACAATCAGGGCATCCTGGGCGGCCTGAAGCTGGCCATGGACGCCGAATAAAAAAGTCCTTTTCGCCGCATCCGTTTTTTCGGATGCGGCTTTTTTTGCGTTTTTCCCGGAAAGATTTTGCCTTCATCCGATTGACAGCAGAACGGTGGGGTGGTAATATAGTTGCAAATGCAATTGTTGCTTTCGCAACTATATCAAGGAGGGAGCTTATGTCAGGAATTACCTGTGATATCATGAAGATTAACCGGGCCGGTGCCCAGTACCGGACGGAAATGCTGGCCCCGCTGGGGCTGAAGGCCTGCCATGCCAGTTATCTGACGGAAATCTGCGCCAATCCCGGAATTTCTCAGGATCGCCTGTCCCGGCGGATCTGTGTCAACAAAAGCAATATCGCCCGCCAGACGGCAGTGCTGGAGGAGGGCGGTTTTTTGCTGCGCAGAGGATCTTCGGAGGATAAGCGGGTGATCGAGCTGTATCCTACGGAGAAAACACTGGAAATTCTGCCCCGGATTCAGCAGATCCAGAGCTGGTGGGAAGCGCTGCTGACCCAGGACATGACGGAGGAAGAAGTGAATACGCTGTCTCAGGCCCTGGCGAAGATGATGCGCCGGGCTGCCGCATGGACGGAGGGCAAATAAAATGAGAAGGCTGAAAAACTACATCCGTCCCTATGCTTTCCTGATCTGTGCGGCAGTTGTCCTGAAGTTTCTGGCAACAATCATGGAGCTGATGCTGCCACAGCTGATGGAAATGATTCTGGACGATGCAGTGCCTGCGGGAAACCGGAATCTGGTGTATCTGTACGGCGGAGGAATGCTTCTGTGCTCTTTGGGATCACTGGGCTTCAATGTGCTTGCCAACCACATGAGCGCCGTCAGCTCCGGAAAAATCACCCGGTCCATCCGCCATGATCTGTTCTCCCGGCTGGAGACACTCTCCGCCCGACAGATGGACAATCTGACGGTTTCTTCGGCAGAATCCCGGCTGACCAGCGACACCTACAACATCAATCAGCTTCTGGCCAGAATGCAGCGCATGGGCATCCGGGCACCGATCCTGCTCATCGGCGGCATTCTGATGATGCTCAGCATGGATGCGCCGCTGGCTATGGTGCCGGTTTCTCTGCTGCCGATCATTGCGCTGGTGGTCTATTTCGTGACAAAACACAGCGTTCCGCTGTACATACGCCAGCAATCCGTGCTGGATAAAATGGTGCTGACGGTGCAGGAGAACATTACGGGCATCCGGGTCATCAAGGCCCTGAGCAAGACCGAGTACGAAAAGCAGCGGTTCCACGGGGTCAATGACGAGCTGACCCGGGTGGACCGAAAGGCGGGCACCATCACCGCCATCACCAATCCGGCGGCTTCGCTGACCCTGAATCTTGGCCTGACGCTGGTGGTTGTGGCAGGTGCCGTCCGTGTTAACGGCGGACACTGCGACAGCGGCGTGGTGCTGGCGTTTCTGCAGTTTTTTGTGATGATCTTAAATGCGATGATGGGCATTACCAATATTTTTGTCATGTGCTCCAAGGGCGAAGCCAGTGCCCGCAGAGTGGCGGACGTGCTGGCTATGGAAGAGGACCTGACCATTCTGCCGGAGGAGGATGTGCAGGAGGATGCGCCCCATATCGAATTTCGGGACGTAAGCTTTTCCTACACCGGCGTGGGCGTGAATGTGGATCACCTGTCGTTTACGCTGGAGCACGGCCAGACGCTGGGAATTCTGGGCCCCACAGGCTCCGGAAAATCCACCATCATCAATCTGCTTCTGAGGCTGTATGACCCGGATTCCGGCCAGGTCCGTCTGGACGGCCGGGACGTAAGAACCATGGAGCGGGAGGAACTGCGGAAAAAATTCGGCGTGGTGTTCCAGAACGATTTTCTGATGGAGGGAACCATCGGGGACAACATCGGATTTTTCCGACCGCTGACCGATGAGGACCTGGATCAGGCTGCATCGGACGCGCAGGCGGAATTTGTGCAGAAGAAACAGGACGGCATGGACAGCGAAGTGGTGGTCCGGGGCAACAACCTGTCCGGCGGACAGAAGCAGCGGCTGCTGATTGCCCGGGCGCTGGCGGGAAATCCGGAAATTCTGATTCTGGACGATGCTTCCTCGGCGCTGGATTACCAGACCGATGCCAATCTGCGCCGGGCCCTGCGGGAGCATTACCGCCGTTCGACAACGGTTCTGGTAGCCCAGCGGATCAGCAGCCTGCGCCATGCAGACCTGATTCTGGTTTTGGACGACGGCCATGTGATCGGTGCCGGTACCCACGAGCAGCTGATGCAGACCTGCAGCGAGTACCGCAGCATTGCTCAGACCCAGATGGGAGACGGAAAGGAGGGTGCCTGATGGGAAATCCGAATCTGATCGGCGGAGGACGGGTAGTCCGGGGAGAAACCAGCGGTGACAGACGGCGGCCGGAGAGCAAGAAGCTGCCTGCCGGTGTGATTCTGAAACGACTGTGGAAATACCTTGGAAAAAACCGGCTGCTGGTGATTCTTGCGCTGATGCTGTCCGTCGGCGGAAGCCTGCTGGCGCTCTACGGCCCCAAGCTTTCCGGCAGAGCCATCAATGCCATTGATCTGGGTGCCGGAAACGTGGATTTTGATACGGTGTTCCGCTGTGCGGTGCAGATGGCGGTCTGCTATGTGCTGGCGGCGGGGATGACCTACGGGCTGAATGTGGTTATGATCCGGCTTTCCCGCCGGGTGTCCTGGCAGATGCGCCGGGACGTATTTGAAAATCTGACAACGCTGCCGGTAAGCTATTTTGACCGCTACCAGACCGGCGACATTATCAGCTCCATCACCTACGATGTGGACACGGTCAATCAGTCCCTGTCCACGGACCTGCTTCAGGTGCTGCAGAGTACGGTAACGGTCAGCGTGTCGTTTCTGATGATGATGACCATTGCCCCGAAGCTGGTGATTGTGTTTGTGTTTACCATTCCTGTAACGGTGCTGTTCGTGCGGATGCTGACAAGACGGGTCCGGCCGCTGTACCGGCGGCGCAGTGCCAAGCTGGGACAGCTCAACGGATTTGTGGAAGAAATGCTGTCCGGCCAGAAAACCATCCGGGCCTACGGCCGGGAAGAAGCGGTTCTGGAGCAGTTCGACAGAAAAAATCAGGAGGCAGTGCAGGCCTATACCGTGGCGGAAAGCAACGGCTCGGCCACGTTTCCGCTGGTCAATTTCATCAACAATCTGTCGCTGTCGGTGATCTGTGTGTTCGGCTCTCTGCTGTTTCTCAAGGGCGGGCTGAAGCTGGGCGACCTGAGCAGCTTTGTGCAGTATTCCCGGAAATTTTCCGGCCCTATCAACGAAATTGCCAACATTCTGTCGGATCTGCAGAGTGCCCTGTCGGCGGCGGAGCGCGTGTTCAGCCTGATCGATGCCCAGCCTGAAAAAGAGGATGCGCCGGATGCCCGGGTCCTCGATCACGTCCGGGGAGATGTGGAGCTGAAAAATGTGGACTTTTCTTACGATCCGGCGGTTCCGGTCATTGAAAACCTGAATTTCCATGCAGAGCCGGGATCGCTGACGGCCATTGTCGGCCCTACCGGAGCGGGAAAAACCACCATCATCAACCTGCTGATGCGGTTCTATGATGTGGACAGCGGCGGCGTGTATATCGACGGACAGGACGTGCGGGACCTGACCCGGGATTCTCTGCGGGGAGCGTTTACCATGGTGCTGCAGGATACCTGGCTGTTCAACGGCACGATTTTTGACAACATCGCCTACGGAAAGCCGGGAGCCACCATGGAGGATGTGGAAAAGGCAGCCAGAGCTGCCCACATTCACGGCTATATCTCCCGGCTTCCCCAGGGCTATCAGACAGTGCTTTCCGATAACGGAACTTCGATTTCCAAGGGTCAGAAGCAGCTGATGACCATTGCCAGAGCCATGCTGCTGGATGCCCGGATGCTGATTCTCGACGAGGCAACTTCCAACGTGGATACCCGCACCGAGCAGCGGATTCAGGCTGCCATGCGGGAGCTGATGAAGGGGAAAACCTGCTTTGTCATTGCCCACCGGCTGTCCACCATCCGCTCGGCGGATCACATTCTGGTGCTGGACAAGGGAAAAGTGGTGGAACAGGGAACCCACGAAAGCCTGATGGAGAAGAACGGTTTTTACCGCAGGCTGTATGAATCCCAGTTTGACAGCGTGTCATAACGAGAAAAATCCCCGCTCCTGATGGGAAAGGAGCGGGGATTTTTTGCAGGGCAATTGCCTGAAATTCCCGGGGAAAGGGCACAAAAAAGCAGGCTGCTTTTTGTGCAGCCTGCCAATCTGATTTTATGCAGCCAGAAGCGGAGCAATTTTTTTGCGCCAGATCCGGATAAACAGCGCCACGGTCAGCAGCAGACTTGCCAGCTCGGCAATGGGGAATGCCCACCAGACATTGCCCACCTCGCCGGAGAGACTGAGCAGATAGGCCGCCGGCAGCAGCACAATCAGCTGGCGGCTGACAGAGGTGGCGGTGGCGTAAATTCCGTTGCCCAGAGCCTGAAAAGTGGAGCTCAGCCCCAGACCGAGGGCAGCCATGGGAAAGCTGATGCTGATGATTTTCAGGGCACGGATGCCGATTTTCAGAAATTCCGGGGAGGGGTCGAACAGGCCCAGCAGCACCTGCGGGAAAAGCTGGAACACCCCGAAGCCCAGCAGCATGACACAGAAGCAGGTGGCGCAGGTGAGCTTCATGGTCTGGGTGATCCGCCGGGGCTTTTTGGCACCGTAGTTAAAGGCAATAACCGAAATAGCCGCATTGCTCAGGCCGAATACGGGCATGAACACGAAGCTCTGCAGCTTGAAGTAAATGCCCAGCACGCCTGTGGCGGTTTCCTGAAAGCCCTGAAGAATCAGGTTCATTCCGAAGGTAGCCGCCGAGCCGATGGCAATCATAATAATAGACGGAATACCCACGGCCAGAATGGGCTTGATGGCATTTTTGCAGGGACGCAGATATTTCAGGCTCAGGTGAATCTCCGGATTGTACCGCAGATTCAGGAACATAGCTGTGGCAGCGCCCAGCCACTGACCGAGCACGGTAGCCAGCGCCGCACCTGCAATTCCCATGGGGGGCAGGCCGCACAGGCCGAAAATCAGAATCGGGTCAAGAATGATGTTACTGATGGCACCGACACACTGGGAAATCATGCTGTGTACGGAGTGTCCGGAGGACTGCAGCATCCGTTCCCCCAGAATTTCCACGAACAGGCCCAGGGTGCCGATGCAGCAGATGCTGGTGTATACGATGCCGCCCCGGATGGTTTCCTCCACGCTGGACTGGAAATGGTAGTAGGGAACGGTGCCGAAAATGCCGAAGAGGAGAAAAAGGGCCGTGTTGATCAGCATCAGCAGCAGACCGTTTCCGGCTGCGGAGCTGACCATTTCCCGGTTGCGTTCGCCCAGACTCTTGGAAAGAAGGGCATTCACGCCCACGCCGGTACCCACGGCAAAGCTGATCTGCAGATTCTGGATGGGGAAGGCAAGGGAAAGCGCCGTGACGGCGGATTCGGAAATCCTGGCCACAAAGATGCTGTCCACGACGTTGTAAAGGGCCTGCACCAGCATTGCGGCAATCAGCGGCAGAGCCATGTTGAGCAGCAGCCTGCCGACAGGCATACTCTCCATTTTGTTTTCACCTGAGCCCTGAACGGGCAATTTCTGTTCCATGTAAAGCTCCTTCCACCGTCGGGATAATCCAATATTCATACCTTATATTTTCCTATTATACTGATGAATCAGTCGGTATGCAAGAGGAAATCCGGAAAATGCGCGAAATAAAGAAAAAGATGGAAAAAGTTCGGTGAAAACCAAATCTCCCGAAAAATTCCGGACCCGGAATGCAGCAGGGGCCTGCCGCCTGAGCAACCAGACGGCAGGCCCGATGTGTTTCCCGGAAAATCTGCCGGGAGGGTGAGCATATCAGCTTTCGGAACGGATATCGTCTATGGGATTGAGCCTGCGCAGCCGGGATACGGCGTAGAACATGGTGATGAACACCGTCAGGAAAATGCATCCTGCGGCGATTGCCAGTGACTGCCAGGGCAGCCGGAACACGCTCAGGGCATAGACCCTGCTGATGAGAAAGCTGCACACAATGCTCAGCGGGATACCCCACAGCATGGCTTTCAGGCCGTATTGCAGACACTCAAAGGCCATCATCCGGTTGATTTCCCTGTTTTTCATGCCCACACTGCGCAGCATGCCGAAGTCTTTCCGGCGCAGGGCAATGTTGGTGGAAATGGTGTTGAACACGTTGCAGATACAGATCAGAGAAATCAGCGTGATAAAGCCGTAGGAGAAAATCCGGATCATGGTGATATAATTTCGCTGCTGAATCTGATCTTCCAGAAGATCAAAGTATCCAATCTCTTCCTCATCCAGAAATGCTTTGAATGCGTTGTAATCCGTAGCGGTTGCTGCCAGTTCCGGGGAAATACGATCCGGATCGGCGGAAGAAAGGGGATAGATCAGGGTAATGGTATCCATTTCGTCAGAAATTCGCACGCCGAAGGGCAGTTCTTCAATCGCTGCTCCGATGGGAAGCGTCAGACCTTCTGCATCGACGACAGCCGCAGGCTCCGCTTCGGCTTCTCCGGTAACCGGATCCCGGAAGTAATACCCATAGTGCGTTCCATCGCCCATCAGGCGGATCTCCACCTGATACGAAAGACCGCTTTCCTCCACGGTTCCATCGTCAGAGTTTGCCATAACCGTCAGATTCCAAAGGGGGATTCCGTCTTCTGCAATATAATAACTGATATCACATTGCGGCTTTCCGGGAAGTCCGGCCTCCTGCTGAACCCTGGCTTCAACAGCGTCAGGCAGGAAATTTGGAATCAGGGTGATGCTGGAAACACCATCCCGGAGCACCTGGGTTTCCAGGCTGATTCGGTTTGCATACGGATTCCCGTCTTTCTTCTCGTAAAAGGTAAAATTTGCAGGAGACACTAAAGCAAGGGGATGCTCTGCATCCAGATACGGTTCCGGATCGTAACCCGCTTCCGTCAGATAACTACGCAAAGCCTCATCCTCCAGATAATACAGGCGAATATGTTTGCTTTCACTGTCTATGACCCAGGGCCTGTCGGCAGCAGCCCGATTCCATGCATCCTGATATTCTGCTGTCGTATTCTCTGCCGGGACAATCGCATTTGCCCGATCATAGGCCACGATGGCAGACTCTTTCAGCAGCGAATTGACACGAATTGCTTCCACCTGCTCTGAAAATTTTTCAGGCTCGCTCCTGTCCATGGGGATGATAAAGTCAAAATTATCCGTGGTCAGCTGATCGTCCACAGTGTCCTGAATTTCCTGGACAAAGGTACCGGCGGATACGAACAGCACCATGCTGATGGTGAGGGAAATGACAGTTGCCCGGTATTTGCGCTTGTTGACGGTGTAATATTTCCGGGCAAGGGCAGCGGGAAGTCCAAAGAGTTTGTTTGAAAGTTTTCCGGCCCGAATCCCTTTCTTGGGAACCTTATAATCCTGAGACTGACGGATGGCGGCAATAGGAGCAACTCCTGTAGCCCGGCGGGCGGGAATCCATGCGGAAATCAGGACGGTAATCAGGGCAATCAGACCGGCAGTAAGAAAAGCGGGAACCGAAGAAACCGCTTTGATGGTGATCCCATTCTCAACAGCGCCTGCCAAAAAATTATCAATCAGATCATGGGTCAGATACAGGGTTAGCGCGATTCCGCCGTAGCCGCTGATCAGGCCCAGAGGAATTCCGGCTGCACTGAGAAACAGCGCTTCTGTCAGCACACTCTGCCGAATCTGCTTTTTGGTAGCGCCCACGCTGGAAAGCAGGCCAAATTGCTTTGTTCGCTCGGATACGGAGATGGAAAAAGCATTGTAAATAAGGCTGACGGAGCCGACCATGATGATGAGGCACAGAACGGCAGCAAAACCGCGGATCATATCCTTGATGTTGGCATACTGACTGATGCCATAGAGATCCAGCAGATCCTGATGGATCTGTTTGCAGGATCCAAACGATTTTTCGCCCAGTGCGTAGGCATCCTTCGGAGCGGTTTTTGCAAACATCCGGCTCCAAAGGATTTCCTCACTGCCGTCGTCAAAGGTGAGCAGGTTGCTTAAATGCAGATCGTAGTCCTCAAAATACTGATAAACCTGAGAGATACCCACAATAGTAAAGGTTTTCTCAAAAGGTGCACCGGAGCCGGGGAGCTCCATATTGTCCCAGTCATATTGGGTGGCGATAGGAAAGGTGACTTTTTCGCCGATTTCGCAGGGCTGTCCGTTTTTGCGAAGATAGTCATAGGCATTGCGGGTGATGACCAGCTGGTCGCCATTTTGGGGCAGATGGCCTTCTTCCAAATGGATGGGGATCATCTCAAAAAAGGCTTTGTTACCGGCACCGATGATATAATCTTCCTGCCATTTGCCGTTTTCATCTTCCTGCTCCAGATAGGAATAGCCAATGATGCCGATGGTGCCGAGCTTTGTGACAGAATCTTCTTTTTGAATGGCTTCCAGATCGTCATTGGTACTGTAATCAAACCGAACCATGTAATCCCCATTGGTGGCAATTTCTGTGCGGATCATATAGGACTGAATGCTGACACCCATGGTGGTTACAGCCGTAAACATGGCTGCAGACAGAATAATGCCCAGAATCGTCACCAGGGTCCGGGCTTTGGTAGATTTCATATTCTGCCAGGTCAGGTGGCGGATGAGCTTCATCTCATCACCTCATCTCTGACAATTCGGCCGTCCTCAATGGCAATGATTCGGTCTGCCTGCAGCGCAATGGATTCATCGTGGGTGATGACAATCAGGGTCTGACCGTATTTTCGGTTGGAGGTTTTCAGAAGCTCCATGATTTCCAGCGAGTTTCTGCTGTCCAGATTGCCGGTGGGCTCGTCTGCCAGCACCACAGCCGGGGCATTCATCAGCGCCCGCCCGATGGAAACCCGCTGCTGCTGACCGCCGGAAAGCTGGTTGGGCAGGTGGTTTTCCCGGCCCTTGAGATTCAGGGTGGTCAGAAGATCCTGCAGATGCTCCTGATTGATCTGACGGCCGTCCAGCTGCACGGGAAGCGTGATGTTTTCCACCACATTCAGCACGGGAATCAGATTGTAGAACTGATAAATCAGACCCACCTGTCTGCGGCGGAAGATGGCGAGCTGGTCTTCGCTCTGGGCAAAGACATCCTGCCCGTTCAGGAATACCTGTCCGGCGGTGGGACGGTCCACGCCTCCGAGAATGTGCAGGAGCGTGGATTTTCCGGAACCGGACGGGCCGATGATGGCCACAAACTGCCCGCTTTCCACGGAAAAGGACACGTCATCCAGTGCACGGATCTGATTGTCACCGGAACCGTATATTTTGGACAGATGCTGAACCTTCAGAATTTCCATGTAATATTTCCTCCGTTTGCTTTGATACACTGATGATACGATATCCGGGTGACAGACAGGTGACTTGTCTGTGACAGAACTGTCATATAACCTGTTTGTAGAATTTTATGGTAAATTTTGCGCCTGTTTCCCCGTTTTCTGCCTGAATGGTTCCGTTCTGGGCACAGATGATGGACCGTGCCAGGGAAAGCCCGATGCCATAGCTGCCGGAACAGGCATTGCTTCCCTGATAGAATCTGTCAAAAAGATGGGGAAGATCCTGAGGAGCGAAGCCATTTCCTGTGTCGGATATTTCGATTCTGGTGAAAAGCGGGGTTTCCTCCGCGCAGACCGTAACGGTGCCGCCCTCCGGCGTGTGCTCCGAGCAGTTTTTCAGGATGTTGCCCAGGGCCTCCGCAGTCCAGTTGGGATCTGCCAGAAGCTGCTCCCGGGAGCAGCGGACCGTCAGCTTCTGGTTCCGGATATCCATGGCGATGGCCAGGGGCGCGGCGGCAGAGTCAATCAGATCCTTTACGCAGATCTGCTCCGGGACCATGGTGACGGTGCCGGCATCCAGCTTGCTGATTTTCAGCAGCGCTTCCACCAGCCAGTCGATGCGGCGCAGCTGCTTTCGCATTTCGGCAGTCAGCTCCATCCGTCTGCGGTGCTCCAGTTCCGGACTGCGCAGCATGGTGACTGTCAGATTCAGGGCAGTCATGGGGGTTCGGAGCTGGTGAGAAATGTTGGCCAGAGAATCGGCAAGGGCTTCCTTTTCCTTCTGCACCCGCTCTGCGGATTCTGTCAGGCGCAGCGTGACTTTTTCCATCTGATTGGCCAGAATGGAAAGCTCCCCCTCCTGATACTGGTCAATGGGCAGGGGAATGCCCTGCTGCAGAAGCCTGTCCAGATCCTGATTCAGCTTCCGCAGGTGCTTTCTGTGCAGTGCCTCCTGCAGAAAAAACAGAGCGGAAAACAGCAGAAGAACGGCACCGGTCCAGATGCCGCTGCTGCTGTGCCGGAGCAGCAGACTGCCCAGCCCCGCGCTCAGAGCAAGTATGCCGAACAGAATGCCCGGCGCATTTTTCCTGTGCATCATCGCTCACCGTCCATCTGATAGCCAAGACCCCGGACAGTGCGGATGTACCGGGGACTCTGCGGGTCCTTTTCCAGCTTTTCCCGCAGGCGCTTGATATAGACTGTCAGGGTGTTGTCGCTGACAAAATCTCCGCCGCTGTCCCAGATTTCCTCCAGCAGCCGTTCCCGGCTGAGAATCTGCCCCCGGTTGTTCAGAAAAACCAGCAGAAGCTTATATTCCAGTGCGGACAGATAGATGGTCTGTCCCTGTCTGGTAACGGAGGCCTTGTCGGTGTCAATCAGCAGATCGCCGACAGAAACAACGCTCTGCCGTTTTCCCGTGCGCCGCAGAACGCTGCGGATCCGGGAAACCAGCTCCCTGGGGCGGAAGGGCTTTGCGATGTAGTCGTCTGCGCCCATATCCAGACCGGTGACCACACTGTATTCGTCGCCGGAGGCTGTCAGAAAAATGACGGGGATCCGGTGTTCTTTTGCAAACGCGCAGACGGAGAAACCGTTCCCGTCCTGCAGTGTAATATCTACCAGTGCCAGATCCGGCACCTTTGCCTCCATGGCTGCAATGGCAGCCTGCTGTCCCGGTGCGGAACGCACGGAAAAACCTTCCTCGGACAGAAAAACAGTCAGGGTGCGGATGATGGCGGCATCATCCTCCACCAGCAATATCTGATCCATAAATATCCCTCCTGATCAGGGTTATCATATCATTTTGCGGGGGAAAATACCATTACACTTTTGTCATAATGGCTTCGGAGACAGCAAGTGTGCAGCTGAAAGAAAAATGTACATTTGTCTTGTAAAGAAAGACACATTGGAGTATAATGTAGAAAAACCGAAAGGAGCTAATTCAATGACAGAAGTATCAAAGGCCGTGGTAACCGTACTGGGAGTGGACAGAAAGGGGATTATTGCCCGGGTAAGTCAGGTGCTTTACCAGCGTCAGGTCAATATTCTGGATATTTCCCAGACCATTCTGGGAGGATATTTCAGCATGGTTATGATTACGGATATTTCGGATCCTACCTGCTCGCTTACCCAGCTTCAGGAGGACCTGGATAAGCTGGCTCAGGAGCTGGGCCTGCAGATCCGTGTTCAGAAGAACGAAATCTTCGAAGCAATGCACAAGATTTAACTGGAGGCACTGTCATGATTCAGACAAATGAAATTATGGAAACCCTCCACATGATCGATGAGGAAAAGCTGGACGTGCGTACCATTACCATGGGCATCTCCCTGTTTAATTGCGTATGCGACGATCCCCAGCGGCTGGCTGACCGGGTTTATGACCGCATTACCCGCCAGGCAGAGCATCTTGTGGAGGTAGGCGAGGCAATTGAACGTGACTTCGGCGTACCGATTATCAACAAGCGTATTTCTGTTACACCTATTTCGCTTATTACCGGTGCTGTCAACGATCCGCTGCCGGTGGCAATGGCTCTGGACCGGGCTGCCAGAGAAACCGGCGTGAATTTTATCGGCGGATATTCTGCACTGGTGCAGAAGGGCATGACCGAGGCAGACCGGCGGCTGATTGCCTCCATTCCGGAAGCACTGTCCCGGACAGAGATGATGTGCTCTTCCGTAAACGTTGGCTCCACCAAAGCAGGCATCAATATGGATGCTGTTCGGATGTGCGGTGAGGTGGTCAAGGAGCTGGCGGAAAAGACCAGCGATCAGGACGGTCTGGGCTGTGCAAAGCTTGTTATTTTTGCCAATGCCGTTGAGGATAATCCCTTTATGGCTGGTGCATTCCACGGTCCCGGAGAAGGCGACTGCGCTGTCAGCGTAGGTGTCAGCGGCCCCGGTGTGGTCAAACGTGCACTGGAAAAAGTCAAGGGTCAGCCTTTTGACGAGGTGGCGGAGACCATCAAGCGCACGGCATTCCGCATCACCCGGGTGGGTCAGCTTGTGGCAAGAGAGGCTTCGGCCCGTCTGAATGTTCCTTTTGGCATTGTGGATCTGTCTCTGGCTCCCACGCCTGCTGTCGGCGATTCTGTGGCCCACATCCTTGAGGAAATGGGTCTGGAGCGCTGCGGTACCCACGGCACCACGGCAGCCCTTGCCCTGCTCAATGACGCAGTGAAAAAGGGCGGTGTCATGGCAAGCTCTCACGTGGGCGGCCTGTCCGGTGCATTTATCCCGGTCAGCGAGGACATCGGCATGATCGAAGCAGCTGCCTGCGGCGCACTGACGCTGGATAAGCTGGAGGCTATGACCTGCGTATGCTCCGTGGGTCTGGATATGATTGCAGTCCCGGGAGATACTTCTGCTGCCACCATTTCTGCCATTATCGCAGACGAGGCTGCCATCGGCATGGTCAACACCAAGACCACGGCAGTGCGCCTGATTCCCGCTCCCGGCAAGAAGGTGGGCGACGTTGTGGAATTCGGTGGCCTGCTGGGAAGAGCACCGGTCATTCCGGTACATCCCTTCGCTTCGGACGAGTTCATTGCCCGCGGCGGCAGAATTCCCGCACCTCTGCACAGCCTGAAGAACTGATACGCAAAACCCCTTCCCGGGCCCTTTTGTGCCAATGATGCCGGGGCTGCTTCCCGCGCCTGACGGCAGATGATCGGAGGAAATATCATGGATTGGTTTGTGGATGATTCAGTCAATCAGCTTGCGCTGGATCACTTTTTCGAAGCGATGGAAGCGGAGAACTACGAAATCCATACGCTTCAGATCTATCGGGGAGATAAAAAACTGCTGCGTCTGGCGCAGAGCCCCTATACCTGTCAGGACGCCAGAGAAATCTATTCTCTGAGCAAAATGTTCTGCGCAACGGTGGTGGGCATTGCCGTGGATCAGGGCTATCTGACTACAGAGGACCGGGTGGCGGAGATCTTCGGTAAAACGGAGGTATCCGACAGATTTTCCCGGCTGAAGGTGCGCCATGTGCTGTCTATGAATACAGGACACAGCCGCTGTGTTGCGCCGGATATGCTGGCGGCTGAAAATGCAGTGGATGCCTTTTTCAGCGTGGAGCCTGAGTATGAACCGGGTACGCATTTTACCTACAATACCGGTGCCACCTGCCTGCTGTGTGCCATTGTGGAGAAAGTCACGGGACGGGACTTTTTCGCGTATGCCTGCGAAAATCTGTTCTGGCCTATGGAAATTCTGGATGCCTCCTGGCTCCGGTGCCACGACGGTACCTGCGCAGGCGGCGCGGGACTGCATGTCTGCAGCGACGATATCATCAAGCTGGGCAGAATGTATGCTGCCGGCGGTGTGTTCAACGGCCGCAGGATCGTGTCGGAAGAATGGATCCGTCAGGCCAGCTCCTATGTGTCGGACAATTCGTCCAACGGAACGCCGGACTGGCAGAGCGGCTACGGCTACCAGATCTGGCGCAATGCCCGGGACGGCTACCGCGGAGACGGTGCTTTCGGGCAGCTATGCATGATCCTGCCGGGACATGACCTGGTGGTGGCGGTTCAGGCTGTGGGCGACGATATGCAGCGGGAAGTGGACCATGTGTTCGAGCTGGCGGACCATCTGCTGGGGCCGTCTGCTCCCGGAAAGCAGCATAGCTTCCTGCCTCCGGTGGCAGAGCAGCCGCTGGATGTGATGGACCGGACCTTCCGGCTGGAGCCGAATCCCTCCGAAGTGGGGCTGGTGCGCATCTGCAGCAGCGAGGACACCGTGCGCATCACCTTTGCAGACCGGCATGAGACCCAGACGCTGACCGCATCGAGAAACCGGTGGACCGAGAATTCTTACACAGGCTGCAATCTGGTGCCGTCTCTGTTTGACAGTCCCATCGTCCGGTTCCGCGAAAGCAACAAGGTGTCTGCTGCCTGCATGATGCGGGAAGGAAAACTGGTGCTTTATCTGCGCTACAGGACCAACCCGCATACAGAGTATATGGAGCTTTCCTTTACGGAGAAAACCGTGCAGATTCATTTTGAGCAGACACAGGGATGGTACCTGCGTCCGGAGTGGATGCAGACCTACATCGGCACGCAGGTCTGACGGGAACCGGGTACGGAAAATCACGGGAGACGGGACTGGGGTTCCGTCTCCTTTTTGGAAGCGGCGGGAATGGCTTTCGCTGCTGCATAAAAATAACCGCAGGTGCACAAGCCTGTGGATCAGAAAGGAAGATTCTTCTATGGACAATTCCATCAGTCTGGAAAATATCAGAGAATACCGCAAAAGTTATCTGGACAACCCAATTTCCAAAATTATGACAAAAGCCGTTTCCAAAGCCGGAGTCAACGACATCTGCTACGATACGGAACACGCCGCAAAAATGAACCACAAATTTTCTGTGGATGTGCCCACTATGGCTGCCACCAACCAGAAGTCCAGCGGCAGATGCTGGATTTTTGCGGCATTGAACATCCTCAGAGAAAAAATCGCAAAGGATCTGAATCTGGCGGATTTTGAGCTGTCCCAGAGCTTTATTTCCTTCTACGATCACCTGGAAAAGGCAAACACCTTCCTCGAGCACGTGATCGAAACCGCTGCAAGCCCCACGGAGGACCGGTATGTGGACAGAATCCTTGCCAATCCCGTAGGAGACGGCGGCTGGTGGGAATTTTTTGTAGGCCTGTGCAGAAAATACGGTGTTGTGCCCAAGGAGGCCATGCCCGAAACCCAGCAGAGCGGCAGCTCGGCATCCATGAACATGCTGCTGAATATGCAGCTGCGGGAGGATGCGCTGGTGCTGCGGCGGGAAATCGCAGCGGGAAAGCCGGAAGACGAGGTCCGCAGCCTGAAAAACGGCATGCTGTCCCGGGTGTACAATATCATTGCCATCTGCCTGGGAAATCCTCCGGAAAGCTTCGACTTTGAATATGTGGACAAGGATAAAAACTATCATGCCGACCGGAATCTGACACCCCGGGAATTTTACAGCAAGTACCTGGGCACGGAGCTGGAAAACATTGTAAGTATCCTCAATGCACCCACGGCCTCCAAGCCTTTCTACAAAACCTATGTGATCTCCCATGAAGAAAGTATCTATGGCAGCAACCCGGTTAAAAGCCTGAATCTTCCCATGGAGGAGTTCAAGGCTGCCGTGATCCGCCAGCTTCAGGCCGGCGAGCCCATCTGGTTCAGCTGTGACTGCCATCCCTATGGAAACCGGGAAGAAGGCATCTGGGATACCGGCATTTACGACTATGTGACGCCCTTTGGTCTGGAACTGAAAATGGACAAGGGAGAAATGCTGGAGTATCATCAGAGTGCCCCCAACCATGCCATGCTGCTGACCGGCGTGAATCTGGTGGACGGAAAGCCGGACAAATGGAAGATCCAGAACAGCTGGGGCACGGACAAGGCCAATAAGGGCTACTATATTATGAGTGACGACTGGTTTGACAAATATGTTTATTTCGCCAGCGTTGACCGGAAATACCTGACCCGGGAGCAGGATACCCTGTTCGAGCAGGAGCCTGTTGTGCTGCCGCCCTGGGACGTGCTGGCATAAATCCAGGTTCAGGAAGAAACAACGGAATGAAAAACGCCTTCTGTACTTTTGGTGCAGAAGGCGTTTGTTTCCTTGTAAGTGTCTGCGTTTTATCTGTGCAAGCTCCGGGGAACCGGCGGAATCAGGCCATGGTTTCCAGCTTTTTTTCGGTGACCTCGTACCGGCAGGGCCGGCCTGCGGCAAAGGACTGAAATTCCTGAAGCATATATTCTGCCATTCTGCACACCTCTGTGCCGCTGCTGCCGGCAATGTGGGGAGTGAGAATACAGTTGGGGAGCCGGTAGAAGGGATGGCCTTTCTCCGGCGGCTCGGGCCAGGTTACATCCAGAACGGCGGTCAGATCGGGTCTGCGTTCCAGCGCGTCAGCCAGATCGGCTTCCACCACCTGAGCACCCCGGCCGGTGTTCAGGAATGTGGCCCAGGGACGCATGGAGAGAAAATGACTGCTCCGGAAAATTCCCTGAGTCTGGGGATTGTTGGCGGTGTGGTTGGAGACAACTGCGCAGGTGGAGAACAGCTCTTCCAGACTGCATTTGACAACGCCCAGTTCCTCGGCCTTCTGCTCAGACAGGAACGGATCGGCAACCTTGATGTTCAGACGGTAATTTTTCAGCATCTGAATTACCAGTTTTCCGATCATGCCTGCGCCGGCAATGCCAACCCATTCGCCGTAATTTCCGGGATAATGGGAAGCGGCTTCCCGGGCGGCGTTCACATCGCCCCGGCTTTGATATCTGGCAGAGGCAAAAAAGCCCTTGTTGGCCAGCAGAATCTGGGAAACCGTGTATTCAGCTACGGGAACGGCGTTTGCACCCCAGGCGCTGAAGACCTTTATGCCGCAGCGGAGAAATTCCCGTGCGAAGCCCTGCACACTGCCCGCAGCGTAGAAAACCGCTTCCAGAGCGGGAAAAATACGCCGGATTTCCGCTTCCGAAAAGGCAGGCATTCCCCAGGTTGAGAAGATGAACCGGGTGCTGCGGAACAGCTCCGGATTCTGCAGCACGTCGTCCCGGCTGTAGACGGTTTTTCCAAGACCGGCCTGAGCGCGGAGTGCCTGCTGAACTTCGGGGGAAAAGACCCGGCTGATGTTGGAGGGATTGCTGCAAAGATAGATGGATTCCATGGTTCAGCCTCCCGTAATCTGCCGCAGGGCATCTGCCTCGGCGGGCAGTGATTCGATCCGGTCGTCGGGCATGAATTCCAGAAGCAGTGCCCGCTGGCCCGGAAAATGTCTGAGATACTGCTTCCAGAGGTCTGTGCTTTCCCGGAGCGGGTATCGGCTGGAAGCGTCCCAGTTGAATACGTGGATGTGGGTGGTCCAGGGGGCCAGGGCAGCGGCGTAGGCCAGATTTTCCTCCGGTGTGCGCAGCTGATTGGGCTGGTAGTACATCCGGAAGGCAGGGGAATTTACCGCCTCCATCAGCGCCAGAGCGGAATCGGCGGCGTCTGTGAGGGTGCCGTTGTGGCACTCCATGCAGAGTACAGCCTGATTGTCTTCGGCAATTTCGGCAGCCTGACGGCACTGCCGGAGCAGCTTGTCTCTTTCCGCCGGGGTGTATTCCCGGGAGCCCTTGGTGCCGCACCAGAGGCGGAGCATGTTTGTGCCGAGAATTTTTGCGGCCTCGATGTAGGTTTTCAGTGTCCGGGGATCATCCTGACCCAGACGGAAGTAGGTCCCGTAGGAGCTGCAGAACAGACCCTCCCTGGCCTGCAGCTCTGCAATTTCCCGCAGCTTCTGCAGATCGGTGCAGGGTGCGTGCACATCGCTGCCCCATTCGATGCAGGACAGCCCTGCGGCTTTGGCCCCGCGGACGATCTGCTCGGGGGAATGGCTGCGGAAGGAAATGGATACCAGTCCCAGATTGTACATATGTATGCCTCCTGCCGCCGGAAAATATTCTGTCCGTTCACCGGCCCCGGAGAAAAGGGCAGCTTCCGGCAGGTTGTGTGATTATGCTTCGATTATACCACGGGCCTGAGGGGAAAGCCATGTCATTCTGGCTTTTGTTTATGCAAATCCTGAAGAATCAGGCCCCGCGGGAACGCAGTGCCTCCGGAAAAACGCAAAAAGCCGGCATGACCCAACAGGATCATGCCGGTAAGTTCTGTTTATTCGCCGTAGTAAGCCTTCAGGTACATTTCCTTGAGCTCGCTCATCAGAGGATATCTGGGGTTGGCACCGGTGCACTGGTCATCGAAGGCCTGCTCGACCATGTCATCCAGACGGTTCAGGAAGTCCTGCTCGTCGATGCCGTATTCCCGGATGGTTCTCTTGATGCCGACTTTGTCCATCAGCTCGTAGATGGCCTGAATCAGGTTCTCCAGCTTCTCCTCGTCGGTGTTGCCGCCCAGACCCAGTGCATCAGCCACTTCTGCGTAGCGGGCCAGGGTATGGGGATGATCGTACTGGGAGAAGGTGCCCATCTTGGTAGGAACTTCTTCTGCGTTGAAGCGCAGAACATGGCAGATCAGCAGTGCGTTGGCAACGCCGTGGGGCAGGTGATGGAAAGCACCCAGCTTATGTGCCATGGAGTGGCAGACGCCCAGGAATGCGTTTGCAAAGGCCATACCGGCCATGCTGGCTGCGGTGCCCATGTTTTCTCTTGCCCGGGGATCTCTGGGGCCGTTTTCATAGGCGGCAGGCAGGTTGGCGAAGATCAGCTTCAGTGCCTGCAGAGCCAGTCCATCGGTGTAGCCGGTGGCCATCATGGAAGCGTAAGCCTCCAGAGCATGGGTGACGGCATCGATGCCGGAAGCAGCAGTCAGACCCTTAGGAGCGTTCATCATCATGTCGGCATCCACAATGGCCATCTTGGGCATCAGCTCGTAGTCGGCCAGGGGATACTTGACACCGGTGGTTTCGTCGGTGATAACGGCAAAGGGAGTAACCTCGGAGCCGGTACCGGCGGTGGTGGGGATGGCGACAAAGTAGGCCTTCTCACCCATCTTGGGGAATTCGTAGATTCTCTTGCGGATATCCACAAAGCGCATGGCCATGTCCAGGAAGTCGGCTTCCGGATGCTCGTACAGTACCCACATGATCTTGGCAGCGTCCATGGCAGAACCGCCGCCGATGGCCAGGATCAGGTCCGGCTTGAAGGAAGCCATCTGATCGGCACCGGCCTTGGCACAGGCCAGAGTGGGATCGGGCTCAACATTGTGGAAGGTGGTATGGATAATGCCCAGGGCATCCAGCTGATCGGTAACGGGCTTGGTGTAGCCATTCTGATACAGGAAGCTGTCGGTGACCACGAAGGCACGCTTGTAATTTTTCAGCTCCTTCAGAGCAACGGGCAGGCAGCCCTTCTTGAAGTAAACCTTTTCAGGTGCACGGAACCAGAGCATGTTCTCTCTCCTTTCGGCAACGGTCTTGATATTCAGCAGGTGCTTGACACCTACGTTTTCGGAAACGGAGTTGCCGCCCCAGCTGCCGCAGCCCAGAGTCAGGGAGGGAGCCAGACGGAAGTTGTACAGGTCGCCGATGCCGCCCTGAGAGCTGGGGGTGTTTACCAGAATCCGGCAGGTCTTCATGCGGCTGGTAAAGATGTCCAGCTTATCTCTGGCGCCGACGTTGTCGATATAGATGGAAGCGGTGTGACCGTAGCCGCCGTCCTTAACCAGACGGTCTGCCTTTTCAACGGCGTCAGCAAAGTCGGAAGCGCGGTACATGCCCAGTACGGGGGACAGCTTTTCGTGTGCGAAAGGCTCGCTCAGGTCGGTGCTGGTGACCTCTCCGATGAGAATCTTGGTTTTTTCGGGGACTTCCACGCCGGAAAGTGCGGCGATGGTGCAGGCGGACTGACCGACAATCTTGGCGTTGACGCCGCCGTTGATGATTACGGTATTGCCGACCTTTTCGGCCTGCTCGGGAGTCAGAATGCAGCAGCCGCGGCGGACGAACTCATCCCGGACCTGCTCATAGATGGAATCGAGAACGATAACACTCTGCTCGGAAGCGCAGATCATGCCGTTGTCGAATGTCTTGGAGTGGATGATGGAGGACACAGCCAGCAGAATGTCGGCGGAGTCGTCGATGATGGCGGGCACGTTGCCGGGGCCTACGCCAAGAGCGGGCTTGCCGGAGGAGTAGGCAGCCCTGACCATGCCGGGACCGCCGGTGGCCAGAGTCAGGTCGGCTTCCTTCATGATCTGGTTGGTCAGCTCCAGGGAGGGCTGGTCAATCCAGGCGATGATTCCCTCGGGAGCACCGGCAGCAACAGCGGCCTCGAGAATGACCTTGGCAGCGGCAATGGTGCAGCCTTTTGCTCTGGGATGGGGGCTGAAGATCACGGCGTTGCGGGTCTTCAGGCAGATCAGAGCCTTGAAGATTGCGGTAGAGGTGGGGTTGGTGGTGGGGATAACAGCGGCGACCACACCGATGGGCTCTGCAATTTTCTGCATGCCGTAAGCGGGATCACTCTCAATGACACCGCAGGTCTTGGTTTCCTTGTAAGCGTTATAAATGTACTCAGCAGCAAAGTGGTTCTTGATCACCTTGTCTTCCACGATGCCCATGCCGGTGTCGGCAACAGCCATTTTTGCGAGGGGAATTCTGGCCTTGTCAGCGGCAGACGCAGCTGCGAGGAAAATACGATCAACTTGTTCCTGGGTGTAGGTTGCGAACTGAGCCTGGGCCTTGCGGCAGCGTGCCAGAACATCGGAAAGCTCCTGCGCATTTGTAACTATGGGATAGTTATTCATAATCCTAAAACACCTTTCTGAATCGATAATTTAATATCGGTTATTTTGTATCGACATAATATCACCATGAAAAAGCCTTGTCAACCGAAAAACAGAAGTTTGTCATATGTGCATAGAAGTCCCCGGGACAGAAAGACACCCCTTGTGCAGATGTCATGATATGCTGCACAGGGGGTGTCTTGTGATAAAGCCAAAACAGATTGTTTTTTTCGGCGGAGAATATGGATTATGAACAAATTGCAAAATGGCGCTCCAAAAGGGATCTAAGCTTTCTGGAGAATATTACCAAATAAATCCGAACGTACCGAATAACATCCGACCGGCGATTCTGCGCCTCAGGGATTCCAGGGAGTCCGGCCGATCCACATGCCGTTGGTGAAATCGGGGACGGCAACAGGAGCGCCGCCCATGGCGATGCTCTGCTCGGTCAATGCGGAGATGCTCATCCAGGCTGCGGCATCGTAGGCATCGATGGGGCAGCGGGAGCCTTCCCGGACGGCCTTGAAGAAAGCGGAGAACACCAGCCAGTCCATACCGTCGTGACCGCCCCGGACACCTTCTGCCAGGTAGTTTTTCCACACGGGATGGTCGTACTCCTGCCGGTACTCCTCAACACTGTTCCAGCGCTGCTTCCAGTCGAAGTCGTACTTGTTGTCCTGACCGTCGATGAACAGGCTGCGGTTGTCCTCCATATACATGGCCTTGGTGCCCTGGACATGGAAGGCACGGGAGTAGGGACGGGGCAGGGTGGTGTCCAGCGTCAGGCAGATGGTTTCTCCGCGGGCACACTTGATGATGGTGGTGACCACATCGCCCTGGGCAAAGTGCAGGTGGGAGGAGGGGCATTCGGGGCCCTTTTCCCGCATCAGGTACTCATGCAGGCCGGCGGATTTGGAGGCCATGGACACCAGACTCAGCATCCGGTTGCCGCGGTTGATATCCAGCACGTTGGCGATGGGGCCAAGCTCGTGGGTGGGGTAGTTTTCGCAGTTGCGGGAAAGGTAGTTGGCGTAGCGGTAGTGCCGATTTTCCAGTCCGTTGCCCACTTCTGCACGCAGATCATGGCGGTAGCCGCCCTGGCAGTGTACCACTTCGCCGAACAGGCCCTGACGGACCATGTTGAGCACCATCAGTTCGTCCCGTCCGTAGCAGCAGTTTTCCAGCATCATGCATTCCACGCCGGTCTCCTCGTAGGTGTGTACCAGCTTCCAGCAGTCCTCTACGGAGTATGCACCGCCGACTTCAAATCCAACGTACTTGCCGGCACGCATGGCCTGGCAGGCGATGTTGATGTGGGATTCCCAGGATGCGGTGATGATTACGGCATCGATTTCCGGCATGGCCAGAATTTCCCGGTAGTCCGCAGTGGCCACGGGCGCAGGCTGACCGGCCTCGGTGGTCAGGGAAATGCCTTTTTCACGGCGGTCCTCGTACCGGTCACAGACGGCCAGCACACGGACACCGGGATGGGGCAGAATGCATTGCTTGAGCAGCGCTGCACCACGGCAGCCCAGGCCAATCACGCCAACGTTAACAGTATCTTTCATAATAAACATTCCTTCTCTTTGCTTCAGAATAGTCTGATTTGGATATTTATAGAACCGGGACTCAGTGTAACACAACAGAGGCGGTATGTAAAGCCGGATTGGAGCGAAGATTTATCCGCCCAGATAGGCTTTGCGCACGTCGTCGCTGGAAGCAAGCTCCGCACCGGTGCCGGAGAGGGTTATGGTGCCGGTTTCCAGGACGTAGGCCCGGTCGGCGATGGACAGAGCCTTGCTGGCGTTCTGCTCAACCAGCAAAATGGTGGTTCCCTGCTGGTGAAGCCTGCGGATAATGTCGAAAATATGGTTCACCAGAATGGGCGCAAGGCCCATGGAGGGTTCGTCGAGCATAATCAGCTTTGGGTGACTCATCAGCGCCCGGCTGATAGCCAGCATCTGCTGCTCACCGCCGGAAAGGGTGCCTGCAATCTGTCTGCGGCGCTCTTTGAGCCGGGGGAACAGACTGTAAACCAGATCCAGATCCTCCTGCGAAAGGCTCTTGCGGGTAAACGAACCCATTTCCAGATTGTCCTGCACGCTCATCTGCAGGAAAATGCGTCTTCCCTCAGGCACATGGGCCAGTCCCTGCCGGACCAGCCTGTGGGCATCCATGTGGGAGATTTCCTTTCCGAGAAAGGAAATGCTTCCGGACTGGGGATGCATCAGGCCGGAGACGGTTTTGAGGATGGTGCTTTTTCCGGCGCCGTTGGCACCGATCAGAGCTACGATTTCGCCCTCGTGCACTTCAAAGGACACGCCCTTGATGGCATGGATTGCACCGTAGCATACATGGAGATCTTCCACTTTCAGCATGTGCTGTCCTCCTTTTTGCCCAGATAGGCCTCGATCACTGCAGGATTGGAGCGGATTTCATCGGGGGTGCCCTTGGCGATGAGTCTTCCGTAGTTTACCACGGCAATGCCTTCGCAGACGTTCATAACCAGATTCATGTCGTGCTCGATGAGAAAAATGGCGATGTGGAAGGTGTCGCGGATCCTGCGGATCTGTTCGGTCAGCTCGGCGGTTTCGCTGGGGTTCATGCCGGCGGCAGGCTCATCCAGCAGCAGAATGGCAGGATTGGTGGCCAGGGCGCGGACGATTTCCAGCCGGCGCTGAACGCCGTAGGGCAGGCTTCCGGCCTTGACGTTGGCTACCCCGGAAAGGCCCATAAAGTCCAGAAGCTCCATGGCCTTCCGGTCGGCCTCCCGCTCGGTCCGCTGATAGGGGGGCAGATGGAACAGTGAGCAGAAAAACGGGCAGCGGATGTCCTTGTGCATACCCACCTTTACGTTGTCGATGGCGGTCATGTCCGTAAACAGGCGGATATTCTGGAAGGTTCTGGCGATGCCAAGCCGGCTGGCTTTTGCGGCAGACATGCCCTTGGTGTCGATGCCCCGAAGCAGGACGGAGCCTCTGGTGGGCTGATAGACACTGGTAAGCAGATTGAAGATGGTGGTCTTTCCGGCACCGTTGGGGCCAATCAGACCGGAAATTTCCGTGGGACCGACGGTGATGCTGAATTCATCCACAGCAGTCAGACCGCCGAAGTCGATGCCCAGATTCCGGACATCCAGCACGGGCTGCTTTCCGGCATCCTCTTCCCGGAACAGGTTGTAGGTTGGGACCCGGATCATTTTTCTGGAATATTCAGTCATGGACAGCAGCCTCCTTTTTGCCAAACAATGCGCGGAATCTGCGGGAAATGCTGTGCCGGATCATCTGGATACGGTTGGCGGCAGCAGGGGACCAGGTGCACAGCATTACGAAAATCAGAACAACCGCATAGAGAATCATGCGCAGATCCTCCAGTCCCCGCATGGCTTCGGGGAGGACATACAGCACGGTGGCGGCAATCACGGAGCCGAGCATATTGCCCATGCCGCCGAGAACCACAAACACCAGAATGTCAATGGAGGTATTGAAATCGAATTTGGATGCGGAAATGGCAGAGAAATTCAGTCCGTACAGGGCACCGGCCATACCGGCAAGACAGGCGGACACCACAAAGGCCTTCATCCGGAAGGCGGTGACGTTGATGCCCACGGATTCGGCGGCGATCCGGTTGTCCCGGACAGCCCGGATGGCCCGGCCCTCTTTGGAATTGATCAGATTCAGCACAACGGTCAGTGTGAACAGAACCAGCAGAAAGCCTGCGGTAAAGGTGCTGATTTTCTCAATTCCCGTGGCTCCCAGAGGGCCGCTGAGAATGGTGATTCCGTCGTTTTCCAGCCGCAGTCCTGTGCTGCTGAGGGCAAAGCGGATGCCCTTGGAGTCAAGGCCGATGTACAGGTTTCCGATGATATTTTTCAGGATTTCCCCGAAAGCCAGGGTCACGATGGCCAGATAGTCGCCCTGCAGCCGCAGTACGGGGATACCGATGACGACACCGGCGATTCCTGCCAGAAGGCCGCCGGTGAGTATGGACAGAAACAGCCGCAGCAGGTCATTTTCCACGAAGCCCTGCATGCAGGCGGCGGCCACGATGCCGGAAAAGGCACCGACACCCATAAATCCGGCGTGGCCCAGACTCAGCTCGCCCGAAACGCCTACCACCAGATTCAGGGAAACTGCCAGAACAATGTAGACACTGATCGGGACCAGAAAACCGTTGACTGTCCGGCTCAGCATACCGGCCGAGGACAGACTCTGCATAACGGCATATCCTGCAATCACCAGGGAAAAGATGGCAAAATTCTGACATCTGATCACTTTTTTTGCGATTTTTTTCATAGCACTACCTCACACCTTTTCCTGAACCTGTCTGCCCAGCAGACCGGCGGGCCTGACAAGGAGCACCACAATCAGAACCATGAAAACGATGGCATCGGAGAACTGGGTGTCCAGATAAGCCTTGCTGAAGGTTTCGATGATGCCCAGTACAATGCCGCCGAGCATGGCTCCGGGAATGGAGCCGATGCCGCCGAAGACGGCAGCCGTAAAGGCGCGGATACCGGGCATGGAGCCGATGGTGGGCTGCAGGGTGGGGATGGAGGAACAGAACAGTACGCCTGCCACGGCGGCCAGCGCCGAGCCGATGGCAAAGGTGACGGAAATGGTCTGGTTGACGTGGATCCCCATCAGCTGGGCAGCTTCCCGGTCTTCTGCCACGGCCCGCATGGCTTTGCCCATCCGGGTCTTTTCCGTGAACAGGGTCATGGCAATCATGGTCACTGCCGCAGCGGCAACGGTGACGATGACTTCTCCCGTGATGACGAGCTGTCCGTCAAACAGCCGCAGCGGCGGGAAGGAAACGATGCTTGTGAAGTTTTTCGGAGCTGTTCCCCAGATCAGCTGTGCGGCATTCTGCAGAAAATAGCTGACGCCGATGGCGGTGATCAGGACAGCAAGACTGGGAGCACCCCGGAGGGGCTTGTATGCGATGCGCTCAATGAGGATACCCAGTGCGGTGCACACCAGAATGGCCAGCAGCAGGCCGGCAAAGGAGCCAAGCCCCAGATAGGCCGTGACGCAGAAGGAGGTGTAGGCACCGACCATGATGATATCGCCGTGGGCAAAGTTCAGCATTTTGGCGATGCCATAGACCATAGTGTATCCCAGAGCAATGATGGCATAGATGCTGCCGATGCTGATTCCGTTGATCAGATACTGTAGAAATCCCATTTTTCCTCTCTTTCCCGGAGTCCGGCAGGTGCGCAAAAGTCAGATTGCGCATTCTGCGGACATGAACTGCCATGCCGGTTTTCCAGACGCATTTGCATCTGAAGAAACCGAAAACCTCTTATTCTGCGCCTACATAGACGCCGTCTTTGATGACAACTGCCATGGGGAGCTTGGAGACGGCACCGTCGGTGCCCCAGGTCATGTCCTTTCCGGTCAGACCGTTGAAGGTCATGGTGGTCATCTGCCGGACCAGAAGCTGGCACACCTGCTCGTGGGACATGTCGGCGGTCACACCAGCAGCCTTGCAGGCTTCGTAAATGGCGTATCCTACGTCGTAGGCATCTGCGGCGAATTGATTGGGAACGCTGCCGTAGGCTTCGGTGTATTTTTTCACAAAGGCGCAGGTGGCTTCGTCGTCTGCGTTGGCATCGAAGGGGGTCAGAAGCAGGATACCCTCTGCAAGGGCCGTGTCGAAGCCGCTGACATCGAGGATGCCGTCGAAACCGTCACATCCGAAAAATTTTGGGGCATAGCCGATTTTGCTCGCGTAGGTCAGGACCTGAGTGGCTTCTGTGGTGTAAATGGGCAGGAAAACCAGATCACAGCCGGCTTTCTGGCACTTGGTCACCTGGGTGGAAAGGTCGGCCTTGTTGTCGCTGGTGAAGGCTTCCACACAGGCCACGGTCAGATTCAGCGTTTCGGCTTCTGCAGTAAACTTTTTGCAGATGCCGGTGGAATAGGAGTTGGAGGAATCGTAAATGATTCCCACCTTTTCCGCCAGATTGTGGCTGCTGATGTATTCGGCAGATGCCAGACCCTGATTGGGGTCGGAGAAGCAGATCTGGAAGACGTTGTCGCCGGAGGCAATGATTTTTGCATCGGTGGCGGAGGGGGTCAGCATGAAGACCTGGTCTGCGGCACATTCCGGAGCCACGGACAGGGCACATCCGGAGGTGGTGGGACCTGCCATGATCTGCATGCCCCAGTCCATCAGGTTGTTGTAGCTGTTTACAGCTTTCTCGCCGTCATCTTCGTCATCCTCGACCTTGAGGGCGAACTGAAGATCACCTTTGGCGTTGATTTCCTGAAATGCCAGTTCCAGACCATTGCGCACGGCGTTGCCGTAAATTGCGTACGAACCGGTCAGAGGTCCGCAGTTGCCTACCCGGATGGTGTTTTCGGGAACGTCATTGTTTTCTCCGCAGCCTGCCAGGACGGATACCGCCATGATCAGAGCCAGCACCAGTGTCAGTGTTTTTTTCATAATCAATCTCTCCTTTTCCCTTTTTGAGACGCTTAACCGTAAAAAAGAATCGGCTGCCTTGGCAGCCGATTCTTCACAGTTGATGAAATCGAGGCTGCCTAAACTGGGTGCAGAATGATGCAAATAATCTGCGGCAGCAGAATGGCAGCAAAAACGGACGCTGCGGTCAGGGCAGCGTCACAGATCAGGGATTCGGCGCAGAAAGACACTGCGGACGTGTTGCAGTTGGTTCCGTGCAGATGTGTCATGTTCTGTTTCCTCCCTCAGATTTTTCTATATTGTATCCTTGACAAATACAAATGTCAACGGGGAACGGCCAACTAAAGTTCATGATTATTTTTTTGAAAATTGTACATATTCAACAAACATATGTCTTTCAAAGGAAAACAAAGACCTGGCCGAGTGTGGTACAGTCTTCTGCAACCGGGAAAAAATCCCGGGTCGGAGCTGCCTCAGATTTTCCTGCAGCATTGCCGCTTTCCCCCGGAGAACCGGCACAAATACCGCAAAAACGCCATTGGGAATAGAAAAGAAATAGAGTAGAAAAGACAGAAGAATATCCTGTTCTTTCTTGTCAAATCAGGAAGAATGTGGTAGAATAAGCATGGCAAAAACTCATTACATTGGGAGGACTGATTATGAATACCTGCAAAAAGGGAATGGCTCTGCTGCTGGTACTGGTGCTGATGCTCAGCGTTATCGTACCTGTTTCTGCGGCGGCACTTCCCGAGAAAAACAACGGCGTTCGTCATGAGCTCTGCACGGCCCTGAGTGCTCAGGCGGAAGCCTACTACACCGGCTCCTACAGCTGGGAGCAGCTGAGTTCGCTCAGCGGAACACCTACGGAAAGCAGTCTTGAGGCTATGCAGAGCGATCTGTATACCGCACTGCAGACCCTGATGACGGAGACCCAGACCGATTCCGTTACCTACAGAGAGCTGACGTCCTACTGGCGCAACACCGATACCCAGCCCGGATACGGTGATGCCTCTCTGTTCTACAGTGACTGCGACGGCACTGGCAACAACTACAACCGGGAGCATGTCTGGCCCAAGAGCCATGGCTCCTTCCATGAAGCAAATGCCGGCTGTGACCTGCATCACCTGCGTCCTACGGATGTGAGAATCAACAGCACCCGCGGAAATCATGTCATGTCTGATGTACGGGAAAACAATCCCGGCTGCAACACTGCAGAGTACAACGGCAAGACTGTTCTGTGGCTCGATTCCAACAAGGTTGAGGTCGCAGATAATGTAAAGGGCGACGTGGCCCGGATCATGCTCTATGTCTATACCCGCTGGGGTCAGCCCAACCTGTGCGTGGATGTTCCCCGGGATCAGCTGCCCGCCAACGACAGCGGCAGCAGCAACGACGGCATCCGCGTCATGGACAACCTGGATACCCTGCTGAGTTGGTGTGCTTCCGACCCCGTTGATACCTGGGAAATGAGCCGTAATGACCGGGTTCAGGACGTTCAGGGCAACCGAAATGTCTTCATTGACTACCCCGAACTGGCATGGCTCCTGTTCGGTCAGGATGTGCCTGCAGACATGGACACCCCCTCCGGCAATGTCGGCAGCGGTGAAAGCCAGTATCAGGTAACCGCAGTGTCCAACAATGACGCATGGGGCACCACAGAAGTACAGGGTACCCGGATCGTCTGTCACCCCGCTGAGGGATACTATGTTGCCGACGTGGAGCTGGTTCCTGCTGACGGCGCAACCCTGATTCGGAACGGAAATGTCCTGAAGCTGAACAAGCTTACTGCCGATGTGACGGTCAATGTCACCTTTGCAGCAAAGACCGCTGCAAAAATCACCTACCTGCTGCCTGAAGGTGCAACTGCTGAAAATGCAGTCACCACCGGCTATGTGGGCGATTCTGTGGAACTGCCTGCCGTAACCGGTGACGTATCTGTTGACGGTGTTGCCTGCCGCTTCATTGGCTGGGTCAAGGGAACCGTTGCAGATACCACCGATGCAAGTGCACTGAATGCATACAACGCCGGCACAGACTATGTGATTGAGGCAGAACATGAGATCTTCTACGGCCTGTATGCCTACGAAGAAGCTTCTTCCGAGGGCGGCGAGTCCACTACCTTCCATAAGCTGACTGCAGCACCTGCCGACTGGTCCGGCGAATATGTCATGGCCGGTCTGAAGAACGATGCTCTGGTCATTCATAAGTCCAATGGCGAAGACGTAGGCGGCAGCGCCGGTGCAGTGGAACTGGCACAGACCGGTGCAGTGCAGGAGGGCGATACCCTCAGCGGTGTTACGGCTGATTATGTCATCGCAGTCGAAAAGCAGGCTGAAGGCAACTACACCATTCAGCTCAAGGGTGCATCCGATCCCACCTATCTGGCCTTCTACGGCACCAAGAACAGGCTCTACTTCAAGAATGACCCCACCATGGGCGAAACCCGCTGGACCTTCTCCCTGCTGGAAAACGGCTGCGTGGATGTGGAGTCTGCCTATGTTCCCGGACGTCACCTGCAGTACAATGCTGATGCCAACATGTTCCGCTGCTATAAGAGCGGACAGCAGGATGTGCTGCTGTATTCGGCAGGCGCACCCACCATTACCCACTACCTGACGCTGGCAGAAAAGCCTGCGGAGCCGGTCAATCCCTTCGAGGATGTCCATGCAGACGATTATTTCTACAACCCGGTTCTGTGGGCAGTGGAAAACAAGGTCACCAGCGGTGTGGACGATACCCACTTTGCTCCTGCCGGAATCTGCTCCAGAAAGGAAGTTGTGGCATTCCTGTGGAGAGCTAAAGGCCGTCCCGAGCCTGCTTCTGCAGTTAATCCCTTCCCCGATGTGCCCGACGGTGCATACTACACCAAGGCAGTCCTCTGGGCTGTGGAGAACCACATTATTTCCGGCAGAACTGACGGAACCTTCGATCCCAATGCCCCCTGCACCAGAGCAGAGGTAATCTCCATTCTGTGGAGAGCAAACGGTCGTCCCGCACCTGCTGCCGAGGAAATCCCCTTCACCGATGTGGAAGCCGGAAGATACTACACCAATGCCGTTATCTGGGCAGCGGAAAACAAGATTACTTCCGGAACCGGCAATCACCTCTTTAAACCCTACGGTACCTGCACCAGAGGACAGATCGTAAGCTTCCTCTACAACAGATACGGAAAGTAAATTTTACAGCACAGCAGCCGCAGAACTTCAGGTTCTGCGGCTGCATTTCTTTTCCGGAAAAATCATTGATAAAACAGAATCCGGCGTGGATGCCTGCTTTTGCGCAGAGAAAATTTTCTGACAGGCAGCGGTTTTCCCCAGTTTCCGGACCCGATACGCCTGCCGCCCCGCAGAACGATGCAGGCCGAAAAGGCTCGGAGACAATCCTTCTGTAGGGACGGTTCCGGCACAGTGCGCAGCGCCGCAGATGGCATATACAAAAACCTTCGTTTTTTGCATATGCCGGATAAGGAAGTATTCCCCCAAAGGTCTTAGCGGTCTAATGGTATGTTCATAAAGAAATACAGAGAATCGGCATTGCATTCCATCCTTGTCTATATTACAATGATCACAATTAACCGGAAAATCAAAATTTTCCGAATAGTCTTGTCCTATTGGCTCTCCCAAAAGGTAACGAATATGGAAATAAAACGAATTGATTCTTATACAGATTATCGCTTTTCTCAGGCTGCGTTACGGCAGCACGGATGCTTTTTAGTCTATGATGTCCCTATGAGGTAGAAATCATTTGTCGCAAAAATGCGATTGTAAGAGGAGCAGAAAGCAGCGTATTTTCTAAAGTAATTGACGAATTTCGATTTTATGCGCCTCACATCTTTCAATTTTACGATGAGAACGGAAATCTTATAAAAGAATTTGAACGAAGGAATATTTTCAAGATTGACTTAACTCAGATTCGACCATCTCAGTTCTATGTAGACAGTGATAAAATATCGGCAATCAGCAGTTTTATCCAAAATCCGGAAAATATTATTATACAGGTTTTTCCGTACAAGGATCGTTATATTTCATTAGACGGACATACAAGGTTGTATTATGCTGTCATGATGGGGTGGAACACCGTATATGCGGTGGAGGAAAATTCAGATGATTGGACTGATTGATTCCAACGAAGGAGCGAAGCAATTCTATCATTCCATGCCCAAAGCGATCATTCGTGACGAAGGAATTTGGATTGATATCAAGTGATGAATCTGTAAACGATATTCCGATTTATCGGGCAGTTTGGTAACAGAAAACGGAGTGTGTCGAATTTCGATACACTCCGTTTTTCGTTTCGGCATTTTCTGAATTGCTTCCTTGCCTGGTGTCAACATCGGACGCAGGTTTTTGCTTTTTGAAAGGTAAAGATATGTTCAGCGTGCCAGGCGGGAGATAAATGCCTGATTTGCAAGAATACCTTTTTGTGTGGGCATCAAAATGCCGTCTTTGAGTGTAATCTGGTCTTTCTGCACCAGTGAGCGGATAATTTTATCCAGCTTTTTCTGGTTCCAGTGCAGGTGCTCGATGACAGTGGCGATGCCGTTTTCCTGTGTGCAGTCCTGACAGCTGCTGTGGTGACAGATGTGCAGCAGGAGTGTGGCTTCGGCAAATTCGGATTTCTGGCGGCTCTTGCGCCGCAGACCGCTGATCAGTCCCTGACCGGGAGCGAAGACAAAGACGACTGCAAACACAAGTCCGGTGACCACGGCCATGCTGCCTGCAATGGAAACATCCAGTACAGCAGCAAACTGGTAGCCCAGAATACCGCTGGCAGCACCGAATCCGGCGCTGAGCAGGAGCATTTTTTTCAGATCGTCAGTCAGAAGATAGGCTGTTGCAGGCGGACCGATCATGAAAGCCACCACCAGCATGGAACCGACGGCTTCAAAGGCACCAACGGTGGTCAGAGAAACCAGCGTCATCAGCCCGTAGTGCAGCAGTGCCGGCGAGAAGCCGACAATGGCAGCCAGCAAGGGGTCAAAAGTGACGATTTTCAGTTCCTTGTAGAAAATCAGGATGAATGCTGCATTTATCACCAGCAGAAATCCGGAGGTGTACAGGGCTTTGGCACCGATGTCTACACCGAAAACCATCAGCCGGTCAAAGGGGGCAAAGGCCAGTTCGCCCAGCATAACCGAGTCCGTATCCAGATGAACAGAGCCTGCAAAGCGGGTAATCAGGATGATTGCTACGGAGAACAGCAGGGGAAAGACGATTCCGATGGCGGAATCCTCGGAAACCAGCCGGGTTTTCGACACGGTTTCCGTCAGGTACACTGTGACCACGCCGATGACTGCGGCACCGCAGATCAGCAGCGGGGACGACAGATCGTGGGTCAGGAAGAAAGCCAGTACGATTCCCAGCAGAATGGTGTGGGTAATGGAGTCGGACATCATGGACATTTTCCGCAGCACCAGAAAGGTTCCCGGAAGCGCACAGGCTACGGCCACGATCACGGCAATCAACTGAATTTCCAGATCAGCACTCACAGGGCCTGCCCCCTTTCTGTAAGGAGCCGGACACGGCTTTTGTGCCGGCGGCAGATCCTGTGCAGGATTCCCCGGCCGGGAGCAAACAGCAGGCTCATAACGGCAATGACGGAGATGCAGACTACGATGACAGGACCCGTGGGGAGATTGGGAACAGCGGAGCTGAACAGGGTGCCTGCTACCCCGGAAACCGCCCCGAAAAAAGAGGCCAGAATGACCATGACACACAGCCGGTTCGACCATTGCCGGGCAGCCACTGCCGGGGCAATGAGCATGGCGCTCATCAGAACAACACCGACGGTCTGCAGTCCGATGATAATCGACAGCACAATCAGAAACGACAAAAGCAGGTTCAGCCGTCCGGTGCGGAAGCCCAGAGCCTGTGCAAAATCCGGGTCGAAGCAAAACAGTTTGAATTCCTTCCAGAACAGGATGACCACCAGCAGGAGAAAGCCGCCGCAGACGGCCATCAGACCCACGTCCCGCTGCAGCAGGGTGGAGGCCTGCCCGTAAATAAAGCGTTTCAGACCGGCCTGGTTGGCATTAGGCACTTTCTGGGCATAGGTCAGAAGCACCATGCCCAGACCGAAGAAAACGGACATGACCAGGGCAAGAGCGCTGTCGAACTTGATTCGGGAATGACGGATGATGCAGACGATGAGAAAGGTTACTGCCATGCCTGTCAGCAGGGCACCCAGCAGGAGAACCTCGGTATTTTTGCTTCCGGTTAAAAGAAAGGCCATGACTACCCCCGGAAGCGCCGCGTGGGAAACACCGTCTCCCAGAAGACTCTGCCTGCGCAGCACGGCAAAGCTTCCCAGAACACCGCTGACGATGCCCAGAAGTGCAGAGCCCAAGGCAACGGTCTGGAAGGTGTAGTCACTGAGAAGATTCAGCAGGGTTTGCATCTACAGGACCTCCTTGAGAAGTGTTTGACTGCTGCCGTAGGTACGGTTCAGGGCTTCCTCCGTAAAGACCTCTGACACCGGGCCGCTTTCCAGAACCCGCAGGTTGATGAGGGTGACCCAGTCGAAATATTCCGGAACGGTCTGAAGGTCGTGGTGAACTACGATTACGGTTTTTCCATGTTTTTTCAACTCCTTGAGCAGACTGATGATGGATTTCTCCGTCTGGGCATCCACGCCCTTGAAGGGTTCATCCATAAAGTAGATTTCCGCCTGCTGAATCAATGCCCGGGCCAGAAAGACCCGCTGCTGCTGACCGCCGGACAGCTGGCTGATCTGCCGGTCTGCATAGTCCTGCATTCCGACTTTTTCCAGCGTTTCCATCGCCATCTGCTTTTCTGCCTTTCCCGGACGCCGGAACCAGCCCAGATGGCCGTAGCGTCCCATCATGACGATGTCCAGCACCGTGGCGGGAAAATCCCAGTCCACACTGCCGCTCTGGGGAACATAGGCAATTCGGCTGCAGAACCGCTTATCCGGCAGCATTTTGAAATGAACAGCTCCGGAAACCGGCTTGATCAGGCCGAGCATGGCTTTGATCAGCGTGGTTTTTCCGGCTCCGTTGGGGCCGACGATTGCCACCAGCTTCCCCTTTGGAATTTCCAGATCGATGTCCCAGAGCACGGGCTTTGCGTCGTAGGCCACAGTCAGATCGTGAACTTCAACAATGGAACCTTCCATAAGACCACTCCTTTACTTCAGCGCATCCACAATGGTGTCGATGTTTGCCTTGCAGGTGGAAACGTAGCTGTCGTGACCGGAATCGGCATCTCCCAGAGAATCGGAGTACAGCTCGCCGCCAATGGCCACGGAAAAGCCTCTGGCCTTTACGGCGGCCTGAAGGGCCTCGATGTTCTTGGGAGGCACGGAGGATTCTACAAAAACCGCTTTGATTCCGGAGTCGGCAATGAATTCTGCCAGATGACTCACATCAGCAGTACCGGCTTCGACATCCGTGCTGATTCCCAGAAGCCCCCGTACATCAAAGCCATATGCTTTGCCAAAGTAACGAAATGCGTCGTGGGCAGTGACCAGAACCCGGCTGCTTTCGGGCAGCTCCAGAACCCGGCTGCGGATATAGCGGTCCAGCTCCTCCAGAGAGGTAACATAGGATTCCATATTGTCCAGATAGTCCTGACGGTGATCCGGGTCAATTTCGCCCAGCCGCCGGGCTGTGTGTCTGGCGACGTCCATCCAGATGCCTGCATCAAACCAGATGTGGGGATCGTAAATATCGGGATTTGACTCGTCCGACAGAAGCACAGTCGGATCGATGCCGTCCGCGGCACAGATGATGTCCCGGTTCTGAGCGGCAAGGCCTGCAAAAACGTCGCCCATCTTTCCTTCCAGATGCAGGCCGTTGTATACAACGATGTCGGCTTTCTGCATGGTAGTCACATCTCCGGCGCTGGCCTGATAGAGATGGGGGTCCACACCGGGACCCATCAGGGCAGTTACTTCTGCGTGTTCGCCTGCGATGGAGGCGGTAAGGTCATAGAGCATGGTGGTTGTTGTTACGATCTGCAGTTTTCCGCTGTCCCGGTTCGGACTGGGGGCGCAGCCGGAAAACTGCAGCAGAACCGACAGGGCAAGCAGGGCTGTCGGCAAAAGCTTTCGGGCAGGTTTCATAGAATAGACACCTCACTGATTATTTTACAAAATAAGGACCGGCGCTTTCAGACTATGCCCCTTCCCGGGAGAAAGGTGCATCCGCAGAAAAAAAGCAGCGCAGGAATTTTCCTGCGCTGCAAGTATTTCAGCATATGATTTTAGCGCTGCTTCCGCCGCTGCGGTCCTTGGTCACGACAATCTGCCGGTCAATGCGGTCCTGAAGCTCGGCTACGTGGGAGATGATTCCCACCAGCCGGTTGCCCGACGACAGCCGGGACAGCGCCTTGATGGCCTGATCCAGAGAGTCCTCGTCCAGAGCGCCGAAGCCTTCGTCCACGAACATGGTATCCAGCCGGATACCTCCGGCGGAGGACTGAATCTCATCCGAAAGGCCCAGAGCAAGGGAAAGGGAGGCCTGGAAGGATTCGCCGCCGGAGAGCGTTTTGACGCTGCGTTCGGAGCCGTTGTAGTGGTCGATAACATCCAGCTCCAGACCGCTCTGGCTGCGGTTGTTTTCGGCCTCCACCCGTCGCTTGAGCTCGTACTGTCCGCCGGACATCATCAGAAACCGGGTGTTGGCCCGGGCAATGATCCGGTCGAAGAACGTCATCTGCACGTAGGTTTCCAGCATGATTTTTTCCTTGCCGGAGATGTTGCCGTTGGCGGTTGCGGACAGGGCGCGGACCCAGGTCCACCGGGATTCCACATCACGGATCCGGCTGGACTGGGTGTGCAGGTGGTCAAGGATGTCCTGATTTTTGGACAGCCGGGTGTGCAGCTCCTGCCGCTTTGCGGTGAGGACGGCTTTCTGACTCTGCAGCTGGGTTTTCTCCAGAACAAGTGCCTCCGGATCGGTGTCCCCGGCATCCTGAAGGACTTTCTGTGCTTCGGCGATGGTCGCATTCAGGGAGGTGATGCGCTTGTCGCAGGTGTGGTAGGCATCTGCAGCTTTCTGTGCAGCTTCGGTCAGGGCGTTCCGGGCAGCCTGATGGGCATCTCTGGCAGCCTGAGCATCGGCTGCCGAGGGGAAGGGAAGCTTTTCGGTCAGCTCCTGAATTCGTGCCTGGGTGCTGACGATGTTGGCCTGATCCCGGCTGAGCGTCTCCCTGAGCTGGGCAAGCTGAGTTTTCAGCGCTTCCAGAGCAGACTCCTGCTCCGGAATCTGGCGGGCAAGCTGATGGCCGCGCTGAATTTTCCGGTCCAGTTCGGCAATGCTGCGGATGTGGTCCTGTGTCTGCCGGGCCACGTCGGCGGTCTGCCGGTCCAGCAGATCCGCAATGGCCTCCGGCGCCGCATTTTCAAACAGCGCTTCGGCTGCCGCTTTCACGGCGGAGCGCTTTTCCTCCACAGTGCCCCGGATTTTTCCGGCCTGGGTGCTGGCATCGGTCTGGGCGGCCAGTGCTTTGTCGCAGACGGCCTTGAGCTGCCGAAGCTGCTCCCGGGTGGGAGCCTGGGCGGATTTCACTGCCGGATGGGGGTGATTTCTGGAGCCGCAGACGGGACAGGGCATATCCTCGGTCAGAAGTTCTGCCAGTACGCCGGCCTGCTCGTCCAGATAGGCCCGGTTTTTCTGCTCGTAAAGTTCGCTCTGTTCCTGTGCCGTCCGGCTGGCGCTGAGATAGCGGGTCTGGGCTGCCTGCAGCTCCTGTTCCAGCCGGGAAAGCCGGTCCATTTCCTGTGACAGATCTTTCAGGGACTTTTCCTTCCGGCGCAGAACCTCCAGCTCTGCTTCCAGCCGCACCTTTTCTTCGCCGGCGGTTTGCAGCTGTGTCTGCTCCTGCTTCAGCGCCAGGATGGTTTCCGATGCCCGGTTCTGGGTGGCTTCCTGCCGGGTAATTTTCTCCCGGGCAGTGCTGACATTGGCGGCAAGTACCGCCTTTTCCTGAATTTTTGCGGAAAGCTGCCGGTATTCCGGGAGAATTGCGTCGATTTCTGCAATTTTTGCGGAAAGGGCTTCCAGCTCCGGTTTCCGGCTTTCTGCCTGAGCGCAGGCATCCCGGGCGGCATTGAGGGCAGCTGTACAGGTTTCCAGCTCCCGGCCGGCGGAATCCAGGGTTTTCCGGGCTTCGTTCCAGGACTGCACCTGAGCGATGGACTTTGTCAGCGCTTCGCTGCGTTCCTCCAGAGCATGCAGCTGCCGGTCCAGTGCCTCTGCCGCAGCCTGATCCGAGCCCAGCAGCGTCTGCAGAAGTGCGGTGGTTTCGTCCATGGAAATCTCCCGGTTCCGGGCCTTTTCCACCTCGGCGTACAGCAGATCGTCCGGATCCCAGGCAATGCCGGAAATATACTGCTCCATGCTTGCGGCAAGAGCGTCGTACTGATTTTTCAGAGCGGAAGATTCGGTTTTCAGCCGCTCCTGCAGGAGAAAATAGGCTCTGGTGCGGAACAGCTTCTGGAATATCTTTTTCCGCTCCTCCGTGCTTGCCAGCAGCAGTTTGAGAAAATCTCCCTGAGCAATCATGGCAATCTGTGCGAACTGGCTGCGGTCGATGCCCATGATTTCCTCAATGGCACGGTCCACCTCCCGGGGCTTGGTGACGGCTCTTCCGTCAGGATAGATCAGTTCGGCAGAGGCTTTCTCCTGCGTGGTTCCGGTGCCTCTGGTTTTGGGCCGCTCATACTGGGGATTGCGGGTGATCTGATACTGCTTGTCTGCGTAGGAAAAGGTCAGCTGCACAAAGGTTGGGGTTTCCGGCAGCGCATATTTGGAGCGAAACATGGAAGCTTCCCGGTTTTCACCGCTGGCTTCGCCGTAGAGTGCGTAGGCAATGGCGTCAAAAATCGTGGTTTTTCCCGCCCCCGTGTCGCCGGTAATCAGGTAAAGACCGCCGGTTCCCAGCTGTGCCAGATTCAGCTCGGTCCGTCCGGCATAGGGGCCGAAGGCGGACATAATCAGTTTCAGCGGTCTCATACTTGGCCCTCCCATACCTGTTCAATCAGGCTGTTCATAAATTCATACTGTTCGGCGGACATCGGCTGGTTGTTCTGCAGTTCGTAAAATTCGGCGAACAGCTCCAGCGGGGATTTACTGTCGGCATCGGCACCGGAATCAATGATGCCGTGACTGCGAGTACGCTGGTTGTCATAGTCGAGCTTCATCAGATTGTGATACACCGTGCGCAGACGGTTGACGGCATCGGGGATGTCCTCCTCGTCGGTCAGCGTGATGTGCATATAGTCCGTGGGATAGGACGTGTTTTCGTAGAACTGTTTCTGCATCAGCGCCTGATAGGTTCCCCAGATTTCCTGCATGTCGTGCAGAGGCTTCAGGGGAACAGTCCGAAGGGTCAGATTGCCTTTTTCCCGCAGCTCCACCACGGTGACGGATTTTTCGTCGCCTGCTTCGGAAAAGGAGTATTTCAGCGGCGTTCCGCAGAAGCGGACAGGGTTCCCGCCGATGTTGTGTGCGCTGTGGATGTGCCCCAGGGCCACATAGTCAAAGCCCTCGTACACGGCAGCGTGTACGTTGTCGATGCCGCCGATGTTGATTTTGTCGGAGATTTCCGGCAGCGTATTGGTGACGCACTGATGAGAAATCAGAATGCTGCGCTGCGACGGGTCCCGCTCCATGCGGGAGATCACGGCGCCGATGGCATCGGTGTAGGATTCAATCGGTGTGTCGAAAAATCTGCGGACGTGGACGGGTTTCAGGAAAGGAAGCATGAAAATATTCACGGTTCCGAATTCGTCCGTCATGGAAATGGGGGTAACCTGTCCGTTGTAGACCGGGGAAATATGAATACCGGATTCCTCCATGAGCCGCCCGCCAAAGGCCAGTCGCTCCGGGGAGTCATGGTTTCCGCTGATGACAAACACCTGCAGCCGGCGCTTTGCCAGAGATACCAGAAAATTGTCGAACAGGGCCACGGCCTCGGCGGAGGGAACGGCCTTGTCATAAATATCGCCGGCGATGAGCACAGCGTCGGGCTTTTCCTCATCTGTGATCCGCAGGATTTCCCGGAGAATGTGTACCTGATCCTCGTACATATTGAACTCATTGACCCGGATCCCGAGATGAAGATCTGAAAGATGAATCAGTTTCATAAATGCAGCTCCTTTGTTCCCGGCCAGTGGCCGCCGGGACTTTTCTCCAATATACCAGATTCTGTTCCCGGGTGCAAGGCTTCCGGAAAGGAAACTGCCTCCCTGCTTTTTGCAGGGAGGCAGAGGCTTACTTTTTGAATTCGTTCAGCCGGGAACGGGTTTCGAGACGGTTTTTCCACATCTCGTCCTCATTTTTGTATCCACGCTTGCAGGCCTGGGAAGCCATGTAGGTTTCCTCGCCGAAGAGCAGATCCAGAATGTGCAGCGAATCCATATCGGCAGTTTCGAAGGTGCCCCGGCAGGAACCGCAGTAGCTGATGACATGGTCCTGATTGAAGTCACCCTTGCGGCGGGGATAAACCTTCTCATAGAGGGCAGGATCGGAAGAACAGACCATGCCGCCGACGCCGCAGCAGCGGGTGTTTTCCCGGCTGCGTTCAATTTCTTCCCAGCGATAGCCCATCTGGTCCAGCACCCAGCGGATGCTTTCGTGGTGGGTAGGCTCATCCCGGGTTACGCAGGAGTCGTGAATGTTGAAGACCACGTCGGAGCCTGCGCCGATACCTTTGGCGCTTTCGGGAATGCCGATGAGGTTGTGCATCAGATCCCAGTAGGAGATAACCCGCTGATTTTTGGCGGTTTCCTTGAAAATTTTGAAGCAGGAGGGGCAGACGGTGATGATGACTTCGCAGCCCATGTCATCCAGCTTGTCCAGAGCCAGCTGGTTGCGCTGACGGAACTTGTCTTCCTCGCCCATGAAGCGGGAGACCTTGCCGCAGCACTGCAGCAGAGCACCTACGTTTTCCTCGCCCAGACAATCTCTGAGGTGGCGCAGAACATTTTCCACACCCTTGGGGGAGTAGGCGGGCACGGTGCAGCCGGGAACGAAAACATACTTTGTCTTCTTCTTTTTGGGAGTTTCTGCCGGCTTTTCGGCACCGGAAACGCTGGTGCAGTATTCTTCGGCGCATTCCCGGACCTGACCTGCCTCACTGGGAGCCAG
>RCNI01000437.1_pt1 | contig 51632 bp, 52 predicted proteins | sample 2041151 | NCBI WGS metagenome assembly RCNI01 (sample SAMN09708214, study PRJNA481090) | feces metagenome | isolation source: feces | place: Antarctica: Albino Rookery
TGCCGCTACCAGGCCCGTTGGTCAAGCGGTTAAGACACCGCCCTTTCACGGCGGTAACATGGGTTCGATTCCCGTACGGGTCACCAAAAATCACCGATACTTTTGTATCGGTGATTTTTCTATATTCCGGCGTTTTCGGGAGGATCCCGGCCAATGCAGAAAAATGCCGCCCCTGCAGAGCAGCGGCGGCTGAAATCATTTCATGAATTTGTCGATGGCCTGACAAAGATCGTCAATGGCATCGGTGTCTCCGGCAGCCACGGCGTCCACCATGCAGTGGCGCATGTGATCCTGCAGAATGACCTTTCCGGTGCTGTCCAGCGCAGAGCGGACGGCGGCCAGCTGAATCAGGACTTCGGAGCAGTCCCGGCCTTCTTCCACCATACGCTTGACCTTTTCCAGATGGCCCAGAGCGCGGGCGAGGCGGTTGATGACCGCTTTCTGATTTTCGTGAACATGGGCGTGCGAATGCGGAATCCCATTGGCATGCTGGTGGACATGTTCGGGATTCGAAGTGCAGAGATGATCTTGTGCCATACGGGATACCTTCTTTGTGGATTTATTCGATTATATCCCAAAAACGGAATTTTTGCAAGCCCCTCCCGGGGATTTTCGCGGAAAAATAAATGTTTTGACTTCTAACCCTGCCAGAAGTATAATAAAAGAAAAACCAAAGGAGATTTTAGCTATGCATATGGATCACGATCATCTTGTCGGTCATACCCACGAGCATACCCATGCCGACGGCGTTACCCATACCCATGAACATACCCATCCCCATGACCACACCCATGAGTGCGCTCAGAGCTGCGATCATTGCCATACACCCTGTGAACATACCCCCATGGAAGAGCTGCTGGCTCTGATGAAATACATGGTCGGTCACAACGCGGCCCATGCCAATGAGCTGGCAGAGCTGGCTAAGCAGCTGGATGAGGCCGGAAGCCATGTGGCTTTCGAGCAGGTGATGGCTGCTGTGTCTGACTTCGAGAAGGGTAATATGCGCCTTTCCGCAGTTCTTGCCAGCCTGGAAGTAAAATAAGGAGGCGAAAGCATATGTGTCTTTCTACTGTTTACAGAAACAAGAAGACTCCCGAGGATATCATCCTGCGCAATGTCATGACCATCGAGTGCCGTGACGGCGTGATTATTCTGACGGATCTGATGGAGCGTCAGGTTGCCGTTGAGGGTACCCTGGAACTTGCAAACCTGGTAGACGGCTATGTGATTGTCCACGAAAATATCCCCGCCTGAGCAAAACCCCCGGACTTCGGTTCGGGGGGTTTATTGTAAAGTTTTGGAAAACTTCCATGTAATTCCGTTGCAAGCACAGGGGGTGTGTGCTACAATAAATCAAAAAGCGTCTCAGGAGTGGCTATGCTTAAAAAATACGTTCTGATCTTTCTGATGTCTATGATTCCGGTGGTAGAGCTCCGCGGAGCCATCCCCTTTGCGTTCGGGCTGGGGGCAGACCCGGTTCCGGCATATATCATCAGCGTCATCGGCAATATGATTCCGGTGCCGTTCATCTATTTCTTTGCCAGAAAATTTCTGGCCTGGGGAGAAAACAAGCGCTATATTGGAAAAATCTGCCGCGTGTTTTTGGAAAAAGGCGAAAAAGCCGGTCAGAAGCTGGTTGCCAAAACCGGTCGGGGCGGCCTGTTTGTGGCATTGCTGCTGTTTGTTGGCATTCCCGTGCCCGGTACCGGCGCATGGACCGGTACGCTGGCGGCTTCGTTTCTGGATATGGGCATTAAATCCACCGCCTGGGCGGTTTCCCTGGGCGTTGTTCTGGCAGGCATCATCATGGCTGTGGCCAGCGCTGCCGGACTGAGCATTATCGGCGTATAAGCCAAAAGATTTGGAGGTACTTTTCATGTCTGACTGTCTGTTCTGCAAAATTATCGGCGGAGAGATTCCGTCCACCAAGGTCTATGAGGACGATTCGGTTCTGGCTTTCCGGGACATTGCTCCCATGGCACCTGTCCACATTCTGGTCATTCCCAAAACGCACATCAGCTCTGTTGCCGCAATTACGCCGGAAAACAGCGCTGTGGTTGCCCATATTTTTGAGGTCATTGCAAAAATCGCAAAGGACGAGGGCCTGGAAAACGGCTACCGTGTGGTGTCCAACTGCGGCAGCGATGCCGGACAGACGGTACCGCACCTGCACTTCCATATTCTCGGCGGAAAGCCCCTTTCTCTGGAAATGGCTTGACTTCCTGCCGAAAAAATGGTAAAATTGTCCCTGATCGCATAACAAATCAATCTTCGGGGTGCCGGCATATCCGGCTGAGATTGGACGGCTCTGCGTCCTGACCCGTGAACCTGATACGGTTAATACCGTCGGAGGGAAAGATGCACATATGAGATATTTCGTATCGCATTGCACCTGGACGGGTTTGCAGTGCGATACTTTTTATTTTGGAGGTTTTCTGTATATGGAAAACAAATCTGTCAAGACCCATATCCTGGCTGAGAGTGCCATTATGATTGCTCTGGCAACGGTGCTGAGCATGTTCAAGATCTGGGAAGCTCCCTATGGTGGCTCTGTTACCATCCTGTCCATGGTCCCTATTATTATTCTTTCCATGCGCCGCGGCGTCAAAGTCGGTCTGGTGGCCGGTTTTGTCCACAGCCTGATCCAGCTGCTGCTGGGCCTGAATAACGTGGCCTACATTCCCACGGCATGGGGAATTGCACTGTGCGTGCTGACCGACTACATCCTGCCCTTTACCCTGCTGGGTCTGGGCGGCATCTTCCGCAACGTCAAGTTTACCAAGAACGATAAGGTCAATGTGATGATCGCTGCTGTTCTGGGTACTCTGCTGGTAACCCTGCTGCGGTTTGGCTGCCACATCATCTCCGGTGCCATGATCTGGTATGCACTGGATCTGGAGTGGTACGCAGATGATCCCGACCACATCGTCTTTAAGTACGGTGCATGGATGTTCTCTCTGATCTACAACGGCGGTTACATGATCCCCGAGATCATCTCCACCACCATCGGCGCACCGCTGCTGACCCGTGCCCTGTACAACGTCAAGAAGTAATCCGATTATCTTCAGAAAAAGAGCCTGCCTTCCGGCAGGCTCTTTTGTTATACTTCAGGGACTTCTGTGCTTAATTTGCTGACCTGATAGAGGATGTTTGCTGCCTCGGCACGGGTCACGGTCCGGCTGTTTTCCAGGGAAATTCCCTGATCGTGGACAGAACCCAGAGCGCCGGCTGCCCATGCAGGCAGGTTTTCGTCAAGAGCAGAAGCGGGCAGAGGAAGCTTCAGGGCGTTTTTCAGAACCACCGCAGCCTCTGCGCCGGTAATGGGCTGTGCGGCCTTGAATACGGGGCCGGACTCCTCCGGATAGCCGCAGACAATGCCCTGCTGCAGGGCGGCTGCCAGGTAGGGCCGGAGCCAGAAGGGGGCATCGTCGGCAAAGCCGGTCTTTTCTGCCTCCTCCTGGGGAGCGATGTCCAGGGTGTCCATGACCATGGCCAGAAATTCGCCCCGGGTTACGGCCTTCTGGGGGTTGAAGCAGAGAGCGTCGCCTACCTGCTCACCCTCGAAAATACCGGTGCTGCGCATCCATTCCGCTGCAAAACGGCAGGAGGATGCGGTGGTGTCGGCGTATTGTTTTCGGTCGGAGGGCTTAAAAATCTTGATGGTAACCGTAGCCTCCCGGGAGACGTTGCCGCCCTCGTCGGCGGCAGTGTAGGTGAAGGAATCCACACCGACCTTGTTTTTCTTGGGGGTGTACAGGAAGCTGCCGTCCTCACGAAGCTCCACGGTGCCCCGCTTGGGCTGGCGGACCAGAGTGAAAACCAGCTTGCCGCCTTCCGGGTCGGTGACCTTCAGACGGCCTTCGTTTTCCAGATTTTTGTAGGTTTCCAGGCTGGAATCCTGGGCCACAGGGGCCTTGTCGGTTTTTCCGTGGATGGAAATGGTAGTGACGGCTTCCCGGTCCACCCGGTTCTGGTAGATGGGCAGATAGGAAATGGATGCCTGCAGATCATTTTTCGTTCTCAGCGGAGAAAAGGTCAGTTTTTCCAGCTGTGCGGCGGTGAGGATGTCACCGGCGCGGACAATGCGGCTGCCGAGAGCCACGGTGCCGCTGGCAGGTGTTGCCGTAATGCAGATGCCGGTCAGGGGTTCCTCTCCGGCAAAATCGCCGGCAGTGAAGCAGTAGACTTCGTCACAGTCAACCTGTGCGGCGGATGCGCCTGCGGACAGCCCCAGAACCAGAACGGCGGCCAGCGCAAGACAGACGATGCGTGTTCGGAACATAACGTTACCTCCTGAAATTGAATTTCCGGTGGTATTGTTTGCCGAGGCAGGGAAAATTATTCAGAAAGCCGCATTTTGCGCAAAAAAAGCCCATGAGATCAAAATCCCCGCCGCAGCTTCCGAAAGGAACTGCGGCGGGGATTGATTTTGCAATTGCTGAGTCCTGTTCCGGTTTTCCGGACAATCAGGAGCGGTTCTTTTTCAGAAGCGCCAGACCTTTTCCTTTGAGGAAAGCAAATTCCGGGGATCTGAAATACAGCAGAAAATACACGGCAGTGACCAGTGCTGCGCTGGCAAGGCCCATCAGAATCAGCATGCCCCAGCCCGGTTCCGTCAGATTCCGGAACAGCAGCACAAGCAGGGCCGTGCAGCCGGCGGTCAGACACAGCGTAATGCCGCACTGTCCATAGTAGTTCCACGGGGAGACCCCGAAGGCCGCCCGGTGCAGCAGCCAGGCATCGAACCACCAGGTAGTGATCATGCGGCTGATGATGGAGCCCCAGAGCACGCCGGAAATGCCGAATTTCTGCACCAGAAGGATAGATACCACCAGATTGATCACGGCGGTGGCCAGAGGCCGGTATTTGCCCCGGACGAAGATGCCGCAGGCTTCCCGGTAGATCTGCACCACATTCTGCAGATAGTTGGTGGCAAAATTCAGGACGATGGAAATGACCACGCCGTAGCCCAGCACATAGCTTTCTCCTGCCCACAGCCGGACAAAGGGCTGGAACATGATCAGAAAGCACACGCTGCACAGGCAGATCAGATAGTTGTTGAACAGATTCAGGCACCGGAACATTTCGGCGTTCCGCTTCCGGCTTTCTGTGGCATAAAGGTTGCCCAGACTGGAGCCGACGGCCTGAAAAATGCTGCTGAGCAGCTTCTGGAAGATCTGGATCACCATGGCGTAGTTGCTGTAAAGACCCACGGCAACCACGCTGACCCAGGTGGAAATCACCAGATTGTCGGTGGAGGTGCCCACGGCAACGCTGACTTTGTTCAGGCCCGTGGCATAGATCCGGGTGAGAATGGCTTTTTTCTCCTCCGGCGTCAGCTTGGGCGCCTTGCCTCTGAGCCAGGGATAGCGCCTGTCCACAAGGATGGCGGTAATGCAGTTGAAAACGATGTTGTTGATGATGAACAGTACGGTGTAGCCCAGGAAGGACTTCCAGATGAGCAGCACTGCCATCTGCAGCAGGTTCATGGCGGTCTGGCAGCCGTACATTACAAGGTCCACAACATATTTTTTCTGATTTGCAATCAGAAGCACGGATTTGTAGGAGAAAAACTGATAGGAAACCACGGTTTCTGCCAGATAAAGCAGATAATAGTGGTAAATATTTACCTGATCGGTCACACCCGTCATCAGGTGGGGCAGAGCAGGCATCAGCGCAAGGCCAACCGCCAGAACGATCAGCGAGATCACCCGGTAGGCGGAGCGGAAAAAGCCCATAATGGACCGGATGGCGTTTTCGTCGTGCCTGGCAATGGGCTCGTAGAGGGAGTAGGTAATGGCGGTGGAGAGGCCCAGCTCGGAGATGTTGAGAATGCTGATCACATTGCTGTACAGGCTGGAAATACCCAGAAATTCCTGCCCCAGCGTGTGCAGAAATACCGTCCGGCAGGCAAAACGCAGGAGGTTATTCAGCATCTGGCCGCCGATGGCGCTGCCCACATTCCGCAGAGAGTTGGAAGTTCGGCTCATGGCGCTCCTTTCACAGGGCATCGATGGTGCCCGTCAGAAGATCCCGGGCCTGCAGGCGGCGGGAGTGGATGGCTGCCCGGGGGCAGCCGGAAGCCTCAGCCTCAGACAGGGCGGAAACGATGGCAGAGGCGGAGTCGTGAATGGAAAAGCAGCGGTTTTTCAGCCCCAGCTTTTCAAAAAACAGAGGCAGCTTCCGGTCCCAGACCAGCGCGACGGTGGGAATGTCCAGAGAGGCTGCAATGATGTGACTGTGGAGACGGAAGCCGATGATGCTGCCGAAGCGGGCGATGGTCTGCACCAGCTGGGCAGGGGTTTCCGGTGCGGGGCAAAGATAATCCTGTTCCGCACGACCGTCGAGCAGCATCCGGGCAAAGGCCATGTCCTGCTCGCTGCCGTTGGTAAAGAGCATCCAGGAGCGACCCCGGTTTTCCAGCTCTGCAATGAGTCTGCGCAGAGAGGCGGCAGTGGCCCGGGGATTCAGAGTCCGGGGATACAGCACGCCGATGCCCACGGTATTTCCGGGCTGCTTTTGGATGCCGTAAACGGAGCCTGCCCAGAGCGCAGGGTCGTTGGTGGGCACGGCAACGGGACTGCCGCACCAGCGGTTGACCAGACCTGTGTTGTCCCGGCAGGAAACCAGATGCACATTGGGAGCCGTCAGTGCAGCGGCCAGACGCTGCTGCACGGCAGGACTGCAGGAAGGTCCTGTCCCGCAGGCGTTGAAGAGCACGGGGACATTTTTCTGCTGCAGAGCCTGGGTCAGATGGGCGGCGTACAGTGCCAGATCGTCCATAAACAGCTGACCGCCTGCAAAAACCGCCAGATCCCAGCAGCCGTCGGTGACAGCATCCATCCGGGGCAGGTCCTGCTGCAGGCACCACAGTTCATGGGACAGCTGTTTGTCCCAGCCCATGCGTGTAACGGCATTGCGCAGCTTCTGACGGCGGCGCAGACGGTCAATTCCGGCGCTGTCGGCAGCGATCCGGGGCGGGAACTGGGTTCGTCCGGACATATCCCGGATGACCACATTGGCCTGGGGATATTTGCGGCGCAGCAGCTCTGCCACACAGTCGCAGATCACCGCGTCGCCCAGATTGCTGGAGTAATACCAGCCTAAAACGAGAATATTCATGCCTGTTCCGCCTTTGTCCGGGAGAATGCATCGGCAACCAGCTGCTCCATGACGGGCGTGTTGTCGGTTTCCCGGTAGAAGTCCAGTGCGGCCTGATGGTAGCGGTCATAGTCGGCGGAGATCCGCTCCAGCGCATCCAGAACGGCCTGCGGGTCGGCAAAATCCACGCATTCGGCGGCACCGGCCTTTCCCACGGTCTCGGTCAGACCGGGAATGGGATTGCAGAGCATGGGCGCACCGCAGCCGGCGTATTCATAGATCTTGTTGGGGGCGCAGAAACGGTTGTTGATGCAGTTATCCTTGTAGAATGCCACGCAGGCGGTGGCGTAGGGCGTGATTTCCAGATGGGTAGGCGCAGGGAAATTGCCCAGATACAGTACTTTTTCGTAGATTTTCGTCAGTTTTTCCACGCCGCCGTCCTTGTCCGGGCCGGACAGCACCAGATAGAACTCGCTGTTTCCGCCGGCAAGGGCCTGAGCCAGCAGGCTCAGATCCCGGTCTGCGGAGATGGCACCCTGATACAGCAGCACCTTTTTGTCCCGCAGCAGGTCAATGGCGGCCTTCAGCTCCGGCGTGGAGCCGTTTCCCTTGGGCGGAATGGTGCCATAGGGCTTGTTGCGCAGAAGATAGGGCATCCGATCCAGATGCCACCAGTCCACCATGTACTGGGCCCGGGTAGGCTCGCAGGCGGTGAGAATGTCCGCCTGAGGGGCGATGCGGGACATACCCTTCTGGTACCAGTCTTTTTCGTAAAATTCCAGGGCGTTGACGATGATGGGCCGGTGTCCGCTGACAAAGCGCCACATTTTGATGGTGCTCTGCTCGGTTCCGATCCACAGGACGGTATGATCCGTCCAGTATTTCCGGAAAAATCTGCGGAACATGACGAAATAGCGCAGGGCATTGATGCCCCGCTGAACCACCATGATGGGAAATTCCGCCATGGAGAAAATTTCCAGAGTAACCCCTTTTTCCGCCAGCAGGGCCCGGGTGGGCTCGTTGCAGCCGGTGGTCAGCACCACTACCTCAATGCCCATGTCCCGCAGAGTGCAGACTTCAGCCAGGCAGGGAGGACGGGTGTGGATGGGGTGAATGTCGAAGAAAAGAACACGTTTCTGCATTTTCGGCTCCTTACAGTTCATAGGAAGATTTTTCAGGCAGTGCATCCTGAAAAGCCCGGTTGATTTTGGCCATGCTGCCGGCAAAATCCACAATTCCGCAGTCGTTGATACACATGGACTTGAACTGTCTGCGGCGGATGACCTGACAGATCCGGTCGGCATCCCGCTCGCCCTGCAGCACAATGCCGAAGCGGTGCTTGTCGTAGGGGTGGAAGCTGCCGGACAGGGTCTGGTAGAATTTTGCGGTGCACTGGCTTACGTCCCGGGCATCCCGGAACCGGTGCGAGCAGGTGTCGCGGAACTGCTCCGGGTCCAGCTCCCACAGGGTCTGCAGGGTGGACTTGAGATAGGCCTGGGGCAGATGATGGGTGTCGAAACCGAAAAAGTAGGGCTTGCGCACCAGGGTCATGACCAGATTTTTGAAGCTGTCATGGGGTGCCCGGAGGGAAAACCACTTTCCGGGGTGTGCTTTCCGGACTGCCATCCGGTCAAAATGCCGGTTGAGAAAAACAATGTCGTTGACAAGAATGTTGTTGTACAGCTCAGCAACGGGGAACTGGATGGGTTCTTCAGCGATGCTGTCGCAGGGCAGGCCGTTTACAAAGAAATCCGAAGGCTTTACGGGAGCCGTCAGGAAAAAGTCGTCATTGAAATAGACAAACTGCTCACTCAGACCGGGAATCCGGTGCAGATTCAGCTCGATGGGATGGGAGCTGAAGGTGGGCAGGTACTCTTCGGGAATAAAATCTCGGTGGCTGACAAGATTCAGCTTGGGAGCATCCGGATTGAGCCATGCGGGCTTCTGACCGCAGGTGACAAAATGCACCTTGTTGACCCAGGGCGCGTAGGCTTCCACGGCCCGGAACCAGTAGCGCAGATTGTCCCAGTCCCGGTAGCGGTTGTCACCGACATCGATGGGAACCGGATTTCTGCCGGCCTGAACCAGCCAGCGGTTTTTCTCGGCGATCCAGTCAGGATCGCTGCCATCGACCCAGATGATGACAAAATCAATGGGCGCAGGCACATTGGACATGGGTTTTCACCTCATTTTTTTGTAAGTTTTGTGGTCCATCGGTAGAGCAGGAACATGGAACGGGCCATTTTCCGAGCCATGAGAAAACAGATTGCTCTGCTTTTCGCAGAGGCAATCCGATCTTTGTTCTGTCTGAGAAACTGCTGAAGCTGCGTATCTTCCAGCAGGGGCCGGATCCGGGGCAGAGCCTCCTTCAGTCCGGGACTGGTCAGACAGACCTCCACAAAACAGTTGTAAATACAGTCGATATAGAAATTGCGCAGCCGGATGGCACCTTCCGGGGAATCTGCGGGCACGATTTGCTGATAGATCCGAAACAGATTCTGCTTCCGCCGGTACATTTCCGGACGGGGAGAGGTGGACAGAGAGCTGCTGCGCAGCAGGTAGTGGTAATAGGGGCGGCTGCAGACGAAGACCGACCGGGCCTTCCACAGGGTCTGCACCACGAACAGATAATCTTCGTTGAGAATTTCCCGCTCAGCGGTGAACCGGATCTGGTTCCGGCAGAGAAAATCCCGGGAAAACAGGCAGGCACAGGCCGACAGCATCCGGGGACGGGAATAATCCAGTACGTTGGCAAAGCAGACAGCATCCAGCCGCTGGGGCTCCAGCGCCTCGTCCCGGTAGAGGCCTTCCGGCTCCGTCGGGCACCACAGCTCGGTTTTTCCGGCCATGATCTTCTGAAAGCCGAAGCGGATCATGTCCGGCCGGTGGGCCTGCACGATTTCCCAGAGGCCGGAAAGGGCATCAGGGGCAATCACGTCGTCGCCGTCGATAAACAGGACATATTCGCCCCGGGCGGCCTCCAGACCGGCGTTCCGGGTCAGGGACACGTCCCGGAAATTCCGGTGCAGCGCATGAATCCGGCGATCCTGCGCAGCAAGGGTGTCGCACAGAACGCCGGTTTCGTCGTCGGAGCTGTCATCCACCAGGATAATTTCCACCGAAGGCCCCGGCTGACCGAGCACACTGTCTGTGCATCGGACCAGAAAAGGGGCTGCATTGTGGGCGGGAATGATTACGGAAATCTGCGGATTATCCATTGTTTTCCTCCCCGGCAAGAGACAGATAGAGGTTTTCTGCAGTTTTGAACAGCAGCTGTTCATCAAAGCGCTGGCGGGCGGTGTTTTTGGCCCCTGCGCTGAGCTCCTGCCAGTGTTCTTTGGAGGAGATGACCCGGAAAATGGCATCTGCCAGAGCCTGAGGCTCATGGACCGGGACAAAATAGCCGTTTACGCCGTCGGCAACAGCCTCGTTGATGCTGCCGACATCGGTGGTAACCACCGGCAGGCCGCAGCTGAGGGCTTCCAGAATAGCCACCGGCAGGCCTTCGTTGTAGGAAGGCAGGATAAAGCACTGGCTGTTGAGCAGCTGGGACTGCTTTTCGATGCCGGAGGTCCATCCGGCGAAGGTCACATAGTTGCTCAGGTGCAGCTCCCGGCATTTTCTGGCCAGCAGATCGGCTTCTTCGCCGCTGCCCACCACAGTCAGGCGGATGGGCCTGGGCAGATCCGGACGGTCCAGCAGCAGGCGCATGGCATCGAGCAGATCGGACACGCCTTTTCTGGGAATCAGCACGCCCAGATAGCACAGGTGGGTCTCTGCATTGTCCCATTCCGCCGACAGAGCGGGAATGGGGACTGCGTTGTTGACAACAAGTGTATTGGCCTGAGGCTCAATCTCGTGGACGATGTCGTTCCAGTGCTGACCCAGAACCACCACCCGGTCGGTATCCCGGAGCATCCGGCGCACCCGCTTCTGAATAAAGTTCCCGGATTTTTCGTAAAAAATCCGGAATTCTGCGCCGTGCATATGCAGCACGCAGGGCTTTCTGAAGCGTTTTGCCAGCCGAAAAATCAGATATTTGCGCACAAAGCTGCCCCGCTCGGACATATGCAGGTGGACCAGATCCACTTTTCCTGCACAGAGCAGACGGAGCATTTTCCAGTAACCCTTTAAAAATACGCCGATCCTGTGGGGGATGGGGCCGAATTCGTGGGTTGGGATATATTCGATTTCGATTCCGTGCTGATAGTTGTGAGAACTTAACTGTTTGCACACGCTGGTCATGCCGCCCCGAACCTTGAACGAGGAACCGACCATGCACACACGCAGGGTTTTCTTCATAGTTGGCATCTCCAAAATGAACACTGCAAAAGTGGAATAGTTACAAAATGACTTAATTTTATAGTACCACAATCCGGAGTAATATTCAATACAAAATACGGAATTACAGAGCTTTCTCCGGAATCGGCAAAAATTTTGGGGCAAAATGGTTCTTTTTCTGTGAATCTGCAGGGCCAAAATGGGAATTTCGGGGGGAAAACAGGCCGGCCGGGAACCGGAAATTCCGGCGGAAAGGCAAAAAATCCCGCCCCATGACCTGACACGGGGCGGGATCGATGTGGAGGTAATACTGTTTGCTGCATACCGGAAAATCCTGCAGACCTTGGGAGGAAGTATTTTAAAATACAAGCGTCAAAACAACCAGTCAATGTGAAAAATATGTATGACAACTCAAAAATCCGTCCGGTATGAAAAGCCGGACGGATAATATGCAAAAACAGTTGCTGTTTTGGAATGCTGGTCAACGGAGAGAAGCCCACTTCTCGTAGATGCGGTGAACGTTGTCGGGGTTGGCACCGGCACCGAATTCGCACTGGGCGATGCAGCCGCCGTCCTGCCAGAGGGTGTTGTAGACGCACTCAACAGCGTTGTCGATGTCGGCAAGGGAGCCGTTGGGAATCAGATGCTGGCGGTCGATTTCGCCCCAGAAGGTGATTTTGCCCCGGAACTGGGCAAGCTTGTCCACGCCGATGCAGAAAATCTGGGTGTTCAGGGCATCCAGTCCCAGGTCGATGAGCTTGGGAATGATCCGCAGGGTGTTGCCGTCGGAATGCATGAACATTTTCTTGCCGTGAGAGTGGGCAATGTCGATGTAGTCCCGGTACATGGGCTTGAAGATCTCGTCCCAGATCTGGGGATTGATCAAAAGATCGTTCTGGGAGCCCCAGTCGTCCATCATGCTCAGGGCATCCACATCGGTCTGTGCCCATTTGGTCAGCAGACGGCAGTAGTAGTCATGCATTTTTGCAATGAAGTCCAGCATTTTGGAAGACGGATCCATCAGGTCCATATAGAGGTTGACGGTGCCGCGAATAAACTGAAGCTGTTCGAAGGGCCGGGGGCAGGCAGGTGCCGCCAGAAATTTGTCCTTCTGCTCGGCGCAGGAGGCGTTGGCCTGCTCGATGCTGAAGGAAAGCAGCTCTTCGGGAATATGCACGTTGTCAGCATCGCTCCAGTCGTCCTCCCGGACAATGGGGTGCTTGACCTCGCCGATGATTCCGCGGTGGATGTTTGTGAAAATGCAGCCCCATTCGTCAATGTATTCACCCGGTTCGCAGGGATCTCCGCTGGTGATCGGCAGCTGCGCATAGGTGGTCTGGGGGCCGGAAAAGTCCCACTCAAAATCCCGGGCCAGCTTATCCATCATATCGGGATAGTGGATGGATGCCCAGGGCAGGGACCAGAGCTGTCTGGGAACACGTCCGTCGGTGTTGCGGAATTCCAGTGTACGCAGAACCAGTTCTTTGGATGTCATGTTACTTCCTCCTAAACAAAACCTGTTTGCCTTGCAATTGTTCATAAATCTAGTATAATGAACCTGAATAAAATTTGCATTTGAAATAGGCCAATAAACGAATTTGAAGATGCACGCAAAAGGAGGCGCGGAATATGTGTCAGATACAGAGGGAGCCCTACTGCTGGACGGAGCACCGGAAAATCCTGACCGAGCGGGAAACTGCAATTCCTGCGCTGAAGCTGTTCGGGATCTACACCAGCAACCGCGCCGGACAGCCTCTGCGGCCCCACATACACCGGGACTGCATCGAAATTGTGTTTCTTCTGAAAGGATTTCAGGTTTATGAGGTGGACAATGCCCGCTTCAACCTTTCCGGCTCCAATATTTTCGTGACCTACCCCAATGAGCTGCACGGCTCGGGCAATTACCCCGAGAGTATCTGCGATCTGATCTGGCTGCAGATCGATCTGCGGGAGGAAATCCCGTTTTTCGGGCTGGATCGGGAAAGCGCGGCCTATCTGCGTCAGGCGCTGACCACCCTGCCCCGTTTTTTTGAGGGAGATACAGATCTGAGCAGCAGCCTGACCACGGCTTTCTACGGGCTTGCCTCGGAGGATCCGCTGCAGAAGCATCTGGGCCGTCAGCAGCTGATCTGTGCCCTGCTGCGCATGAAGCAGCTGTCGCTGCACGTTCTTCCCTATCATGTGGATTCCATTGACAATGCCATTGCCTACATCCATGACAATCTGAACAGTCAGATTTTGCTGGAGGATGCAGCAGCCTGCTGCGGGCTGTCCCTGTCCCGTTTCAAGGTGCGCTTCAAGGAAAAAATCGGCACCACGCCGAGAGATTACATCAACCGCATCAAAATCGAACAGGCCAAAAATCTGCTCAGGCAGGGGCGTTCGGTGACGGACACGGCGCTGGATCTGGGCTATACTACGTCCAATTATTTTGCGGTGCTGTTCCGCAAATACACGGGGCAGACACCGTCGGACTACCGGTTGGCCCACACGGCGGAGCATCCGGAAAAAAACAGATGAAAACAGGCGGCACGGACTGAAAAGACCGTGCCGCCTGTGCTTTTTTTATGTGAATTTTCCGGTAATCTGTGCATACGGATTCCAAAAAGTTCCCATTTTCCGAAAACGGAAGATGGACTCCGGACTGCCTTGCAGAGTGCCCCGGGCATCGGGATAACCTGCAGAGCCTGGCGGACCAGCCGGTTGGGAACTGTCACCGGGGGAAAATGATTCCGTATGGGAGGTTCTGTCCGGGGGATTACTTTCTGATTTTTCTGAAGAAGTTTTTGATTTCTCCGAAGCCGAAGGTAATGCCCACCAGAACGATGAAGATTTCCAGACGGCCCATAAGCATGCCGAACATCTCCACAATCAGAGTGGGGGCGTTGGTCATGGGATTGGTGATGCCGATGGACAGGCCGACGGTGCTCAGAGAGGAGGCAAAGTCGAACATGGCCTGGGTCAGGCTGCAGTTTGCGGTGACGGTCATCACCAGAGAGCCGATGACGTAAATGACCAGATAGCTGATGACAAAGCCGGTGGTGTCCTCTGCCAGATCCCGGTCGATGGGGGTGGAGCCGGAGGCCTTGAAGTAGTGGGGGGCCTCAACGGTGCGGGAGGGGGACAGACGCTTGCGGATGTTGCTTCCGGCCAGCCGGAGCATCAGATACACCCGGGAGAGCTTGATGCCGCCGGCAGTGGAGCCGATTCCGCCGCCGATGACCATCATCAGAATCAGCACGCCGATGGCGAAATGGGGCCATTCTGCGTAGCTCATGGTGGAGTAACCAGAGGTGGACATGGCGGAAACGATGTCAAAGGAGGACTTGCGCAGACCTTCCCAGAAGCTGATGTTCAGACCGTGGGCCAGAGAGATGGCCGTGGGAGGAATGAAAATCAGCAGCAGCAGGAACATGAATTTGACCTCGCTGACCCGGAAGAAGCGGCGGAACTGGCCCTTTGCCAGCAGCAGGAGGGCTGCAAAGTTGGTGGTGCCGATGATCATCAGGACGATGGTGATGATTTCAATGGGCAGGCTGTTGTATTCACCGATGCTGTTGAGCTTGGTGGAGAAGCCGCCGGTGGACAGGGAGCACATCGCGTGGCAGATGCCGTCGAACCAGGTCATGCCGGCGATGCGGTAAGCCACGGTGCCCAGCACCAGACAGACGTTGTAGATGATGAAAATGGCCTGAGCGGTTTTCTTGATGTTGGGCATGATCTTGTCGGGATGACCCTCGGCGCTGTACAGATTCATGCACTGCTTGCTGGAAATAAACAGGATCATCACCATGATAAAGCCCAGACCGCCGCAGTACTGCATGAAGCTGCGGTGGAACAGGTAAATCTGCGGGGTTTTGGACACATCCATGACGGACAGGCCCGTGGTGGTCCAGCCGCTGACGGCCTCAAACAGGCCCTGAACCATGGTCAGGTGACCGCCGATGACGAAGGGGAGCGCGCCGATGAGCACGCCCCAGCTCCAGGCGAACAGAACCGTCAGGCTGGATTTACCCATAGAGCTGCGCCAGCTGGTGGATTCGGTACTCTCCCTGCGGCGGTATCTGAGCACGCAGACGAGAATGCCGAGCAGAACAGAGGCACCGCCGGGAATCAGGAATTCGAGGGTATAAACCGCGTCTTCCGGATACCAGGGCAGTACCAGAATGGGGGCAGCTACCAGAAGGCCGATGAGGACCATCAGCCTTCCGATAATCGATATTTCAGATGTACGTTTCATGGGGTCTTACCTCCCTGTCAGTACCTGGATGGCCGCCAGCTCCTGACCGCTGCCTGCGATCACCACCAGGGTGTCTCCGGTATTGATGCGGGTGTCGCCTCTGGGGATCAGAGTCTTGTCGCCGCGGAGGATGCAGCCGATAATAACTTCCTTGGGAAGATTGATTTCCCAGAGCTTTTTGCCGGCGGCGGGGGCACTTTCGGGGATGTGGACCTCGGCAATCTGTACCCGGCCGTAGCCCACGGGGATGATGTTGACCATTTCGTCAATAAAGGCCTGCTGCTGAATAATGCTGGTGACAGCAGAAATGGCGCAGACCACACTGTCAACGCCCATCTGCCGGAAAAAATCAGTTTTCTTGGGGTCGGACACAAGAGAAACGGTTTTTTTGACACCGAATTTTCTCTTGCACAGCTGGCAGGCTACCAGATTGTCCGCATCCTGAGAGGTCAGGGCAATGGAGATTTTGCAGTCGGCTGCGCCGGCTTCATCCAGTACATAGGGCTTGGTGCCGTCGCCGTTGTAGACGTTCAGGCCCTTTACTTCTGCCAGCTTCATACAGTCGTCGTAGGATTCGTTGATGCAGGTTACCTGATAACCCTGTGCCAGCAGAGAGGCGGCCAGGGATTTTGCTTTGCTCATGCCGCCAATCAGCAGGATTTTCTCGTTCTTTTTCATCAGGCAGTCTCCTTTTGCTTAAAATTCTCCAGAAGCTTGTCAACCTCTTTGGCAGACAGAACTGCAGGGCAGATGGTGTCGATTCCGAATTCCTGATATACGGTATCCCGGTCGGCATCGTACAGACGGGCAATGACCCGGTCCACGCGGAACATGTCTCTTGCCAGCTGAGCGACCATGATGTTGGTGTTGTCGTCATTGGTCACGGCGATCACGGCGGAAGCTTTCTGGATCTGTGCGCTTTCCAGAGCGTCCAGATCGGTGCCGTCACCGACGACGGACAGACCGCCGAAGTTGGAAGAAAGGCGGCGGAAAGACTCCTTGCAGGTGTCCATAATCAGCACGTTGCCGTTGTTGTCCGACAGGGTGTTGGCCAGATTGGCACCCAGACGTCCGCAGCCGATGATGATAATATAGTCATTGGGTTTTCTGCTTTCAAAAATTTTCATATCAATACCTCCAGTTTTCGTGCCGGCTTATCGGCCTTCTGCGGAAAAAATCATGCAGAGGTGCAGTCGTTTTCGTCGAATGCACATTTCCCCCAGGAATAGAAGGTTCCGTAGGTGTTCAGGTTCTGACTTGCAGGTGTGTAGGTCGGGTCCAGCTCCCGGGCGGCCCGGAAATGGCGCATGGCGGAAAGATGTTCGCCTTCGTGTTCCCGGAGGATGCCCAGCAGATTGTGAGGCTGGGGCGCGTCGGGATAGTCCTTCATGGCCTGCAGGACCAGATCGTTGCACCGGTCAAAATCACCGCAGGCAATCAGGTGTCTGGCAGTTTCACAGAGCTTATTCAGATCCGCATTGTGATCGAGGATATTGTTGGATTTCATATGGATTCCTCCTTGAAATCGCAGATGGCAGAAGCTGTCGAACTGCGCACAGATTGCAAAAGATCGGGTCCGGCGGCGGGAAACCCGCGCCGTTTGTGCTGCTGCGGCAAATCCATGAATACCGCCCTCTCTCTTGTTGCATGGATATCTTATCAGCAGAGCCGTGACTGTGGTGTGAGAGAACAGCTGCCGGTGTGAGAATGCTGTGAGAATCCAAAAACACCCGCTCCGGTTGTCCGAAGCGGGTGTGGGGAAGATTTTCGGGGATTATTCGTCTACCAGCCGGTAGCCAACCCCGATTTCTGTCAGAATATACCGGGGTTTTGCAGGGGTGGTCTCGATTTTCCGGCGCAGACCGGCCATCAGGGCACGCAGGGCCTGTGTGTCCGTGCCGTAACCGACACCGTAGACCTCCCGCAGGATGTACTGGGTTGTGAGGACCTTGCCCATGTTTTTAAACAGCAGGGAGAGCAGGCTGTATTCCATGGGGGTCAGATGCAGCGGTTCTCCCCGGAGAAAGACCTGCCGCTTGTCAAGATCAATGGACAGCTCCCCGACGGAAAGAACGGGCTTGCGCTGGTTCAGCTGGAATCTGGACAGGTGGCGGATGGTGACCCGGATCCGGGCCATCAGCTCCGTGGCGGAGAAGGGTTTGGTCAGGTAGTCGTCGGCACCGGTGTCCAGGGCTGCGGCCTTTTCACGGTCCTGATCCCGGGCGGAAACCACAATAATGGGCAGCTCGGACCATTCCCGGACCTTTCGGATGACTTCCATGCCGTCAAAATCCGGCAGTCCCAGATCCAGCAGCATCAGGTCTACGTGCTGGGAAACCACCGTGGACAGGGCACCCTGTGCGGTTCCGGCGGTCATGCAGGGGAACCCTTCCTGCCGGAGTGTATAGACAATGAAGTTCCGGATCTGGGCGTTATCCTCCACCACCAGAATCATTTCATCATGTTTGGTCATTCTGATGCACCTCCGATTGGCAATGTAAAGCTGAATTCAGCACCGCCCTCCGGGCGGTTCCGGGCGGAAATCTCACCGCCGTGGGCCTCCACAATGGACTGGCAGATGGACAGTCCCAGACCGACCCCCCGCTTGGTGCTGGTTTCGTGGTTGGTTGTGGTGTAGAACATCTGGAAAATTTTCGGCAGAGCCTCTTCCGGGATTCCGCAGCCCCGGTCTGCTACGCAGAATCGGACGAAATCCGGCTCTTCCGTGACGGAAATGGCGATTTCCCGGTCGTCCGGGGTGTGCTTGGCAGCATTGTCCAGCAGATTCACCAGAACCTGAGTGATCAGCCGGGCATCCATGGGCACCATCAGCAGGCTGTCAGGGATGGCAACGGCGATTTCCCGGCCCGGCAGGCGCTTTTCCAGCACCATCAGTGCAGCGCCGATGACTTCCTCCACCGCTTCCGGCTCTTTTTTCAGCGGCAGGTGGCCGTCCTGGAATTTGGTCAGATTCAGGATGTTTTCCACCAGGGCGTGAAGCCAGTCCGCATCGTCATAGATGCCTCTGGCCAGATCGTACCGGGGATCTTCCCGGTCGGTCATGCCCATAATCATTTCGCTGGTGCCCATGATGCCGGAAAGCGGGGTCCGCAGATCGTGGGAAATGGCCCGCAGCAGATTGCCCCGGTACCGCTCCTGAGCGGTTTCCTCCCGGCTTCTGGCCTGAGCCTGAAGACTGCGGAAGCGCTCCAGAGCCAGAGAGGCACTTTCAATCATGGAGTGCAGCATCCGGATCTGAGAGCTGTTCATGTTTTGGGCGGTATCCACGGGAATCCGCAGAACCGCCAGAATCATGGTCCGGCCGTAGATGGGAAAGTCGTAGAACTCACGCCCTACATCATAGGAGGCGTGGAGGTTTTCCATCCGCTTCTGGAATTCCGCAAGCTGCCCCATTTCCCGATGGATCAGTGCACCGTTGTCCTTGCGCTGTACGAAGGTCTGCTCCGGAATCCCTTTTTCGTCGTAGCAGACGAAGGCGGCGTTGCACGAGAGAATCCGGCTGACGGTCTTGACGGTGATCATGGCGATGGTGTCGCTGTCTTCCGCATCGGTCAGGTGGTTGGTCATCTGGTACAGGGCATTGCTTTCGGCCTCCTTGACCCGGGATTCCTCGGCAGCCTGGATGACCTTACTGGTCAGGGCACTGGTGATGGTGGCGGTGACCGTCATAATGATGATGGTGATGATGTAGGTGGGGTCGTTGATTTTCAGGCTGTAGTAAGGCTCGGTATAGAACCAGTTGAACAGCAGAAAAGAGGCCAGCGTGGCCATCAGACCGTAGACATATCCTTTGGTAAACCGGGCTGTCAGCATCACCGACAGCAGATAAACGATTACGATGTTGGTTTCGTGGAACTGCCAGTGGCGGAACGCCGCGCCCAGCAGGGAGGCACCCACAATCAGCAGCAGGGTAACGGTAATGTCATGCAGGACATTGGAATGTAATTTTTTCATAACAACCTCCCGGGAAGCAGAATCTGTGCACAGTCAGGCTCAGAGAACACGCTCCCATGGGATACGATAGCACATAATCTGTGAGTCCGGTGTGAGAAAATTGTTTTTTTACCGGAAAATTTCCCGGCCGGGGAAAATCGGCCGGGAAAGGAAGGATGTGGGAAATCAGCCCCAGTAGCCCTTGGTAAAGGGGTTGTCGGGATTGTCCTCCCAGTGTGCGCGCTCACTCAGAAGCAGCTGCTGCATCTGTTCGACGGTTCCGGCAAAGGCAGGATCCCGGATCAGGTTGCGGGTTTCCAGAGGATCGGCCTGAATGTCAAACAGCTGGTCATTTTCGGGGCAGTCCCGGTAGCGGATCAGCTTGTAGTGACGGTCCTGAACGGCCCGGATCAGGTCCACCATGGCAAAGTACATCCGGTCCCGCACGCCTTCACCGCCGTCAATGGCGGAAAGGAAGCTCTTGCTTTCCACGGAGGCGGGAATGTCCAGACCGCAGAGCTGGCAGAGGGTGGGGTAAATGTCCATCAGATACACATAGGCATCGGATGTCTTTCCGGCAGGGATCCCGGGGCCGGAGAGCAGCAGCGGAATGTGCACGCTGTGGTCATAGACGTTCTGCTTGCCCATAAGTCCGTGGCAGCCTACGGCAAGGCCGTTGTCGCCTGCATAGACGATGATGGTGTTGTCCAGCTGGCCGGTTTTTTCCAGCGTGTCGAGAATGCGGCCCACGTGCGCATCGATGTGGGAGATCATGGCGTAGTAGTCGGCCAGATGCCGGCGGATTTCCGCCTCGGTTCTGGGATGACCGGCCAGATCCTCGTCGCGGGTTTTGGACCAGTCGAAGCCGTAGTAGAAGTGTTCGGTGGCCCAGTTTTCCGGAAGGGTCAGCTTCTGGGGGTCGTACATATTCTTGAATTTCTCCGGCATGGTCCGCGGATCGTGGGGAGCCAGCAGGGCAGTATAGAGGAAGAAGGGCTTTTCGCTGTCCTTTTCCTGCTCGATGAAGCGGATTGCGGCATCGGTGAACAGCTCGGTGGAGTGCTTTCCGGCGGTGATCCGCTCGGCAATCATCTGCATGGGGTGGTTATGGTGGAAGAAATCACAGGTGTAGTTGATGGTGCTTTCGTAGCGTCCGTCGGGGTGGTAGCTGCTGACAGGGACGTTCCAGTGATCCCACATTCCGCCGAAGAAGATCTCGTCACCGTTGCAGAAGCTTCTGGCAAAGGATTCGGTGCCGTTGTGCCACTTGCCGATGCCGATGGTGTCGTATCCGCCTTCCCGGAAGGCCTGGCCCATGGTGGTGTGGCTGCAGGGAATCTCCTCGCCGGCGCCGGACAGATGGAACAGCTCCTTGCCGGAGTTGATCATGGCGCGGCTGGGCATACATACTGCACCGGAGGTGCCGCCGGGAATGTGTGCCTGGGTAAAGGCAGTTCCGCGGGCTACCAGGCGATCCAGATTAGGCGTGTGGATTTCGGGATTTCCCAGAGCGCCGATGGTATTGAAGCGCTGGTCATCTGCCAGCAGGAACAGAATGTTTGGCTTCTTGTGCATGCTGATTCTCCTTTTCTGTGTTATGGAATGCGTCTACTCTATCACATCCGGGCCGCCCACACAAGAGAAGCGGAAAAAAATCCCCGGATATCCGCAGATATCCGGGAAAAATGTGTTTTGGTATCAGCCCAGCTTGTAGAAGCTGTCCATCATCTGTGCGACATTTTCTTCGCTGTCGGCAGTGAAGGTAATGGCAACGCGGTATTTGCCTCCGAGATGGCTGTCAAAGATCTGGATGACATACATCTGGGTGCCGTTCAGGTCCACGATGGTCCGCAGGGCGGCCCGGTCTTCTCCCAGAAACTTGACGGTGGTCTTTTCCATCGAGGAAACGTCCATACCCACGGCCTTGTAGGCTTCGATCATCTGGTCCTTCGATACCAGGGTCTGGTCAATGACTTCTTCCTCGCTGGTGGACAGCAGAGTCAGCCGCTGTGCGGCAGTCAGTTCTTCGTACAGAACGTTGAAGTTTGCGAAGGTGTCGGTGTTGGTTGCCTGTACGTCCATGATCCGCGTAACCTCGGAAAGCTGTTCGCCGATGGCAGTATCCTTGATGGCTTCCCGGAAGTCAGCAGGCAGTTCCTGCAGCTGCTCTGCAGGAACCAGTGTCCAGTTTCCTTCCAGCTTGCAGCCGTAGCCTGCGTAGGTGTTGGTATAGGTATTGCCGGAAATTTCGCCCAGAGGTGCGGGCACAACGACATCGTTCTTGCCGCAGCCGGACAGAAGCAGAAGTGCAGCCAGTGTCAGGCACAGCATGATTTTTGTAAATTTCTTCATGTTTTCAAAATCCTTTCCCAAATCTGCATGTATCGGCAGATGTATACGAAAAGAGCTTATCACATTGGATAAAAGAATACAATATGCAGATATACACAAAATTCATACTGCGATTTTATGCCGTTTTCCAAGAAAAAAAGCGGATTTTACAGAGTTATGCAAATAGCTCCTTGTTCGGACGCAGGCCCATGGTCAGAACCAGCTCGCCGCCCTGCATCATCTGCTCGTGGCAGAAGCTAGGCTCAGTCAGTGCGGTGCCGTTGATGGAGGCGGACTGGATGTACTTTGCCTTTCCGGAAGCGCCCTCAGCCCGGACGGTGAAGGTCTTTCCGTTGGGCAGGTCCAGCTCGATCCGGTCAAACAGCGGGCTGCCCAGATCGTATCTGCCGCTGGCGGGGTTGACGGGATAGAAGCCCATGGCAGAAAATACCAGGAAGGCCGACATGGCACCGCCGTCCTCGTCGCCGCAGATACCCAGAGGCGTATCCGGGAACCAGAGATCGGCAAGCTCGTGGATTTTGCGCTGTGTTTTCCATGCCTGTCCGCAGTAGTCATACAGGTAGGGAATGTGGAAGCTGGGCTCATTGCCCATGCAGAACTGCCCCATCAGGCCCGTGGCGTCGGGATACTGGGACAGGAAGGTGGATTTGAGCTTGTTGTCGTACTGCTCAACGAAGAGGTTGTCCAGCTTGGCGGCAAAGACATCCTTTCCGCCCATCATCTCCATCAGGCCGGGAATGTCGTGCTGTGCGGCAAAATTGTAGATGTAGGCGTTGTTTTCGGCAAAATATTTTCTTCCGCCCTGACCGCCGCAGAATTTGGGGTCATAGTTTCCGGTAAAGGAGCCGTCCATTTTCCGGGGATGGAAGAAGCCGATTTCCGGGTCGTAGAGCTTGCGGTAGTTCCGGGAACGGCTGCGGAACAGGGCGGCATCCTCGGTTTTGCCCAGGGCCTCTGCCATCTTGGCCATGCACCAGTCATCGTAACTGTGCTCGATGGTGACGGCTACGGCCTGCCGGTTTTCAAAGGGGTGAACGGCTGGGCAGGTTTCGGCTTCGTCTTCCTCCAATGCCGGGAAGAAACCCTTTTCGTAGTAGCAGCGTGTCAGCTCTTCGGCTTCTCCGTCCCGCCAGGGCAGCATGGTCCGGCAGGTGGCATTTTTTCTGGCAGCCTCGTAGGCCAGGGCATAGTCGAATTCCACGCCCTTTTTCATGGATTCTGCCAGTATGGATACGGTGTGGTGGCCCAGCATGCAGGGAATGTTTCCGCCGGGGAAGGGGAATCTGGGCAGCCAGCCGCTTTCCCGGTACATCCGCAGATAGGATTCCACCGTATCCCTGTGAATTTGAGGCTCAAGAATCAGCTGCAGCGGGTGCATTCCCCGGAAGGTGTCCCAGATACCGTCGTCGCAGTAGAAGCCGTGACCGCCGTCATCGTGGATGCAGCCGTCAAAGCCCCGGTATTTTCCGCAGACGCTGTAGTTGTGCATCCGGCTGACGGACCGGTAGACTGCGGTGTAGAAGCTGCGTTTGCGGGCCTCGCTGCCGCCGGTGACCCGGATTTTTCCGAGAACCTGATTCCAGGCTGCGTTGCAGGCATTGCGGATATCGTCAAAGGATTTTCCCGCAACCTCCTCGTCAAAGCACTGGCAGAGGGTTTCCTCGCTGACGTTGGACAGGACGAAGGGGACGCAGACCTCGTTCCGGCGGAAGCGCACCAGAATGGCCTTTGCCTCCTCGGATTTCTCCGGCTCGTTTGCATTGGGCAGGGAAACGTCATGCTCGGACACTTCCACGGCTCCGCTGACGTCGAAAAGCACCCGGGAGGTGACATTCTCGTGGAAGCCCGTGATAGCGGACAGGAAAACCCTGCCGTCCTCATAGCGGAAGCCGCAGCAGTTTCTGACGTAGAAGATCACCTGTGCCTGTTCGGCCTGAGGAAAGGCAAAGCGGAACATACCGTAGTTGCGGAAAGCGGTGTGGCTTTCCCAGATGCCGCTGTCCTCCAGCAGAACCTCGTACAGGTCGGGTCTGGCGGTTTCAAAATCGTGGTCAAAGGTGCTGGCGGTTTTCATATAGTCAGGTGCTTCGGTGCCGATTGCAGGCATTACAAGAAAATCCCCTGCGGAAAATGCGAAGATTTTGTCGGAATTGTACTTGTCCTTCATGCCTGCACGGCCTACGGGTGCAATGACTGCGGCACCGTGAGGTGACTGGACATTTGGGGCAGTTGCCTGAAGCAGATGCCCGATGTTGCCTATGGTGGTATCTACATACTCCGTGTAATCCATAATTTTTCCCCTTTCTTCAGCCCGGAACTTCCGTAGCTGTCAGGTTCATAATATAGTGCTCCCGCTGAAAAAGTCAAGATGTATGATGCCCTCCCGGCCCGAAGGTGTGCTGCCGGGCATTTTATGCGCTGCCTGTGGAAAAACCTGTGGAGAGTGTGGATAAAACACAAGATATTGAAAAGGCTATGACAGTATTCCACAAAATATAGTGACATACTGACAGACTGCGGCAGAAATGGTTCACATCCGGCAGTGCACGCCAGATAAAGCCGGAAACAGACAGAAATTCGCCGATGCCGTGGTTCCGCCTGTCCGGTTTTCCGAAAAACAGTCTGCCGGTATTCCCGGCAGAGGTTCCGGTGCGGCAGACAAAAGCGCTGATGGGCAACGTTCAGCGGCGGCAATCGGATTTCGGATCGCGGCAGGCAGCTGTCCCGGCGGAGAGCCGGCAGTGCCGGACCTGAAGGACGTTTATCTCTGCTGTTTTCAGAAATCGTCGGAGGAGGGACAGATCTAACGGCAAAATTCGTCCGGTATGAACTGAAAGCAGTTTTTCATTGCGCTGTGCCTGCTGCAGGGTCCCAGACGCAAAAAAGCCCCGCCTGAAAGGCGGGGGAAGTGAGACAGATTTCTGGAAACTCCACACAGAATTTCCGGAGCCTGTGGATCAAACAGGAGCCGGCTGGTATATTCGTCAGGTGCCGGATGTGCTGCCTGTGATAAATCCGATTGCCCCAGATAATCTCGGCAGGTAATTTCTGCCTGATCGATTATGAAAAGTCCTGTTTTTATGAAATAATACAGGTATATTAAAGTGAAGATACTGTCGCCCTTATCAAAATTATGCTGCCTTAACAGGCAGCATAATTTGATAAGCGGATAAAGAAGATAAGCAGGTCAATCCGAATCCTCTTCCTCGTCGTCTGTCTCGGAATCATGATTCTGTTCATTGTCCTCTTCGTCATCTGCTTCGGTTTGTGACGAATCGCTGTCGGAATCTTCATCCTCATCCTGTGTATCTTCATCCGTGTCATTGGAATCTTCGTCCTCGGAGTCCCGGTCGTTTTCCTTGTGTTCCTCGTGAAGCTCCTCTATCTTATCGGCTAAAATTTCAAGCACATTTTCGTCCCCTTCATATTTGGGATTCTGATGAATTTCATCCAGAAGCTGCTCGAGGTCCATGTCATTCAGATGCGAATAATCATCGTCTTTGTCATCGTCTTTGTCATCGTCGTGCTGATCTGCCGATGTATGGCGCTCGGCGAAATCTTCCAGCAGATCGTCCAGATCTTCAATATGATGGTCGGCAATTACCTCACCTGCGAGATAAAAGCCCAGAGATTCCATGCTCTCATCTGCCTGCTTGATATCCTCACCGTTGCCCAGCAAACAGAGAATAATGCGATCAGAGAACATTTCCCGCAGCTGTTGTTCTGCCTTTGCGTCACTGTCTGTATTGCTGTTGTAGGAAGCATATCCGATCAGTACCGGGCCGTCTCCTACAAGCCTGCACAGCTGTTCGCCCACATCCGACAGCTTTTGTCCCTGAAGCTGCTGAATTTCCTCTTCAGAAATACGGCTGGAGCTTCCGCTGAGGATGCGGTAGCTGCTATCCAGCTTCAGCTGCAGGTCCTGCCGGCCGTCAAAGGACGCCACGGCGTATACAGTGGCAGGTCCGCTGTAAAGTACCAGCCCGATGATCAGCACCAGGACTGCAGCCACCGATGCGAGATTTCTTATGAGGCGGTGAGTATTTTTTTGGAAGGGGATTATTCTGGATGCAGTTTGCTTTCTGTAAAGGTCTTCCGGCAGGATATAGATTTTATCTCCCGCCTGCATTCCGTCTTTTCGCCGGATCCGGACCATTTCTCCGCTGGGCTTCATGGCAATTGCGTAATCCTGTTTAACTTCCATAACCAACACTTTTTCAAGCACAATTCTCACCTCGTTTCTTTAATCCAGGAAATCAGACTGGATAATTTCAGAACAAATATTAACATTGTTCCCAGAATAAAGTGCCTGCTGGATTTTCTCTGTTACATTGCACAGTGCTGCAATTGGCCGGATGGGCAGCTTGTGCTTCCTATATGTATCATCAACGATCTTCTTTTCCCGACTTGCCTGCTCTGCTACCAGAACCGCTGTTTCACGGGTATTTCGATGACGGGGGGAATATTCAACCATCGCATCCAGCGAGAGCCCGAACTTTTCCAGTTCCTGCTGGTAGGCCTGAATTTCATCGTGAAGATCATTTTCCTGTGTATGGGGATCAACTGCCTCATACCCCTGCTCGGCAAGCTGATCCAGAGAATCTGTATTGGCATCGGCTTTTTCCTCCTGCAGATATGTCAGAAGGCGGCTGCGGATCACCAGACCTGCATAGTTCAGGAAAGCACCACGCTTGCTGTCATACCGCTGTACAGCTTCCGTCAATGCCTCCAATGCGACAACAAATTCTTCATCGTGTTCTACAGAAACATATTTCCCGGTTACCGAACTTATCGTGCGAATCACATAAGGCAAATGGTATTCAATAAGGGCATCTAAATTTTCTATGCAAATATCGGGTTCGACGGACATAATGGTCACTTCCAATGATTGGTTTTCTCAACACCCATTATAATACCGCAGCCGGAAAATTCAAATAGCTAAGTTGTATTTAAGCGTTTTTAGCTTCCGAAAGCAGATTCACGGTATCAATTCCCCGCAAATTAAACAGGTTCTGAATCATGGAGTTGCTGTTTTCCATGGGAATTGTGACATCATATACCAGTTCAAAGGAATCATCCATGATATTTTTGGCTTTGACCTGGCTTCTTGTGCAGCCATCGGAAATAACCTCACCGATGCTGTCCAGATCTGTCTTGCTTCCCCGGACAACCAGAAGCATTTCACTGGCCGGATTTCCGCGGTGTCCGGTGAGAATCATGCACATTCCCACCACGAGGCTGCCTGTCAGACCGATCATATAGCTTCTGGTGGAAGCAGCCAATCCGATGGCCATGGCCCAGAAGATAAAACCGATATCCCGGGGATCTTTGATATTGGAGCGGAACCGGACAATGGACAGGGAACCCAGCATACCCAGTGACAGGGCCAGATTAGACTGGATCAGATCCATGAGGATCGTGGAGAGAAGTGCCAGAGTGAGCAATGTGACTGCAAATCTGGGCTGGTAGGTATTTGTCGTGTTGGCTTTCCGGTAAGCAAACCACATAATCAGGGCCAATCCCAGTGCAACTGCCAGAGAGAGGACAATCTGTGCAGTATTGGGGCGCATGGACATCAGAGCCAGCAGCTCCATCATTTTCTTATTTATCTGTTCCATTTTTTACCTCCATCTTATTCTTCCGCGGGATCGCAGTCCAGCAGGTTCATATTTCGATCATAGAGAAGGGCATCATCGCCCTTTTTTTTCCAGACAGAATCCAGGTTCCAAATCAGATCACCCGGAATATCGCTGTCCCGACAGACTACCGTCAGCGCTTCGCCCGCTTCCAGCGTGGTACTGACAGGAAAGTGGTAGATCTCATCCCCACGTTCCGAAATCAGGGTGCAGCCGGCCAGGTCTGCAGCGTTGCTTCCCACATTTTTAATGGTAACAGCCTGCCCTTGTCTGTTGACATTTGCAAATTCCAGATTCAGATCACAGGCAAGCGTATGCTCTGTAACCTTCTGGATCGACAGCTCGGTGCCATCGGAACAAATGTCCAGCGAAGCACCTTCGGAATAGTAGGCAGCGATTTTGCGCTGCTGCAGAAGAGCTGCCACAAACGGATTGACTGAATCCGGATTTTCCTCTGCATTTCCGGAAATCAGGGCAATTTGTGGCTTTACCGTATCCAGAAAGGCAGGAGAGCTGGCGTCAGTTTCTCCGTGATGTCCAAGCTTCAGCACAGTGGACTGCAGAGGCAGGCCGGACTGCATCAGCAAAGCCTCTTCCTCCAGCTCACAGTCTCCCATCAGCAGGAAGGAGTTGGAGCCATGCACCACCCTGAGAATCAGGGAGTTGTTGTTGGCGTTGCCGGAATCCACCACCGGAGGAATCCAAACCGTAGCTTCCGCACCGCCCAGATCAAGAACTTCGCCGCCGTTCAGTTCTGTCAGCTCGGTATTTTTAAAGCGGGGGACAATCTCTCTAGGATCAATTTCCGTATAGGAAACATGGTCGTTTTTGGAGATGTATACCCGATCCACCGGCAGATCCTCCAACAGCGGCTCCAGACATCCGGCGTGATCCTTATGACCGTGGCTGAGAAAGATTCCGTCCAGTTTCTGAATCCCTTTCAGCCGCAGGGTGCGGACGATTTGCTGAAAATCCTGAGCTTTGCCGGTATCCATTAAGTAATACCGGCCCTCCGGCGATTCCATCAGAAAGGCATCACCCTTGCCGATGGTGATAAACGTCAGCCTGAAAATACCATCAGATCCCTGGCTCTGTGCGGGTGCTTCTGTCGGGTCCGGTGCTGCAGTGCAACCAGTCAGCAGCAGTGCTGCTAATAATAAACCTGCAACAATCCGCTTCATTATGCTACCTCGGTTTCCGGCGCCAGAATATTGACACCATCAATACCATCAATGCTGTTGAGTATCAGCAAGATTTTTTCCTCCTCCGCTCTGGGAACATTTATCGTGTAAACCATCTCAAAGGAGTTGGAAAAAACATTCTGCGACTGGATGGTGCTGCCTTCCACTGTGCGGAACAGCTCCTGAACCTGCGGTATCTGAGGTTTTTGTCCCCGTACCACAATTGTAGCTGTTTTTTGACGGTGTTCGCATTTGGAAAATATCATCATGACTGTTCCGATTACTGCAGTGCCGACCAGTCCGACCGTAAATGCTCCCAGAGAAGCAGAAATGCCAATCATCAGGGCCCAGAAAACGAAGCCCAGATCCCGGGGATCCCGGGTATTTGTCCGGATCCGACAGATGGACAGGGCCCCCAGGGCACCCAGGGAGAACATCGGATTATTCTGGATCAGCGTCAGCAGCAGTTCAGACGCCAAAGCGAGCATCATCAGGGTGACATTGAATTTCCGGTTGTAAGTAAGGGTGTCATGGCAGTAGCGGTAGCAGAGCATCATCAGCAGCGCCAGACAGAGTGTTACCAGCAGACTGATTGCCAGCCTGTGCGGTCAGAGCAAGGGGAGCAAACTCCTGTGAGCCTCCCATCATCTTAAACAGCTTACTCATAATTTACCTCCGTTTTTTAATCAAAATAGTATTTCAGAATATTGCGTGAGCTTCCGAACTTGCTGGGTGGTTTTTGTGTCAGATCACATTGGGAAAGTGCATCCTGGATCTGGCGGAAGAGATATCTGTCATATTTGATTTCCAGGATTGTCTGATCCTTTGGCATGGCTGCCTGGAAATTCAGGTGTGTACTGAACAGATCATAACAGAATTCGCAGTAACGCAGATTATTATCCATCGTTACCCGGGTATTAAAATGGGGGTGCGTATAGGCACGGCGATCATATTCAATGAGGGATACCGGGCGGTAGGATCTGCTGCACATCAGCTCATAGGCATACCGGGCCGTAGAATTGTCATAGTGGAGCAAGACGCTGTAGTCCTGCTTTAACAGACGCTGCGCATCTTCTCTGGTGATGATCACGCTTTCCTTCAATTCCCGCCCATAGCTTTTCCGCTTGAGCTCAAATTTAGCTGTCTGATCCTCCGGATGATAGACTCTTACGCGGATCCGCTTTTTTTCGTCTGCGTGATTTTTCTTGTCCCAGTAGTCATCATTGGCGATACTGTCAAAATAGACACTGCGTACGGTATACCCGTTATAACCGCCGTACGCATCCGGTGTCAGCATCTGATCCAACGCCCCAAGCAGGAACAGTCTGTCTGGCAGATTCAGCAGATATTTTACTTCTTTTCTGGAGACTGCCAATACATCTGGACTCATGTTCATTCCTCCTTCTTGTTTCACCATATAATACAAGTCCGGTTGAAAATTTCGGTACTACTTTTTTGAATTTCGTAATATTTTTTTTAAAATGGATAAAAAGGGCCTGCCCCATAATTCACTTTTTCGGAGGATGTTCCTTTGCAAAAGTTAAAAATTGCCGCCGAAACCGTGAGAATCTCCGGCTTCGGCGGCGTGAATAATGGGATATTTTTATAAAAGCCTCCTTTGCTAAAATGGACTCAGCAAAGGAGGCTTTGTATCGCGAATATGTAAGCTTTTGATGCGGATCAAAGATTAACTCCAGGAATATCGAATCCGGATTCTCTTGAGACGCTCGTACTTTTCAAAGTTCTGATTGTCAAATGAATCTGATGTACGTTCTCCGATCCTTTCAGGCGGACAAACTGATTATAAAAGGATTCCAGAGATAGCTTTGCTTCTATATACTGCTGTATAATGGAAATTCTCAAACGTATTATAATTTTTTTACATTCGTTGACTTCTGAAATCCTCAAAAATGATCCATAGCGGCGTTCGTTTCAGCAGACGTCCTGATGAAGGATTTGCCGGAGGACATCGGGTTATCCTGCCCGTCCGAACGTCATTCCGCCTGGTTTTTGCACAGTGTAACTACTGTCTCCACATGGGCGCAGCGGGGGAACAGGTCTGCGGCAGAGGCGTTTTTCAGTTGGTAGCCCTGTTTTTTCAGCAGTGCTACGTCCCGGCCCAGGGTGGCGGGATCACAGGAAACATAGACAATCCGCCGGGGCTGCATCTTGCCCATAGCCTCGATGGCCTCAGCGTTCAGGCCCTTCCGGGGCGGGTCTACCACCACCACATCCGGCCGGATTCCCTTGGCCTCCAGCGCCAGAGCGGCGGCACCTGCATCTGCGCAGAAAAATTCTGCATTGCCGATGCCGTTGCGTGCTGCGTTCTCCCGGGCGTCCTCTACAGCCTGGGGAACCACTTCAACGCCGATGACCTTTCCGGCATGGCGCGCCATGGCCAGCGTGATGGTGCCTACACCGCAGTACAGGTCAAGTACGGTGTCCTGCTGTGTGATTTCTGCCTGAGAAATGGCGGTTTCGTACAGCCGTTCGGCCTGATCGTGGTTGACCTGATAGAAGGATCTGGGTGACAGCCGGAAGGTCAGCCCGCACAGGGTATCCTCGATGAATCCGGGGCCGAAGAGGGTGATGAATTCATCGCCCAGAATGGTGTTTCCCTTTCTGGTGTTGACGGAGAGGGTCAGACTGGTAAAGCCGGGGATTTTTTTCAGACGCTCCAGAAGCTCCTGTTTGCGGGGAATCTCCCGCCCATTGATTACCAGACACACCAGAATCTGCCCGGAAACCCAGCCTTTTCTCACGAAAATATGCCGCAGAAGTCCTTTTCCGGTGGTTTCGCAGTAGACAGGAATCCGGTACTGGTTGACATAATCAATCACGGCATCCTTGACCCGGTCGGCTTCCTCGGGAAGAATCAGGCACCGGCGGTTTTCCACGACCTGATGGGTGCCGGCCCGGAAGAAGCCAGCGATGGCACGGCCTTTTTTGTCCAGACCTACCATGTACTGGGCCTTGTTGCGGTAGCAGGACTGCTGAGGGGCGCTGAGGATCGGCACATTTTCCAGATTTTCACCGCCCAGACGGTTCAGACAGCTGCGAACCCGCTGGGATTTCAGCCGGCACTCCTCAGCATAGTCCATGTGCCGGAAATCGCAGCCGCCGCAGAGCTTTGCCACAGGGCAGTCCCGGTTGATCCGGTGGGGGGACTTTTCCAGAATTTCTACGATTTTTCCGGAAGCCCAGGTTTTGGCGGCTTTTTCGATCCGGATTCTGCAGCGTTCGCCGTAAACGGCGTTGGGCACGAAGATGGCGCAGCCTTCCGCTTTGGCAACGCCCTGTCCCTCGGCGGTATAATCTTCGATTACGGCTTCATAGATTTTATTTTTTTCCAGCATCAGCGATCCTCCAGCATCTCTTCCGTCCCGATTTTCCGGGGCAGGCAAACCCGGAGGATTCAGAAGGCGGAACAGACGAGAAATTCAAATTTATCAGGATTTTATCATATACAGGTACTTTTTGCAGAAGGGAATCTTGCCCGTCAGCCAGATGATGACAAGACTTCCGGCAAAAGACACGCCTTCCAGCAGAAGCAGCTTCAGCGAATTGCGCATTTGCAGATCCGCGTACCACACCAGCAGAGACATAATCAGGATGTGCAGAAAGTAAATGGCAAACGCATTTCTGGAAAGGCAGCAGATTGCTTTCCGGCACCACTGGAAAACAGATTCCGATCTGCGGATCAGTTCAAAGGTGAACACCGAACACAGCAGAATGCCCACGGAATAGTAGGAAATCAGGTAATTGGAAGGTTTGGAATAGGCGTATACCTGGTACAGCGTGTTCAGCAGGAAAATACCCACAGTGCCCAGGGCAACCTGCCATGTGCGCAGCTTATTGAGCAGGCCGCGGGCAAGGAAATAGCCCAGCAGAATGTACAGATAATATGCAGAGAAGATATAGGATTCCTGAACGTTGGAATACAGTACTTCACCGCCGGACATACTCATCTGGGCATTCCATGAGGGAATGGCAAAACAGGTGACGAAGGAAACAGCCATGGGAATCCAAAGAACCCAGGAGGGAAGCCTGTTCTTTGCTACGCAGACCAGAGGGAGTGTCAGATAAATGCTCAGGATCATGGGCATATACCACATGCTGCCCATGGTGACCTGATTCTGCAAGCACATGGTCTGAATCATGTGCACCAGAGCGCCGCCGAATCCCTCGTCCTCCAGAATCCGGTTCACAGGATCCAGCAGCACAATGAACCAGTACATAATAAAGTACCAGATTTCTGTGGTGATGAACAGGGAAAGCACGTTATGTTTGTAGTAATGTTTGAGTACGTGTTCCTCTTCCATGCGCTTGTTGAGAATCAGCACACCGGTAATCATCAGAAACAGCGGAACGCCGATCCGGCTGAATACGGACACACCGGCTTTGAGCAGATTTGCCCACGGGGAAAGAAGGACCAGTTCCCGCATGGGATTGGTGTAGTTATCGTAGGCACGGTTTACGGCATGGTTGCAGGTAATGGAAATAATGGCAAAAGCTCTGGCAATATCCAGATAGAAAATACGTTTTCGATTTTTTGAAGTATCTTCCACAGAAAATTCTCCTTAAGACATTTTTATTCGACGAATATTCTAGCATAAATATCCTTGCGGGTAAAGATTTATGCACCTGAAATTGAGAATTTTCTGAATATAAATATGAAAAAATGAAAACACCCCTGAGGTCCTGCGGGAGTCTCAGGGGTGAGGATTATTCGGTTTTTCCGCCGGATTCTCCCTGAGGATGAGGTTTACGGGGGCGTCGATAGTTGCTGCGCCGGCGGGGCTTTTTGGCGGCGGCAGGTTCACCGGCGGCCTCTGTACCGGGATTTTCTGCCGGATTCTGGGGGGAAGCGGATCTGGGGGCTTTCTCCGGTCTGGGACCTTTTTCCGGCCTGGGACCCTTTTCGGGTCTGGGCGGTCTGGGGCCCCGTTCGGCTCTGGGCGGATGCTCCTTCTGGGGGCGGTCTGCCCGGGGAGCGCCGGGTTCCCGAGGCTCTCTGGCCGGCTTCTGTTCTGCGGAGGCTTCCTGTTTCCGGCGGCGAGGCGGTCTGGGCTCTGCGGGAGCGGGCTGCTCCGCTGCGGGCTTTTCGCGGGCATCGTCGGTAATGCTTTCGCTGCTGTAGCGGAAGCGGATGGGATCCAGCACGGGCGCTTCGCCTTCGCCGGACTCGGTTTTCTCACGCTTGCCTGCACCGGAAATGGGAGCCAGATCCGCAGGAATGGGCGGATCGTTTTTCTTGGCCTTGCCGCTGCGCAGCACAGCAATTTCGGTGACGGGGAAGGTGTTGATGGTATCGGATGCGGTTTCCATCCGGACCTTTACCTGCTGGCGCAGCAGATTGATGTCCACGACGGTGCCCCGGCCTTCGGGGGTATCCACAAAGGAATCCATTTTCGGCACGGTTTTCAGCAGATCCTCATAGGCCTCCTGCTCGTATTTCAGGCAGCACATCAGTCTGCCGCAGGTGCCGGAAATCTTGGTGGGGTTCAGACTCAGATTCTGGGTCTTGGCCATTTTGATGGAAACGGGCTGGAAATCGTCCAGAAAGCTGGCGCAGCAGAAGGGACGGCCGCAGATGCCCAGTCCGCCGACCATCTTGGCCTTGTCCCGGACACCGATCTGGCGCAGTTCGATCCGGGTGCGGAAAGCGGAAGCCAGGCTCTTGACCAGTTCCCGGAAGTCCACTCGCTCATCGGCGGTGAAGAAGAACAGAATTTTGCTGCCGTCAAAGGCGCATTCTGCGGAAACCAGCTGCATATCCAGCTTGAAATCGGAGATTTTCTGAAGGCAGACCTCGAAAGCCCGCTTTTCGCGGACCTGGTTTTCTGCCACGGTCTTCTCGTCCTGGGCGGTGGCAATGCGGATGACCTCCCGCAGGGGGGCTACCACATCCTTCTGGGAAATGGTGTGGTTTCCGGCAGTACAGGTGCCGAATTCCGGGCCTCTTGCGGTGTCAATGATGACATGGCAGCCGGATTCCAGCCGAAAGCCGGCAGGAGAGAAGTAATATATTTTCTGTCCGGGCCGGAACTGAACGTCTACGACCTCGACAGACTCGGAAGCGGGAGAATTCCCCGTTTCTTCGGGGGCTTCTTCGGCAGGACGCTCCAAATCGGTGATGATGACATCTTCCATGATACACTCCTTATCAGAAATCGGTAAAAACCGGGAAAAATCAGGAACGCAGGGCCCATTCCAGATAGCCGCATACGGCACCGGGGGATACGTTGCCCTGGGTATAGTCGATTGCCTTTTTCAGCGCGGCCACGGCCTGAAGCAGGTCCGCGGAACGGCGGCTTTTTGCCAGTGCGCTTACGGCGGGGGAGGGAGCCGGCAGACCGGCCCGGCAGGCGGCAGCGCTTTCCAGCAGCGCAAGCCATTGCTGCAGCACGGGAATCAGCTGATCCCGTTTCCATTTTTCCATGGGCACCAGCGTCTGCAGCAGAGCCATGGTGTCCCGGGAAGAGAAGCTGCGGACAAAGCTCTCTGTCTGCGGCGGCAGGGAACTGCCCTGTTCCAGAAGACCGATGGCCTGTCCCAGATAGCCGCCGCTGCGCAGGATGGCAGCGGAAACTGCCTCCGGATTGGCATCGGGGAACCGGGCGTGCAGCTGACTGCGCAGGATTTCTTCCGGAAGGGCGGTCAGCCGCAGCTCCACGCAGCGGGAGCGGACGGTGGGCAGCAGTTTTTCCGGATTGTCGGTCAGCAGCAGGAACACGCCGTAGGCAGGCGGTTCCTCCAGCACTTTCAGCAGAGCGTTCTGACCTTCCAGACGCATATCCTGAGCCCGGGGGAACAGGTAGATTTTCCGGTCCCCTTCGTTGGGACGGACGTAGATATCGGCCCGGGCCTCCCGGACCAGATCCACGGTAACGGTTTTCTTTTCCGGATCGTCCACGGTGATGAAATCCGGATGGATATTCTCCATGACCTTCCGGCAGGCGGGGCAGTGCAGGCAGGGCCTGCCCGTACCCTGACAGAGCAGGCCGGCGGCCAGAAGCCGTGCCAGCGTGTGCTTGCCGGAGCCTTCCGGTCCGGAGATCAGGTAAAAGTGGGAAGTCCGGCCTTTGGCAAGACTGTTTCTGAGATTTTCTTTCAGCTGTTCATTTCCCAGCAGTCCTTCAAAGCCCATACTTGCCTCCGTTGCATACTTAAAAAATCATTATAACACACATTTTCGGAAATTCCACAGCCATCTGCGGATTTCGGCAGAAAAATCAGCCCCAAAGTGCCGACAGCATGGGAATCACCTGTTTTTTCCGGCTCATGACCTCCGGCAGGAACACGGTGTTGCCCTTGGGAGATACGTTGAAGGCCTGCCGGATGATGTCGTCGTCGCCCAGATAGATGATCTGGCTGCCCTCAAGCAGCACGTCGGTGAGCATCAGAATCATCATGGAGAAGCCCTTGTCCTCTGCGGTTTTGTGCATCAGCTCCAGGAATTCCTCCTTACGCTCGAGCATACTGGGGCTGTCCACGCAGGTGATCTGGGCCACAGCCAGGTCATGCCCGGCGATGTGGAACTCCTTGTAGTCGGAGAACAGCAGATCCTTTGCGGTTTTTCCCGCCATGGAGCCGGAGAAAATCTCGTGGCCCAGCTCTTCCAGAGAAACGTTGGCGATCCGGGCCATCCGCTCGGCAGCCCTGCGGTCCCTGGGGGTGCAGGTGGGGGATTTGAACATGACGGTATCCGACAGAATTGCGGCAGCCATCATGCCGGCCATGCCCTCCGAGGGCATCAGGCCCCGGTCCTGGAACATGCTTGCGATGATGGTATTGGTAGAGCCTACCGGCTCATTGCGGAAGTAGATGGGGTTGGTGGTCTGGATATCCGCCAGACGGTGATGGTCGATGATTTCCAGAATTTCGGCCTCCTCCAGACCGGGAACGGACTGGGCAGCCTCATTGTGGTCCACCAGAACCACCCGTTTTCTCCGGGGACGCAGCAGATGGTACCGGCTGAGAACGCCTACCACCTTTTCCGAGTCGTCCAGAATGGGGTAGCAGTGATCTCTGTGCTTGAGCACCTGCTCCCGGACTTCGTCCACCCGGTCCTCCAGATGGAAGCACACCAGATCGTTGGTGCGGCAGATTCTGCCGATGGGGGTGGACTGGAAAATCAGCCGTGCGGCCCGGTAGGCATCGTAGGGCGTGGAAATGATGCAGGTGGAGGTCTTCATTTTGCGGAAGCTCTCGTCCAGCTCTGCCTGACAGAGAATCAGACAGTTGACATTCATTTCCAGCGCTCTGCGGATCATATCCGGCTGGTGACCGCACAGGACGATGGAATCCCGGCTGTTGAACAGCAGATTTTCCCGGCTCTGGGGCAGAGCGATGCACAGCTCACCGGAGATGGTGTCGGTGGCGTCGCCGGCGTCGTTGAGAATTTTTCCCTCCAGCACGGACAGAACATTGAACAGAGGAACCTGCTCAAGCTCGGACGAGGTGATCAGGTCCATGTTGTAGCTGGCTACGTCCTCCCGGGAGAGCATGCCGTACAGAGTTCCGTTTTCGTTGGCAACAGGCAGGGCGGTGATGTTGCGCAGCTCCTGCAGGATTGCCCATGCTCTGCCCTGTGTGACGGCGGAGCTGAGCACCGGAGGCGTATCAAAGTCCAGATCCCGGACCTGTGTATACATACTGGTGATGCGCTTCGGAGGCTGGAAGCCGAAACGGTCCAGAACGATTTGGGTTTCGTCGGAGACGTGTCCCAGACATGCAGCTTCATATTCCCGGTCGCCCAGCGCATTGCGCAGAGCGGCATAGGCCATGGCAGCCACGATAGAGTCGGTATCGGGATTGCGGTGACCGGTTACGTAGATAGGATCCATTGCAGTACCTCCTGTAAAAATCAGAAAATCAGCCCAGAGTGACCTCGCCTGCCAGACTGAACTGGAACAGGTCGGCAACCTCCTTGGGCGACATGCCCTGACCGATGGCCCACATGAGCTTGGTCATGGCAGCTTCCGTGGTCATGTCACGGCCCTGAATCACGCCCAGCTCAAGCAGACGGTTGCCTACCTGATAGATCTGCAGGTTGGAGCTGTCGTAGAGACACTGGGTGGTGACCACCACGCTGATACCCTGGCGGATGACCTCCTGAATACCCTCCAGACCCTGATTGAGGAAGCTGATTCCACCCAGACCGAAGGCTTCGATGACGATGCCTCTGTAGCCCATATGGGCAAGCATCTGGAAAATCTCGGGAGAAAGGCCGGGGGTCAGCTTCAGCAGGAACACGTCCTGACTGATGGCATCCCGGAGCTGGGGCCAGGTGCCGCAGGGGCACAGGGCGCTTTTGTTGACGGTCAGGCCCTGACTGGTTACCACGGCCACATACTCGGCATTGACGCTTTCAAATGCGTTGAAGCCGGAGGCCCGGACCTTGACGGCTCTGCAGCCCCGGATTACCTTCCGGTCGAATGCCAGAAAAATGCCGGGACAGCCGGAAGCGGCCATGGCAAAGGCCGTACGCAGGTTGTCGGGGCCGTCGGAAAGAATATCGGACAGGGGCAGCTGAGAGCCTGTAAAGACCACAGGCAGATTGATGCCCTGAAGCATAAAGGTGACAGCGGATGCGGTGTATGCCATGGTGTCAGTGCCGTGGGACACAACGATGCCGTCGTAATCCAGGCGCTGGCTGTAGATGCACTGGGCAATCATCTGCCACTCTTCCGGACGGATATTGGAGGAGTCCAGGCACATAACGTCCTGAACGGTGATGCGGTAATAGGTGCGCAGCTGGGTAAGCTCCCGCTCCATGACCCCGGAGCGGTGGGGTTCCAGACCTTCTCCGCCGGGCATGGAAGCAATGGTTCCGCCGGTGGTCAGAAGGAGAATGTGTTTTTTCTCAGACATGAAAGCCTCCTGAAAGGTTGACACTTACAATATTCTTACATTATTATACCTTCCCAGCAAGGAAATAGCAAGAAAAATTGAGATTCCCCCCGGTAAATTCGGTTGCAGGGGCCATGCCGGTGTGGTACAATGAAAAGGATCAGATACAGAAATAACGGAGGGCATTTTATGAACGTTTTGGTTACCGGCGGAGCCGGATATATTGGATCGCATACCTGCCTCGTGCTGCTGGAGCAGGGCTGTGATGTGGTGGTCGTGGACAACCTGTGCAATTCCAATCCGAAATCTCTGGAGCGGGTGCAGGAACTGGCCGGAAAGCAGCTGCGTTTCTATGAAGGAGACGTGCGGGATGCAGAGCTTCTGCGGAAAATTTTCCGGGAAAATACCATTGACTGCGTGATTCACTTTGCCGGACTGAAGGCTGTGGGAGAAAGCGTAGCTCAGCCCTGGCGCTATTACGACAACAACCTCAACAGCACTCTGGTTCTGACCAAGGTGATGGAAGAGGTCGGTGTGCAGAAGATCATTTTCTCTTCCTCTGCAACGGTTTACACCGCCGACAATGAAATGCCGCTGAAGGAAACCAGCCGCACCGGCGGCTGCACCAACCCCTACGGCTGGACGAAATACATGACCGAGCAGATCCTCTCCGGCATGGCGCAGGCGGATCCTCGCTGGAGCGTCTGCCTGCTGAGGTACTTCAACCCCATCGGTGCCCACGAAAGCGGCTTGATCGGAGAAGATCCCCGGGGAATTCCCAATAACCTCATGCCCTATATCACCCAGGTGGCAGTGGGCCGTCGGGAGAAGCTGAGCGTGTTCGGCAATGACTACGACACCCACGACGGCACCGGTGTCCGGGATTACATCCATGTGGTGGACCTGGCAAAGGGCCACGCGGCTGCCGTGGAGTATGTCTGCGGTCACACCGGCTGCGAAGTGTTCAATCTGGGCACCGGCTGCGGCTACAGCGTGCTGGATATGGTCAACACCTTCCGGGAAGTCAATCAGGTGGAAGTGCCCTATGTGATTGCGCCCCGCCGTCCCGGCGACATTGCGGTGTGCTATGCGGATCCCACCAAGAGCGCCCGGGTACTGGGCTGGAAGGCGGAGAAGACTCTGGCGGATATGTGCCGGGATTCCTGGAACTGGCAGAAAAAGAACCCCATGGGCTACGGAGAATAAGCGTTCCGGAAGTCCGTACAGCAGAAAAAACGGAGTGCGCCTTTGTCCACACCCCGCAGGGAAGTTTTCTTATAAAAGCCCGACACAATCGTTAAATTGGATTGTGCCGGGTTTTTCTTTCGGTATTCACAAAAGAGGCCTTAGGCGTTTATTCCTGACAGAGGCGCTGCTTTGATTTTCGCAAGAGGTATCAGCGTATTTTTGCCCATACAGAGAAAAATGTTCAGAAAACCTGAAATTTCTCAACACTTTACTCCGGAAAAATTGACATCGCATTTGTTTGGTAATTGAAAGAATGAAAAGAATGTGCTATCATTTGGTTAGCTGATGCTAACAATTATCGATTTCTTTATTGTAACAAAGCTGACTTTGAGCCGGATTTGCCAGAAAAAATTTCGGTTTTTTGCAAATGCGGCAAGTTTGACGATCCTTTACTGACAATTGGAAACGGAGGGATTCTTTTATGACTTTTCATACGCTGGGAAATAAATCGAATCCGGCAATATTGTTTTTTCATGCGATGGGTGTAACCGGTGACAGCAGTATTCCGGTAGCAGATTTCCTAAAAGGACAATATTACTGCATTCTGCCTACATCGACTGTGTATTGCGCAGATCAGACATATATTGGTAAAGCTGACGAAATACGTCAGATTGAAAATTTTCTCCGGGAACAGGAAATCAATAGACTGGCGTTGATTGCTGCATCCTCCATAGGAGCAGATCTGGCCATGGCTTTTTTGACACAATCAAAGATCCCGGTGGAACATATATTCTTTGATGGAGGGCAGTTTGCGCAAATCGGCAAAATGACCCGTTGTATTATGACACCGTTTTTGTATCTGGCTATGAAAAGCCTGTACTGGTCAAAGGGAAAAACACTGAAGAAGATACTCTGGTGTGATGATGAAAAGATCAAGCCTTATTTCATTGCGGCAGGCAAAAATCTGACTTATCGCAATCTTCGCCGCCAGTTGTCAGACAGTCTGGAAAATAAACCTTTTCCAATGCTGCCGGAAGAATTACAAAGGCGTGCCTTTTGGGAATTTGGAAGTGTGGAAGATCATTTCAAATATCGCAAAAATGTGATGCAGACATATCCACATGGAAATTTCCCGGTTTTTGACAAATTCAATCATATGCAGTTTCAGATTCTGGATCCGAAGGGGTTTGCAGAAATGCTTGTTTCGGTGATAGAAAAAAATCAACTGCCGCCGCAGCCATTTTTACGGCTGCAGGAGACAAAAAAGTGAAATATACATAAAGCACAGCTTTCGCAGGCACCCCATACAAGTGTTGACAAGCTGCGGAAGTTGAAAAGGAGGATTTCCGATTGCTGATGCTGCAGCCTGTACAGATTTCGGGCTTATAGCATTGAGTATGCGGAATTCAGAGAAGCTCTCCTGCATTCACGCGCCGGGACCGGTAAAAAATGGAGTGTACGTTTCTGCAGATCCATAAAAAAGGCCGCACACGAAATGTGTGCGGCCTGAAAATTTTACCGGACGTACTCGATGACGACACGGCGGTTGGGCTCGGTGCCGGTGGAGTAGGTGGTGATGTTTTCCATATCCTGCAGGGTTGCGTGGATCACATGACGCTCGTAGGCGTTCATGGGTTCCAGTGTGGTGCGGCGGTGAGCCTTGAGAACCTGCTGTGCCTTTTTGCGGGCATAGCGGCGCAGGCTTTCCTCCCGCTTTTCACGGTACTGTTCGGCATCCACATTGATGCGGATGTGGCCTTCGACCTCACGGTTCACGGCGTAGTTGCACAGATGCTGGATGGCATCCAGGGTCTCGCCGCGGCGTCCGATCAGGAAGCCCAGACCTTCGCCGGTCAGTTCTACGTGGTATGTATTTTCCTCACCCTTGATGGCATGAGGAACAGCCTTGGAATCCATGTTTTCCAGAAGGCCCTTCAGGAAAGTTTCAATCTTCTCTTCCACGGAACCGGGCTCTGCGGGAGCATAAACCTTCGGCTCTGCAGGTGCCTTGGGAGCTTCGGGAACCTTGGGTTCTCTGGGCTCTCTGGGAGCACGGGGCTTTTCTGCTCTGGGAGCAGGCTGCTCGTTCCGGCGCTCGGCCTTGGGAGCTTCTGCCTTGACAGCAGGCTCTGCGGCGGGAGCTTCGGTTTTGGGGGCTTCTGCCTTGGGTGCTGCAGGCTTGGGAGCTTCGGGCTTCTTTGCAGGAGCGGAAGTCTTGGGCTTGGAGCGGGAGGCGGAAGACAGGGCAACCTTGGGGGCCTCAGGTGCGGGATCGGGAGCTTCGTAGGTCACCTGAATTTTGGCAGGAGATGCGCCGAAGCCCAGAAATCCGGACTTGGCCTGAGCCAGAACCTGAACGGAAACGCTGTCCCGGTCCAGACCCAGCTGCTGCAGGGCAGAGTCGATGGCGATTTCGATGGTTTTACCGGTTACAACAATGCTCTTTTCCATTGTTTATTCCTCCGTATTGTGACAGCCGTAGCGATTGGGGTTATAGGCGCGGCCCTTGCAGTAGGGACGCTCGGGAATTCCGGAAAGGGCTTCGTTTTTGACCTTGCCGGCATTTTCTGCCTGTTCCACGGCTTCTGCGCCGTATTTGCTGACGGCGTATTCCCGTGCAGCTGCGGCACGCTCAGCTTCGGCAGCCAGCTGCTGCTGCTTCTGAAGCTTTTTCTTGCTGGTGTTGGTGGTGATACCGTCGGGATTGGCGGCACGGCGCTCAGCGCGCAGGCGTTCCTTTTCGGCCTCGAGGGCTTCCTCGGCGGTGTAGCGCTTCAGACGCTCTGCGTCCTCTGCGTCGTAGATCTTGCGGTAGTGAAGTGTCAGCTGAACATCCTGAGCGATGGAGATAATGCCCTGAATCAGCCAGTAAAGGCTCAGTGCTGCGGGAACGGTGAAGCCGATCCACAGGGACATCAGAGGCATCATGAACATCATGACCTTGGAAGACTGGTTCTGCTGAGACTGCTTGGCGGCATTCTTGTCCTGAATGCCCTTTTCGTCGGTGATGACGGAGTTATTCATCTTCTGGCTGATGAACATGGACAGAACCTGGCTGCCGGCGGAAATGACGGGCAGCAGGAAAGCGCCGATGTGTGCCCAGTTGATTGCGTCCCAGGCGAAGAAGTTGAATGTGGGGATGGCACCCAGATCGATATTCAGGAAGTTAAAATTCAGACCGTTCAGGGTAGCTGCACGCACGCCTTCCACAGAAGCACGGATGGTTTCTGCGAATTCAGGCAGGTACTTGGCAGCAATCATCTGATCGTAGTAGGGATTGCTGGTGAACAGGCCGGGATTTGCATTTTTGATGATTTCCACGATCTTTGCGGCGTTTTCCGGGGATTCGTGGAGCATGAAAACGATGGGCTGACGAACAACCTGATACAGAGGGATCAGGATCAGCAGGGGGAGAAAACTCCACAGGCAGCCGCCATACATGCTGACGCCTTCCTGCTTATACAGTTCCTGGATGGCCTGAGCCTGTTTGGTCTGGTCATCTGCATACTTTTTCTGCAGAGCCTGGACCCGGGGGGTCATCCGGGACATTTTCATCATGCTTTTCTTACTCTTGGCACTGGCGGGATAGAGAATCAGTTTTACCAGAATGGCAAACAGAATCAGAGCAACACCGTAGTTGCTGGTGAAGCGGTTCAGGAAATCCAGAAGCCAGCCAAAGGGAATGTTGATAAGGTTGGAGAAGCTTGCAAGTAACATAGACATTCCTCCTAAGAATGGTCACAGACGGGTGGTTCATGGAACGGGGTCATAGTAGTCGCCCTTGTAAAACGGGTGGCACCGCAGGAACCTGCGCAGGGCCAGATACCCGCCCTTGAGCGCGCCATACTTGCTGATGGCCTGATAGGCATAGGAAGAGCAGGTGGGATAGAACCGGCAGCAGGGCGGGGTGCAGGGAGAAATGAACCGGCGGTAGAAGCGGATAAGCCAGAGAAGAACACGTTTCACTGCGGAGCCTCCGGGAGCAGAATCCCGGCTTTTCTGGCCAGTGCCAGATAGGCGGCAGTCAGATCGGAAAAGTTTGCATGGACTGCCCTGGAACGGGCTACAACCACAATATCCCAGCCGGGCTGGAACCGATCTTCATGGAGCCGGTAAATCTCCCGCAGGCGGCGTCTGACCCGGTTGCGCACCACGGCGCAGCCCAGTTTTTTGCTCACGGTAATTCCCACACGGTTGGAACCGGTGCGGTTCTTCCGGGCATAGAGCACCAGAAAACCGTTGGCCTTCCCGTTGGTGGCATAGAGCCGCCGGAAGATGTGATTGAGTTTTAGTGCGCTGGAAAATTTCATGTTTTTCTCCTAAAAAGGGAGCGGGGCGAATAGCAATTCACCCCGCACGGACTCCCGTTTCGCTTGCGCGATTATTCCGTTGATTCAAGGACGGACTCGCGATCAGGCGGACAGAACCTTGCGGCCCTTTGCACGGCGGCGGGCAAGAACCTTGCGGCCATTGGAAGTAGCCATTCTCTGGCGGAAACCGTGAACCTTGGAACGGTGACGGCGGCTGGGCTGATAGGTACGCTTCATTTCGGATACACCTCCTGTAAAAATTCATATGCTCGACAGCCGGAAAATCGGCCGCAGCAACACGTAGTTAAAGACCATATGCAGTCATTCTGAAACATTATAACCGAAAAATCACATCAGGTCAACAATTTTTTTAGGATTTTCGGTCCGGCCTAATCTCCCTCCGGGACGGAAACAGACAGATCTTCTCCGGAAAAAGTACCGGCGAGCTTGTCCATGACCCGCTGATAGCGTTCGGAATCGGTTTCCGCGGGGGTAGGCTGGTAGTTGTTGATGTGGGAAACGCTGCTGATGGAACAGGGAACGGCGGTATAGTCTCCCAGGGAAACGGAGCCGTCAGGCTCCCGGATGACCTCCAGACTGATCAGAGCTGTGTCGAAATCCCGGGGATTTTCGTTGCCGCCGAAGGAAAAGTTGCCCAGACTGTAAAAAATCAGGCCGTTTTCATAGGTTTCGATTTCCTGCAGCACATGGGGATGGTGGCCGAAGACCACGTCTGCACCGGCATCGATGGCACTGTGGGCATACAGCTCCTGGCCGTAGGTGTGCCGGTAGCTGCCCTCGGTGCCCCAGTGGAAGGAGGCAATCACGATTTCGGCACCCTGCTCCCGCAGCTGTGCAATGGAGCGGGCCATGTAATCGGTGTCTACGTTGAAGGCCACAAAGAACACGCCGATCTTCAGACCCCGCTGGGTTTCCACCAGAATGCTGTCGCCGTCACCGCCGAAGGCAATTCCGGCATTTTTCAGGGTGTTCCGGGTACTGTCGTAGCCCGCCTGCCCAAAATCCATGCTGTGGTTGTTGGCAATGCTGACGGCCTCTACGGAGCCTTCCGTAAGAACCTGCACCAGCTTGGGGTCGCCCCGGAAGGGGAAGGTCTTGTCGGCGGGGGTACCGCCTTCGGTCAGCGGACCTTCCAGATTGACCAGTGTAAAGTCATCCTTGGCAAACCAGCTGCTGACGTTGGACAGAGGATAGGCGTAGTCTTCGCCCACCACAGCCGGAAAACAGGAGGCGGCACCATAATAAGTATGTATGGTGCCCAGTGTGCAGTCTCCGGCGAAGGTCAGATGGTACCGGATCTGCTCAGGCTCGGTTTCCGGGGCTGTGGTTTCCGGGGCAGCGGTTTCGGGGACTGTGGTTTCCGGAACCGGAGGAACCGTGACGAAGGCCTCGGTTTCCGGCGCCGTTCCGGCAGGCTCAGAGGCCTGTACAGACGGATCCCCGGGCCGGTCAGGCACAGGGACGGAACCGGCTCCGGGGAATCCCAGACAGAGTACCACAGCCAGTGCAATCAGGAGAATCAGTACACAGATTTCTGCTGCAAGAAGTGCAATCAGTGTTTTTCTCTTCATGACAGGTTGCCTGTCTTTCTCGCGGTATCAGGTAAAATTTTCGGATCAGTCCTGAGCGCGCTTTTTCATCAGCGCACGCATACGGGCAGCGTGATCCAGCTCACGCTTGCGGATCCGCAGGCTCTTGGGGGTGCATTCGAGCAGCTCGTCGTCGGCCAGGAATTCCAGGCACTGCTCCAGAGACATGGTTCTCGGGGTAGTCAGACGAACAGCGTCGTCGGAACCGGCGGCACGCATGTTGGTCAGCTGCTTCTTTTTGCAGACGTTGACGGTCATATCCTCATTCCGGCTGCAGATGCCCACAACCATGCCTGCATAGACCGGAGTGCCTGCGCCGATGAACAGAGAGCCACGCTCCTGAGCGGCGGCCAGACCGTAGCCCACAGCGTCGCCGGTTTCGAAGGAAATCAGAGAACCGGTGAGCCGGCGCTCAATTTCGCCCTTCATGGGAGCGTAGGAATCCAGAACGGAGCTCATGATGCCCTCGCCCTTGGTATCGGTCAGGAATTCATTGCGGTAGCCGAACAGGCCGCGGGAGGGAACCAGGAACTCAAGACGGTAGCGGTTGCCCATGGGGGTCATGCTCAGCAGGTCGCCCTTGCGGCGGCCCATCTTTTCGATGACGGCACCCATGCAGTCCTCGGGAACGTCTGCAACCATCCGCTCGATGGGCTCGCAGAGAACGCCGTCGATTTCCTTGGTCAGAACGTGAGGCGTGGAAACGGAGAATTCAAAGCCTTCCCGGCGCATGGTCTCCATCAGGATGGACAGGTGCATTTCGCCTCTGCCGGCTACGTTGAAGGCATCGGTGCCCAGCTCGGTGACATGGAGGGAAACGTCCTTGAGCAGTTCCTTTTCCAGACGGTCACGCAGGTTCCGGGAGGTGACGAATTTGCCTTCCTTGCCGGCAAAGGGAGAATCGTTGACGGCGAAGGTCATTTCGATGGTGGGGTCGGAGATCTTGACAAAGGGCAGGGGCTCCACAGCATCGGGAGCGCACAGAGTTCTGCCGATGGTGATGTCAGCCATGCCGGACAGGGCGACAATTTCGCCTGCGTGTGCTTCCTGAATGGGCTTTTTGCTCAGGCCGTCGTACTCGTACAGAGCGACAACCTTGCCCTTCTGCTTGATTTCGGGGTAGTGGTAGTCACAGATGACCACTTCCTGGTTGACCTTGATGATGCCACGCTCCACACGGCCCACGGCAATACGGCCCACGTAGTCGTTGTAGTCGATGGAGGAAACCAGCAGCTGCATGGGGCCTTCGTCGTCACCGGTAGGTGCATCGATGTAGCGGACGATGGTTTCGAACAGGGGGGTCAGGTCGGTGCCGGCCTCGTCGGGGCTGTAGGAAGCGGTGCCCTGTCTGCCGGAGCAGAAGACCGTGGGGGAGTTGAACTGCTCGTCGGTGGCGTCCAGATCCAGCAGAAGTTCCAGAACTTCGTCCATGACCTCGTGCACACGGGCATCGGGCTTGTCGATCTTGTTGACGGCTACAATTACCTTGTGGCCCAGCTCCAGAGCCTTCTGCAGAACAAAGCGGGTCTGCGGCATGGGGCCTTCTGCAGCATCGACCAGCAGGATAACGCCGTCGACCATTTTCAGAATACGTTCCACCTCGCCGCCGAAGTCAGCGTGGCCCGGGGTGTCGACAATGTTGATTTTGTAATCCTTGTAACGAACGGAGGTGTTCTTTGCCAGGATGGTGATGCCACGCTCCCGCTCCAGATCGCCGGAGTCCATGACACGGTCAACGGTGGCCTGATTTTCACGGTAGATACCGCCCTGCTTCAGCATTTCGTCAACCAGTGTAGTCTTGCCGTGGTCGACGTGAGCAATGATAGCAATGTTACGAATTTTGTCCTGAGTTGCCATAGGAAAGTTCTCCTTAAATTTAGTATAATAAACAAATCTTTCAACTATAAAATATAACACATATACAAATTAATTGCAATCGTTTTGTGATAAATTACTAAGATTTTTGAAGATTTTTTCTGAAAGAAGCGGGATATTCCGGGAAAAATGTGGAAACCTAAAGAGCACGGGAGGTGACATGGGATGATTCAATCCTATATTCGCACGATGGTGTTCTATCTGGCTCTGGTGGGCAGCGTCCGGCTCATGGGAAAACGGCAGATCGGACAGATGGAGCCGTCGGAATTTGTGGTTACCATGCTTCTGGCCAACCTGGCTGCCATTCCCATGGAAGACGGCGGAACGCCGGTGTATCTGGGCATGGTGCCGATCCTGACAGTGGCGGCGCTGGAGCTGGTGCTGTCGGGAATTTCCATGAGCAGCATCCGAATTCGCAGGGTGCTCTGCGGAAGGCCGGTGATTCTGGTGGAAAACGGCCGGATTCTTCAGAGAAATCTGCGAAAAACAAGGATTACGCTGGATGAACTGGCCGGGCATCTGCGGGAAAAGAATGTGCTGGATGTGGGCACGGTGCAGTATGCCATCCTGGAAACCAACGGCAATCTGTCCGTGTTCCGCTATCCGGAGCAGGAGCCGGCATCGGCTGCTGAAGCCGGCATAAAGGTTCAGTCCCGGTATCTTCCGGTGACGCTGGTATCCGATGGGCATCTGCTGCGGGAGAATCTGATGCTGGCCCGGAAAAGTGAGCGCTGGGTGGAAAAAACCCTTCGAAAACGGAAAACCAATGTGGCAGACACGCTGCTGCTGTCAGTGGATAAGGCAGACACGGTGATTTTTTTGCCCAGGGAGGAGAAAACATGAGGCGGACATGGATCGGTGCAGGGGTGATGGCCCTGATTCTGACGGCAGGACTTTGGGTGATGCAGGGGACGCGGCGGGCATTGATGCCTGTAGCGGAGCAGCTCAGTCTTGCCTGGCATGCGGTTGAGGAGGATAACTGGAACGACGCGGTGCTGGCAATGGAAAAGGGAAGGGCGCAGTGGACGGAACAGTGGAAATTCTGCGCCGCAGTGCTGGATCAGGAGACGATGGAGCAGATTGACGGTGCCTTTGCGGAACTGGATGCCTGCTGCGCGATGCAGAACCGGGATGACTTCGGCGCCCGATGTGCCCAGACGGCAGAGCTGCTCCGGGGCACTGTGGAGGAGAGCAAACCCAGCTGGTGGAATCTGCTGTAAGCGGTGCGGAACTGGAGTGTTGAATTATATAATATAATAAGGTATCGTCAAAACGACGAGACCGAAAATACTGGCTTCGGGATTCTGTGCAAAGCGACCATAGAATGAAATATTTTAGATGGTGAAAAGGACAAATAAAACAAAAGCACCTATCCTATTTATATCTAAAAGCGATATTCGAATACTGGAAGAACCGGAGGAGTACGGATATAATGGGTTCGCCCTCATTCCTTGACGAAAGTTCCCGGGATTTCCGGCCTGCAGCCTGCGATACAGCTTATTTTTTGAAAACTTTCCGGTTCAGCGGGGAATGCTGTCAAAAAGAAAAATGTGCAAATTGTTGGAAAATCTCTGTTTTATAAATAAAAAGAAGGCTTTTTTGACATGTTGCATAAATTTCAGGCTGATTTCTAGTTAGGGTATGTTTCCTTTCTGTACTGATATGTAACTTTTTAAGACTTTTTGAAATACGAGGTAAAAGTTATAATATTGAGGTGGTTAACGTTGTATTGGTCATCTGCGTGCATACAACAAGCTTACTAGAAGGGAAGGAAAAATATGGCTGATATTACCAAAGCTCAACCAACCGTGAAGAAGAAGAAATTCAGATGGTCCAAGGATGACAGCGAACTGACTGTTCTGGCGCTTCCTGCCACCGCGCTCTATGTGGTTTTCTGCTATCTTCCTATGATAGGCATTATCATGGCCTTCAAGGATTACAAACTTGGCGGCAGTTTCCTGGAAAACCTGTTCGTCCGCAGTAAATGGTGCGGATTTGAAAACTTCCAGTACTTCCTGCGCATGAGGGACTTCCCCCAGATGCTCAGAAACACCATTCTGTATAACGTTGTGTTTATCGCACTTGGTGTTCTGCTTCCTGTTACGCTGGCTATTATGATCAGCAACATCTACTCCAAGCGGAAATCCAAGTTATATCAGACTCTGATGATCATGCCTCACTTCATGAGCTGGGTCGTCTGCAGCTACTTTGTTTATGCTTTCATCAACGGCGACAAGGGCCTGCTCAACGGCTTCCTGCGTATGATCGGTAAGGAAGGCATCGACTGGTACAACGAACCGAAGTACTGGCCGTACATACTGACTTTCCTACAGGTCTGGAAAACAGTCGGTAACGGCATGATCGTTTATCTGGCTACGATAACCGGTATTGATTCCACCCTTTATGAGGCCGCAGTTCTGGACGGTGCATCCAAGTTCCAGCAGGCCCGTTATGTAACACTTCCCTCCCTGAAGCCCATCATCATTATGATGTTCATCATGTCTCTGGGAAGCATCTTCTCTACGGACATCGGCCTGTTCTATGTTACGACCCGTGGTGCAAACCAGCCGCTGACTCCTATGGTTGCAACATTTGATGTTAAGATTTATCAGATGCTGCAGGACGGCGTAAGCTTCAGCAAATCCACGGCTGCTTCTGTATTCAAGAGTGCAATCGGCTGTGTGACGATCCTGGGCGCCAATGCAATTGTGCGTAAGGTCGACGAGTCCAGCGCACTGATTTGATGGGAGGCTGCGTTATGAGTAAAAAAGCTGTAAAAATCAGTAATGACAACATGACTCGCCTGAACAGAATTCATCCGGTTACCAACTTTCTGTTTAACCTGCTGTTTCTGATCCTTGCACTGGCGTGCTTCCTGCCTGTCATTTTCCTGTTTATCATTTCTATTACAAACGAATCCGTCATCGCAAGAGAAGGTTACAAGATCTTCGTTAAGAGCGACGAGATTTCCATGACGGCCTACACTTACCTCTGGGGTCAGAGAAAGATGATCGCAACTGCTTTCATGAACTCTGTTAAGATCACCGTCATCGGCACACTTCTGGGTGTTGTGGTGACCACCATGCTCGGCTATGTGCTTTCCCGCAGAGAGTACAAGATGCATGGCTTCTACACCATCTTCATTTTCATCCCCATGGTTTTCGGCGGCGGCGTCGCAGCATCCTACGTTATCAACACGCAGCTGCTGAACCTGAAGGATACCCACTGGGCAATCATCCTGCCTATGGCAATCTCTTCCTTCAACGCTACCATTGCCCGTACCTACTTCCGGACCAACATTCCTGACTCGGTTATTGAATCTGCAAAGATTGACGGCGCAAGCCAGATGACCATTTTCTTCCGGATTGTTGCTCCTATTTCCAAGCCCCTGATGGCAACTCTGGGCCTGTTCCTGGCATTCGGCTACTGGAATGAATGGTTTAACACTTCTCTGTACATCAACGATGACAGACTCAAGTCCCTGCAGGCTATGCTTCAGTCTCTGCAGAGCAACCTGGACTTCCTCAGCAAAAACCCCTATGCCGACTTGGAAATTTCCAAGAATGCAAAACCAGGCGAAGCTGTTCGAATGGCTATTGCATTCGTGGTTGCAGTCCCCATTGCATGTACCTACCCGTTCTTCCAGAAATACTTTATTTCCGGTCTGACCATCGGTGCTGTTAAGGGCTAATTCATTATTATATTGCAGCAGTCCGGCTGCGGCCGGACTGCTTCAATAATTTTTTTCTAGGAGGAAAAACAATGAAAAGAATCATCGCGCTTGTTTTGGCCGTTCTGATGGTTGCAGCTCTGTTTGTCGGCTGCCAGAAGAATAAAGTTGAAACAACAGATCCCGCTGGTAATACCACCACTGGTGGCGACACCAAGCCTGCAGAAGCTGCTAAGCCCGGCGAAATCCCCACTCTGAAGTGGTACCTCGTCGGTAACGGTATGGCTCCTAACATGGACAGCTGGACTGCCAAGATGAACAAGATCCTCGAAGAGAAGATCGGCGTTCATCTGGATATGCAGATCATCAACTGGGGCGA
>RCNI01000123.1_pt1 | contig 51297 bp, 43 predicted proteins | sample 2041151 | NCBI WGS metagenome assembly RCNI01 (sample SAMN09708214, study PRJNA481090) | feces metagenome | isolation source: feces | place: Antarctica: Albino Rookery
CGGTGGCTGCCAAGATCGAACTGGTGCCCAGCCCTGAGCCTGCCGGTATGGCAGAGAGCAGCGTCACCTCTATACCACAGCCGAAAGCTCCCAGCTGTTCCTCCAGTGAGCGGAGCATGGCATCGCCTATCATGATGCTTGTAGAATGATTGAAGCAAAAGAGTTTCAGCTTAATTTTTATTAAAAATGACATCTGTACCCACTTTCAGTTCTTGTTGTTGAGTAGGGTCAGCTACAAATATTTCAGGATTCTCTTGGCTGATTCCCTTTATCATGATTACACATGGCTTGTTAGCCTTGATGGTGTAGCCATTACCGTTAAGCGTTCCAGCTTCAAAGAAAATAGCTTGGAGCATATCCAGCTTGCGGTTGCTTACAGCCTGCAGCTTGCGTTCGTTACATTCTATCTTTAGGATATCTTGTTTGTAGTCTTTTAAGGAGTTGACTGATTCAATGTTTGGGACAATGATGTAGGCATATTTTTGATTGGTAGGATTGACGCCATGTGAAATCCACATGTTGAATACAGGCAGACTAACATCTTCATTGGGCTGATTAAAGTTGATTTTACTCCATTTACCCTTTTGGATGCCATTCTTGATATTCAAGTTACATTCTTCTGGGAGGAAGTAGCCGATATGGTCATGTAATACTGCTTTTTGAGAATAATGAGTGTAAGTTACATTGGAGTCTGTGGTAGTTGTTTTTTTCCATTCAGTCATATCAATACGTCCTTTTAGACGGCACTGATTGATGGAAGTATGTATTTCTTTTCCACTACTGCTGTTTATGCCAGCCCCTAGACATACAATTTCATCATCAAACATAAACCATCCCTTGTTGGCTTTCATTTGGAAATCATTCATGGCATAAGCCATTACACCGTATTGTCCATCAGACACACCTCCTACAAAGTCGGATACTCCTCTTACTCCCCAGTCGAAATGGTTTTCTACTTCACCGCTTGGCGTGGTGGTTCCAGGAATCTTGTCCCATTCCCAAACAGGGAAGATATTCAGATACTCATCTCCATTCACTCTGATGTTGGTAGCTCCTTCAGCCACAAAAGTTCCAAACAAGTTTTCTCCGTTGCCACTTTCTGAGCGACAGGTACGTTTAGATACAGCTCTTACGGAGAAGTCGTAGTTCTTTCTGTTGTGCAGCATATAGTCTGACAAGTAGAAGAGTGTGTTTCTGTTGTCTCGCCCGATGGTGCTGTCTAGGGTTTTGAATCTTTTTTCAGCATCCTCATAAACTTGTTTGTGTTCAGGATCGAGCATCTTCATGTTAGTGAACAAATCATCGTAGGTACCCGAATCGAGGATATTCACGCGTGTTACACTTCTTCCGCAGATGCTGAAATCGCAATATCTGGAACGCATCACATTTAAGTAGGTATTTCTCACAAAATCGGAGAACAACTTGCGTTTTTCCGCTTTCATAGCAAATTTTGTATTAAGGAAAAGCGGTGCGTTTTTTACAATATTGTCTACAAAGACTTTTCCGTATCCGCTGATATATACCTGTTTTCCGTGTTGTTGATAAGACATGTCTTTCATGATGCCTTCAAAATCTGTAAGGTATACTGGTTGGAAAAATTCTTTTACGTTGATATTTACTATACTGTCGTTTTTCAGCACACATCCTCTTACCAGATTATGGATGGCAATATCCATTTTGTTGGCGCCAGTCCATTTTCTTGGGTCACAGTCTTCCATAAAGAGCACGGCTCCTTCTTTTATTTTGGCAGGTAGTGTAGAGACTCCAGCTTCCATCAAAGCCAGGATGTCAGCCATTGCTTGAGGTCCGGAAATCTTATTATGCCACCAGTTGTCCGACTTAGGCTTATGCTTCATCCATGCCTGTAGGGCTTGTTTGATGGCCTTGTAAAGTATTTTGTTGCCATATAGCTCCGACAGAGGATTGGTGTATGCGATAGCCAGCAGCCTTACATTTTCTAGGTGGATTAAAGGTTCCCAATTCGTTCGGAACAGGCAGTTGTAGTCGATTTCATCCCATGTCCCGTCAGGGGTTAGCTGGAGCATCAATTGTGGAGCATGGCTGAGTGCCTTCTTGTTTAGTCCAGAATGATAGAGTTGTTCTCTTACACGTTGCAAAATTAGCTCAAAGTCATCTTTAGGGTTTTGTTTGATAAATTGGGCCTTTTTCCCTTTATTAGGGTCGAATGCTTTGTTATAGGGATGTTTTTCCAACTCTACTTCTCCGGTAATAGTCAGAGTAGTAGAAAATTTTTCATTTGTAAAGATTTCGATGGGGATACTGAAACTTTCCGCATTTCTTCCTTTCGGGTGATAGGTAACTTTGAGTTTTCCTTGTTCGCCAGGAGCGTAAATGTTTTTGTGTGACAATGCGGAAGTGCATCCGCATCCTGTAATAATTTTCTTGATGGACAGAGGTTTGTCCCCTTTGTTTTGGAATGTGAACTCGTGTGATATCTGTCCGTTTTTCTCTTGGATAAGACCGAAATTATACTCTTTTTCATTAAAGGATATTTTCTGTGCCATTGCAGAAGTGCCAATAGCCGTCAGTCCTAAAAATGTAAATAATATGCCTTTCATATAAATGAGATGTTAAAAATAGATGCAGTAAAGTTAGCAAATTTTTTATGAATAGGGAATAATAAACAAGTTGGTTTATCATTTTATTGACTGTCATGAGAGATATAAATCGTTTGGGTGCAACTTACTGTTAAAAAATGTAATTTGGCTATCTGATACTCTCTTGTTTATGTGCAGGTATTCGAGTGTTGCCAAAAAAAGGATTCTCATGGCTTCATTTTTTGTCTATTTTATTATTTATCAAATTGATAAGTCTGATTTTAGCATCTTTTATTTTCATCCAAAGAGTGCAAAATCAAGGCGAAAAAGACCCCTTCTTTTCCCGTTTTTTAACAACTTCTGGCCATTCCTTCCAGATCATCGGCATATTTTTACCCAATCTTGTAATTATTTCAGCGAAAACAATTAAATATTTTCCCCAAAATGATTACAAGATTCCCTAAAAATGTCAGTATGATTTCGTTTCTTCTTCCTAAAACAGGTATAAATTCTCTCTTTTTCCTCTCTAATTGATGCAGTCTTATTCAGTCGAAATGTTATAAAATGTATATAAAGGAAACTTTTTGCTAAAAGAGACAATGGCTTGGTAATTTATTTTTAAGATTAAAAAGTTACATTTAGCCGGTTAAAAACAGGCTTAATCACCAATGAAGATTTTACTGTCAAAAGAAAAGTTATTGCTATTGGTTCTTCCTATATACCCCAATTCCGCCACATTAGTACAGCAGTTGTCCTATCAAAAGAAGTCAAGAAAATGTGACATTTTCAATGGTGTGATGAGTGAGATTGGCTTGGCTAATCTCAAATTATTCCGATGTCAGGAAAACGATAGGGATTAAGGATATATGGAAAAGCCCTCAAGAAGGCATCCGATGGGCAAAAGGAAAGATAAGTGGCAGTTGTATTTCTCTACTTCATTTGCAATACATCGCTTAGGCTTGGCTGATTTTTAACGAACTGTTAATTGAAAATGTAGGCATCTTTAGTGAATAAATAAAGTTTAGATAAAGAAAATGTAATCATATATATAATGATAACAAGTGTTTTATTATCATTATATATATGATATTTATATAGTTGAAATCTATTGTTTTATATGTATAAAAAAAGTAGAAAAAATATTGTGTATATAAAATATTAATGTAATTTTGCATTGTCATATTAAAATGATGAAGCAATGAAAGAAACACTAAGTCCTTTGGCAAACAATCATATATCTGTAGATTGTGTGGTAGTTGGGTTTGATGGAAGGCAATTGAAAGTTTTATTAATTCGGCGTGATGGTGAAGAGAATGGGGAGGCTTATCATGACATGAAATTGCCTGGAAGTTTGATTTATCAAGATGAAGATTTGGATGAGGCGGCCCGCCGCGTCCTTTTTGAATTGACAGGATTGAAAAATGTAGACTTGATGCAATTCAAGGCCTTTGGTTCTAAAGGACGGACAAAAAATCCTAAAGATGTTCATTGGCTTGAACGTGCTCAAAGTGCAAAAGTGGAACGTATTGTTACTATTGCATATTGGGCAGCAGTGAAAATCAGCCGTTCTTTGGAATTGGATGTTACTGGATTTCAGGCAGAATGGGTGGCATTGGAGGATATTCCATCTTTGGCCTTTGATCATAATCAGATTATACAGGATGCAGTGAAGTATATCTGTCATTATGTGGAAGTTGATTTGATGGCTTTATTTGTTCTTTTACCTCGAAAGTTTACAGCTGCTCAATTACGTGTTTTGTATAATTTGCTTCGCGGGAAAAATATAGATGCTAGAAACTTTCATAAAAAGATGTCTCAGATGGAGTATGTGATACCATTGGAGGAGAAAGAACAAAAGGTTTCTCATCGGGCAGCAAGGCTTTATCGTTTTGATAGGATTCTATATAATAGGAATAGGAAATAGTTATTATGTATATATTAATATATATGTGATTTTGTTGAATCTAATAATTTCGAATGCTATGAGGAATAGTCAGAATTTGAATTTTTTATTGTCTAAGAAAGCATTCTTGCTTCCTGTAGTCATGGCATCTGCTTGCATTGTTTCGGCAGAGCCGGTGCTAACAATGACCCCACATGCCGATGCAGTAAATAGTGTGTCTCAAACAAAGGTCATAAAAGGTGTTGTAAATGACCAGTATGGTGCCGTGATAGGTGCCAATGTTCATGTAAAAGGTACAACAATTGGTACGATTACTGATATGGATGGAGGCTTTTCGCTAGAGGTGCCTTTGAATTCTACATTGGAAATCTCTTACATCGGATATTTAACCCAGGAAGTTAAGGTTACTTCGGCAACTCGTGATATTCGGGTCGTTTTAAAGGAGGATACTGAAACACTGGAAGAAGTGGTGGTAGTAGGCTATGGAACTCAGAAGAAAGTCAACATGTCTGGTTCAGTTTCTTCTATTAATGTAAATGAATTAACGGAGGGCCGTCCTATTACAAACGTCTCTCAAGCCTTAGCAGGTGTGGCTGCTGGGGTTAGTGTGATGAGCAATAGCAATCAGCCGGGTAATGATAATGCTTCTATCAAGGTCAGAGGTCAAGGTACTTTGAACAATTCAGACCCTTTGGTAATTATTGATGGTGCAGAGGCTGGTATTAATACAATCAATCCTCAAGATATTGAGTCTATTTCTATTTTGAAAGATGCTGCATCTGCTGCAATTTATGGTTCTCGTGCAGCTAATGGTGTTATATTAATCACAACTAAGCAAGGAAAATCGGGCAATATCAAGTTGGATTATAATGGATATGTGTCATTTGTTTCAACTTCGATACCTGACCATATGGATCCGGTTTCTAATTATGCCGATTATATGGAGTTGATAAACGAAGGCTATTTGAATTCGAACTCTAGTCCTAAGTTTTCTCAAGGAGTGATTGATGAATGGCGAGCAGATGGAGGGCGTGATCCGTTGAGATATCCGAACACGAGTTGGCTGGATGAAACATTTGATTCTTCAGTAGCACATAATCATGTTGTTTCTTTGAGCGGTGGTAGTGAAAAAATTAAATTCTATTCATCTTTTGGATATCAAAATAATCCGGGTGTGATGGAAAACACGGGTTTTGAGAAATACAATGCTCGATTGAATGTGTCGACAGATGTGAAAAAATGGTTGAATATTACTGCGCAAGTAAACGGCTATGTGTCTAACATGGATCCGGCTGCCAAATATAAAAGTTCGGGAAGTACGGTCAGTGATGTGTTTAAATTCGCCTCTGCAACAACACCGGGTATGGTATTCAGAGCTCCAGATGGACGATTTGGTGCTATGAACAATTCAGAAGATGATGCCCAAGCTGCAGCAAATAATCCTTTGCTACGATTGAACACGGTAGATGGTGGTATCCATAAAACGAATATGCGTTCTCGCTTTATTGGAACGTTGAAGCCATTTAAGGGCTTTACATTAACAGGCTCTTACTCTTATGAATTTGTAGATGAGGAACGTAAGTCAAAACCTATCTTTGTAGATGGTTGGAATTTTAAAGATGAAAGAGCTACATACTTTAATAAGCGAAGAAGTCAGATTTCGAATTATGATGGAAAAGTAGAGCGTTTCTTCAATGATATTGTGGCACGTTATGAGACTCGTGTAGTTGATGACAGATTGGGGATTAATGCAATGTTAGGAGCGAGTCAGGAAAAATATCGCTCTCATAACTTCTCTGCTTCTAAATATGATATGATTGATACAAGTTTGGGAGTATTGAATGGTGCTGTGGGTGATGCTTCCGCTGGTGGTTCTAGTGCAGAATGGGCTATGCGTTCTTATTTTGGTCGTGTGAATTTGGATTGGGATCAGAAGTATTTGTTGGAAGTGAATTTAAGAGCCGACCAGTCATCACGTTTCTTGAAATCCAATCGTACAGGTTATTTCCCGTCAGCTTCTTTTGCATGGCGTGTTGACCAGGAGAAATTTATGAAAAAGTTGCTGGATAAAGGCTTGAGTAGTTTGAAACTGCGACTTTCTTATGGTTCATTAGGAAATAATGCAGTAGGTAATTATGATGCTTTGGCTTTATATGCTAATAAGACTGACGGAAATCCATTCAACTATTGTTTGAATAATTCATTGGCATTAGGTCTGGCACAAGGACGATTGGCTAACCCTGCATTGTCTTGGGAATCTACTTATATGACTAACGTAGGTTTGGACTTTGGATTCTTTAATAGCCGTTTAACAGGAACTATTGATTACTTTCACAAAAAGACAAAAGACATCTTGATTAATCTTCCGGCCCCAGATGTTCATGGAACGGCAGCTATACCAAAGCAGAATAGTGCTGAAGTATTGAATCAAGGTGTAGAACTTTCATTAGGGTGGCAAGATAATATAGGTAAATTCCATTATTCTGTAAATGGAAATTTCACATATGTAAAGAATGAAGTTACTAAGTATAAAGGGAAAGATAAGGGAGGTATTACTTATAATGGTGCCAACATTATTTGGGAGGGCCATTCTATCAATTCTCAATACCTGCTTCGTTATGATCGCATTATTCAAACCGATGAGGATTTGGCTTTGGTGCAGCAGATGATAGATAACGCTCCTGTTGTAGATGGTAAGAAAGTTAATCCGTTTGCAGCATTCGGCACTCCAGAAAAAGGTGATTTGCTTTATAAGGATATCAATGGTGATGGTATCGTGGACTTGAACGATAGAGAGATTGTGAGCGATGGTCCTAATCCTAAGTTTCAGTTTGGATTGAATCTTACCGCTTCCTATAAAGGAATCGATTTCGCTGTTTTGTTGCAAGGACAGGCTGGTGCTAAAGTTTATTGGCAGAATGATTTGGCCAATACCTCTAGCGTTCGTTACGGATATCAGTTGAATAAAGAGGTTGTTGATGGCAGATGGTACGAGGGCAGAACAAATGCGACCTATCCTCGTTTGTTGGAGTATAGTAATCAAAAGAACAAGCAAATGAGTGATTTTTATTTGGAAAATTTGTCTTTCTTGAAGATTAGAAATATCCAGATCGGTTATACATTGCCTTCTAAATGGACTAAATGCGCTTCTTTGGAGCGAGTTCGTTTTTATGGTAGTTTGGAGAATTTCTTTACTTTTACTTCTTTCAGAGGATTTGATCCGGAAATGGGTGCATCTGTTGATTACCCAGCTATGAAGAGTGTGGTTTTAGGTGTTAATCTTAGCTTTTAAAACAATAAGACAATGAAAAAATATAGATATATTGCAGCATTGGCTGCGTTTATGAGTCTTACAACTGGTTGTTATGAATTGGATGTATATCCAGAAGACCAATTAAGTGTGGGTACATTTTGGAAGACTCAAGATCATGCAGATCAAATCATGATGGGTATATATAATATGTTACCTTCAGATGATATTTTTGGTCGTCAGTTTGGTTTTGATTGTTTGGGAGGCGTTGGTAGTGGATACGACCCGGCTTCTTATGATCAGATAGCCAAAGGAACTTATACTTCTACATCTGGTTTAGTCGTAAATAAGTTTAAAAAATTATATGAAGGTATTGCTCGTGCTAATCTGTTGCTTCAGAATGTAGATCGTTGTAACATGAGTGATGAGTTGAAGGCTAGATATAAAGGCGAAGCAAGATTTTTACGTGCATTGTATTATTTTACATTGTTGGATTTCTTTGGCCCTGTGCCTGTTTATGATGAGTCGACTGTGATTGCAGAGGATTTTATGAACATGATGGAACCAAGAAGTTCTGTAGAAAAAGTAAGAGAATTTATTTTGGCTGACTTGGATAATGCCAAAGACCATTTGCCTATGGCGTGGGATGGCCCTAATAAGGGGCGTGCTATTGCAGGTGCTGCTATGGCATTGAAAGGAAAGGTCTTATTGTTTGCCCAGCAATATAAAGAGGCAGCTCAATGTTTTGAGGCTATTGTGCAAGGCAAGTATGGGAAGTTTGAACTTTATCCAGATTATGCTAATTTGTTCAAACCTGGTGGTGATGAAAGTAGTGAAATGATTTTCGCTGTTCAGAACATTGGTGGTGTTGGTCAGGATTTTGGTATGCCAACAACTTTTTATATGGGTACACGTGCAGCGTATGGTAGCTGTTGGAATAATGTAATGGCATCTACATCTTTAGTGGATAGTTATGAATGGAAAGATGGCAGACCTTTTGATTGGAATGACGTTATTCCGGGATTTAATGAAAGCAATGAGGTTAAAAAGGCTACATTCTATTCTGTATTATCTAGTGATAAGAAAAGTGTGGAAAAATACACAGAGGCTCGTCAAAAATTATTGGAAATGTATGATAATCGTGACCCTCGAATGAAAGCCTCTTTGATTCTGCCTTATACTTTCTTTGACGGCTGGGTTAAAAATGCCCCCAAACGAACTGAATATGTTATTACAGCTAAGAAAGGGGAAGCTCATGAAAATAATGGTTTTATCCGTGTTAATGGCAATTATGAATTTTATTTATGGCGTAAATTTGTAGCAGAAGGTAATATGGGGGGGGCAATCAATAACAGAGCTGATACTCCTATTAATTTCCCAGTTATTCGTTTGGCAGATGTTTATTTAATGCTTGCTGAATGTTATAATCAAATGGAAAACAGCGATCAGGGGAAGGCTGTAGAATTTATAAATAAGGTTCGTGCACGTGTTGGTATGCCTGGTTTGAATAGCGGTCCTGAATGGTTGAAAGCGACTTCTAAAGATGAAGTGTTTGCTCGTATTCGTCATGAACGTGCTATTGAATTTGCTGCAGAAGGATTGAGTTTCAGTGATATGAAGCGTTGGAAACTTTTGGAAACATTGAATGGAGATGTTAAGGGATTTACTGGAAGCAGATATTACACTCGAGTCGTTAGAAGCAGAGACTATTTGTGGCCTATTCCTCAGTCTGAAATTGATAAGAACCCTAATTTGCTTCCTAATAATCCGGGATGGTAATTGGTTTTAAATCTTAACTATAGACCTATCATTTCTGATAGATAGAAGAGAGCTCGTTATTGATGATGACAAGTCAATAGCGAGCTTTTTTTGAATATGTAGTAGGTAATAATAATTTTTTAGCAGTGAGTATATTGGTATCTGAGAAATATGAGTAACTTTATCGCCTGTAAATAGAAGCCGTACTGATAGAGTATTTTGTATTGGCTTTTGATAAATCAAAGTGATTGGTTTTTCTTTAATGGAACAATAGATGGTAATTGGTTCTTTGGGGACTTTTTTTCTATGAATTTGCGTAATATTAATTAATTTAATAAGATGAAAACAAGAATTATTATTTGGGTCTTTTTGGTGCTTCCTTTGGTTAGTGCTTATGGACGAAAAAAGACAACACAGACGGTGTCAGACCGTGAGGTATGGAGTGAATTATGCTTTAAAATTGCTCAACCTGTTTTGGAAAACATGAGTAAAGGCAAGTTGCAGAAAAATATGAATCTGGAATTAAGTCCTACTTGGGATGGAAGAAATCAGAAAGTTGCTTATTTGGAAGCTTTTGGCCGTTTGATGGCAGGGATTTCTCCTTGGCTATCATTGCCGGATGATGATACTAAAGAAGGAAAAATGCGTAGGCAGCTGAAAGAATGGGCTATTCAGTCTTATAAAAATGCGGTAGATCCGGAAAATCCTGATTATTTGTTATGGAAAGGAGAGTCTCAAATTCTGGTGGATGCGGCTTATTTGGCCGAAAGTTTTTTGCGTGCTCCTGAGGCTACTTGGGAACAGTTGAACCAAGTGACAAAAGAAAGATATATCGAATGTTTCAAGGGGCTGCGTGTTATTCGTCCTGCTTATAACAATTGGCTGCTGTTTAGAGCGATGATTGAATCGTTCCTGCTTTCTGTGGGAGAGGAAGTTGACCATTATGTATTGTCGGTATCTGTAAATAAAATTAATGAGTGGTATCTGAGTGATGGATGGTATAGTGATGGACCTGAGTTTGCATTGGATTATTACAATTCCTATGTCATTCATCCGATGTATGTAGAAATATTGGAAACTTGCAAGAAGTATAAGTTCTGGACTACAGTCAGTCTTGATTTGGCAATTAAGCGTATGCAACGTTTTAATTCTTTTATTGAAAGATTGATTTCTCCGGAAGGTACTTATCCAGCCTTTGGCCGTTCTGTAGTATATCGTATGGGTGCATTCCAGTCTTTGGCCTTGGCTGCTTGGAAATATGGTCTGCCTGAAGGCTTGAGTAATGGTCAGGTGAGAAGTGCATTGACTGCTGTAATGAAAAATATGTTCTCGGTAGAAGGAAACTTTGATGAAGAGAACTTTTTGCGACTTGGATTTGTTGGTCACCAGCCTAATCTGTCGAATTATTATACAGACAATGGAAGTTTGTATATGACTTCATTGGTGTTTATGCCGCTTGGATTAAGTCCAACAGATGCCTTTTGGACTGCTCCCGCTGCTCCTTGGACTTCTCAGAGAGCATGGTCTGGACAGGAGTTCCCAATTGACGGACATCATTCATTGCGAACAAATTCAAAGTGATTAGAGTATGAAAAAACATCCGGCAGTTGGCTTTCCAACTGCCGGATGTTTTTTGTGCTTATTTGATGTAATCGAGTTTGATTACAATGACTCTGATATCTTGAGGTCCTTCATAGGTTTGAACTTTGGCGATGTGCCAGTCGGATGGAAAGAAAAGAAAGAATCGGTTTGGAGTGGAGTCTATAAACATCACCTTATCTTTTTCAAATGAATAAGCTTGAAAATCTGGCTTGTAAGGCCGGCTAGGGAAAGTGTAGTCATGGTCTGGCAAGCCAAATCGTTCAGTGCCTTTTACTACAAACTGGAAGTCAATGTGGCTGAAGTGAGATTCAGCAACACGTTTTTCCAAAGGGTCATTGGTGGTATCTTCTACTGATGCTACCAGGTTGGAGCCTTCTATATTATGACGTCCGGCAGCTATTTGGGTCAGGTCATGAGTGGCTAGCCATTGAAACATTGCATCCCATTGTTTTTGGTTTTTGTGATATTGGTCGTAAAACTCATTGAGGTTTGTACATATATCAGGCAAAGCCTTAAAGCCGTTGCTCCAGCTTCTGGCAAGAGTCCATTTCATGATTTCTGCATTAGTTTGAGCATTGGCAGCAAAAGGAGCGAATGCAAATAGCACAATGATAAGTGCAAGAGATTTTAGTGTTTTCATTATTGTTTATGTAAAATGTTTAACTGCTAGGCAAAGTTAGGCATTTTTTACAAAGGAAGAATCGGATATAATGTAAAATCACTTGAGAGTTTCTTTTCAGAACTCAATTAGGTAGAAGATATATATGTATTGTTGGAAAAGATGAAGACGAAAGGGAAAAGGATAAATCATCATATGAGGAGTGGAGCATGCGAGACTCGAACTCGCCACCTCGACACTGCCAGTGTCGCGCTCTAGCCAGATGAGCTAATGCCCCTTAGGTTTTGATGGCGCAAAGATAAGCATAAATTTGATAAGAGAAAGTTATTAGCAGTTTTTTTTGAAGGTTTTTTAAAGTTGAGTTTTCGATTTTTAGGATTTAAGAAGATAGCAGATACGAATTTGTTATAACTTTGCATTTCGAAAAATAAAACTCTTTCACAATGAATAATTTTAAAGGCATATTGTTTGCCATCATATCTTCAGCTACTTTTGGCTTGGTGCCATTGTTTTCATTGATTCCGTTGCAGGCGGGAATGTCTTCTTCTTCGATTCTTTTTTATCGTATGGGCTTTTCAGCTGTGATGATGGGTTTGTTGAATCTTTGTTTGCGAAAGCAATTTAAGATACCGGTGCGCAGTTTGGGGATGGTAGTCGTATTGGGCTTTTTGTATGGTTGCACTTCTATGTGGCTACTTCTTTCTTATAATTATATCCCAACAGGATTGGCTACTACGGTACACTTCCTTTATCCGTTGGTAGTTACTTTGTCCATGATCTTTTTATTTAAGGAAACAAACTCCATTTGGATATTTGTTTCTATTGTAATGTCGTTGTTGGGAGTAGCTTTGATGGTCAGTAGTGATGGTACTGCTGTCAATACAGCTAGAGGATTGTTCTATGTCGGCATCACGGTGTTTTCTTATGCTTTTTACATTGTGGGTGTGATGAAAAGCAAGGCGTCCAAGATTGATTCAATGGTGCTTACTTTTTATGTGCTATGTTGTGCGTCGATTATTTTTGCTGTCTTTTCTTTTGTTACTACCGGGCAGATAGAGCCGATACGTGATGGCTATCTGTTGAGGGATTTTCTGTTGTTGGCATTGCTTCCTACAGTTGTTTCTAACCTTACGTTGATTTTGGCTATCAAGAACATTGGTTCTACTATGACTTCCATTTTAGGTTCGATGGAACCGCTTACAGCTGTATTGATAGGTGTGTTGCATTTTGATGAAGATTTCACTTGGTCTACATTAGTCGGGTTGTTACTGGTTATCTTTTCAGTGGTGATTGTGATTTTGCAGAGCAAGAAGGCTGCTTCTAAAGTTAATAATGTAGTGGAAGTTTCTGAAGATATGAATATTTGACAAAATAAAGAAAATATAGATTTATGGAGAATAGCAACTTAAAAATCCGTCGGGCAACATTGGCTGATACAGATCGTCTGATGGAGATATTTGAGATAGCGCGTAATTTTATGAAAGTTACCGGAAACCCGAATCAATGGATTAACGGCTATCCGGAACGTAAGTTGGTGGAAGATGGGATATGTAGTGGGCATTGCTATGTGATGGAACAGGAAAACAGGCATACGGTTGTAGCTACATTTTGTTATATCAAGGAGCCGGATCCTAATTATACTGTGATAGAAGGCGGTGAGTGGTTGAATGATGAACCGTATGCAGTGATTCACCGTTTGGCATCCGATGGTACTTGTCATGGGGTGTTTGATGCTTGTCTTGCTTGGTCGGAAGCCAGATGTTCAAATTTGAGAGTGGATACCCATACCGATAATCGGGTGATGCAGCAGTTGTTGATGAAGGTCGGTTTCCAACGTTGCGGCATTATCTATGTAGCAAATGGGACACCTAGAATTGCTTTTCAGCGGGTGGTTGATTCACATTTGGGGGGAACTTTTCTTAATAAAGATTAAAACGGATATATTTTCCACTGGAAATTTTCTTCTTATGATAAAATGTATTTACTTTGCAATAGTTTCTTATGGAAAATAAATATAAAGGAAAATTTTTGTAATATGAAGATAGTTATTGTAGGAGGTGTTGCCGGTGGAGCTACTGCAGCAGCTCGTATTCGCAGAAATACAGAGAAGGCAGAAATCATTCTATTTGAAAAGGGAGCGCATATATCTTATGCCAATTGTGGTTTGCCTTATTATTTGGGTGGAGTCATTAACGACCGCAACCGTCTTTTTGTGCAAACACCGGAGGCTTTCGGTCGTCGTTTTAATATAGATGTGCGCACTCATTCGGAAGTAACTGCCATTGATGTGGCATCGCGTCGAGTAACAGTTGTCACATCCGATGGAAAGACTTATTCGGAAAGTTATGATAAATTGCTACTTTCTCCGGGCGCTTCTCCTGTCCGTCCGCCGTTGCCTGGTATTGGCACTAAAGGAATCTTTACTTTGAGAAATGTGGCAGACACCGATCGTATCAAGTCGTATATGCAATCGCATAAGGTGAAGCGTGCTGTTATTGTGGGTGGTGGTTTTATCGGTTTGGAGATGGCTGAAAACTTGCAACATGCCGGTGCGGAAGTGGCAGTGGTGGAAATGGCCAATCAGGTGATGGGACCGGTAGATTATTCCATGGCGGCATTGGTGCATGAGCATTTGCTGCAAAAAGGAGTAAAGTTATATTTGGAACAGGCTGTAGAATCGTTTGAAGAAAGGTCTGAAGGGGTGAAGGTGAAGTTTCGTTCGGGAATCAATCTGGATGCAGATTTGGTTATTTTGTCGATTGGAGTGCGTGCTGAAACCCGTTTGGCCACAGAAGCCGGGCTGAAGTTGGGTGAGATGAAAGGAATCTATGTAAATGAATATTTGCAGACTTCCGATGAGCATGTTTATGCAGTGGGAGATGCCATTGAATACCCGCATCCAGTGACTGGAAAGCCGTGGCTGAATTTCCTTGCCGGTCCAGCCAATCGTCAGGCGCGTATCGTAGCCGACAATATGGTCTTTGGCAACCGAGTGAGGTATGAAGGCTCTATTGGTACTGCCATCGCCAAAGTTTTCGATCAAACGGTTGCTTCTACTGGCTTGCCAGCCAAGCGACTGAAACAGATGGATATTCCGTATCTTTCGGCTACTATCCACTCTGGATCTCATGCAGGATATTATCCGGCAGCATCACAAATGGATATTAAGATTACCTTTTCACCTGTGGACGGTAGATTATACGGGGCACAGATTGTTGGGTATGACGGTGTAGATAAGCGCATTGATGAGTTTGCGCTGGTTATCAAGCGCAGAGGTACAGTTTATGATTTGACTTGTTTGGAACATGCTTATGCTCCGCCTTTCTCATCGGCAAAAGACCCAGTAGCAATAGCTGGCTATGTGGCTGGGAATATATTAAGTGGAAAGGTGACTCCTTTGTATTGGAGGGAATTGCAGCAAATCGATTTATCGAAGGTTACATTGGTTGATGTACGTACTGCCGATGAGTTTTCATTAGGAGGAATATCTGGAGCTATCAATATCCCGTTGGATGAATTGCGAGAACGTATGAAGGAGATTCCTGCCGACAAGCCGGTTTATTTGTATTGCGGTATTGGACTGAGAGGTTATCTGGCTTCTAATATCTTAAAGGGAAACGGTTTCTCTGAAGTGAAAAATCTGGTAGGAGGATTGAAGACTTATAAGGCTGCGATGGCAAAGGTAGCTACCTCTCAATGGACTGATACGAAAGTGAAGGTTCAAGAGGAAAAGGGTTCGAATGCTTGTAGTATTGTGCCGCCTTCGGATGCAAAATTGCTTACGGTAGATGCTTGTGGATTACAGTGTCCTGGTCCTATACTGAAGTTGAAGAAAACAGTGGAGGAAATGAGAGCTGGCGACCGTTTGGAAATTCAAGCTACAGATGCCGGATTCCCTCGTGATGCAGAGTCGTGGTGCCGGTCTACTGGAAACAAGTTCTTGAAATCTGAGGCAGGCACAGGATTTTATAAAGTGTTGATAGAAAAGTCAACTCCTTGTGCTGCGGAGGCTTTGAGAACGGATATTTCAGCTAAAGGAAAGACTTTTATCATGTTCAACGATGATTTGGACAAGGCTTTGGCTACCTTTATTTTGGCAAACGGTGCAGCGGTAACCGGACAGAAGGTAACAATTTTTTTCACGTTCTGGGGATTGAATACTATCAAGAAGGTGCATAAGCCAAAGGTGAAGAAAGACATTTTTGGGCGTATGTTCGGAATGATGCTTCCGTCGAGTTCTTTGTCGTTGAAGTTGTCAAAGATGAATATGTTTGGAATGGGCTCTCGCGTGATGCGTTATCTGATGAAAGTGAAAGGGGTAGATTCATTGGAATCTCTCCGCCAGCAGGCTATTGACAATGGGGTGGAATTTATTGCCTGTCAAATGTCGATGGATGTGATGGGGGTGCATCGTGACGAGTTGCTTGATAATGTGACTGTTGGTGGCGTAGCTACTTACATGGAGCGTGCCGAGCAGTCGAATGTGAACTTGTTCATGTAAAAGAATAAATTGGTTTTAATATTGGGTGAGACTGGGCGGCTAGAGAAAGTCGTCCGGTCTTTTCCGCTATGAATGTACAGAATGGAAAAGATTAATTGTATTTGCGTCATGAGGGATTTGCTTTTGGCTTTTTCTCAGTTGGAATCTCAGTTGGTAGAAGAGCATGGTGTTTCTTTGAAGGAAGCAATGGTGCTATGCAGTATCGGGCAGGAAACAGTTACTGCTAGCGTGATAGTGGAGCGTACTGGTTTGAACCCTTCACATATTTCTAAAATAATTGGCGCTGTGGAGAAAAGGGGATTGCTGAAACGTCAGTTGGGGGAGAAAGACAAGCGTCAGATGCTGTTTACTCTGACCGAAGATGCGTTGACATGTTTGCAGGGTATTAGGCAGAAGGGAGTGGATGTTCCGGTATTTCTTCGTCCGTTATTTGATGGAGAAAAGACTATTTGATTAGTGTTTAAACATATACTAGAAAGATGAAAAAGAAAAAGTTTATACTTGAAGTGCCGGGGGAAGCTACAGAAGTATTGCTTCATACTTGCTGTGCTCCTTGTTCATCGGCTATCATAGAATGTCTTATGCAGCATGGGATACGTCCTACCATTTATTATTGTAATCCTAACATCTATCCTTTGGAAGAGTATATGATTCGTAAAGATGAGTGTACCCGCTATGCTCATTCTTTGGGGTTGGATATAATTGATGCCGATTATGACCATGAAGAATGGTTGTGTACGGTAAAGGGGTTGGAACATGAGCCGGAGCGTGGGGGGCGTTGTCTGAAATGTTTCAAGATGCGTTTGAAAGAAACTGCACGTTATGCCCATGAGCATGGTTTCAAGGTCATTACTACTACTTTGGCTTCATCACGCTGGAAGAGTATGGGGCAGATTAATGAGGCGGGTGAGTTTGCTGTTTCGGAATTTCCAGATGTCTTATGGTGGGGGCAGAACTGGAAAAAAGGTGGACTGAATGAGCGGAGAGCAGCTATTATCAGAGAATATCAATTCTATAATCAGCGTTATTGCGGCTGTGAGTTCAGTATGCATCCGCAAACATCTACTGCTTCTGACGAAATTCTTGACGTTTCCAAAAATTGAACCCTGCATAGATGCGAAGACTGCCGAATGAATTGGTCATGGCAAATCGGTTCTTTCGGTAGTCGTAAGTATTGATAACAAGAGAGGCTCCTACATAGTATTTACTGTTGTTCCATACAACTCCTGCACGAGTTATCAAGTCGAAGTTCAGGTCTTTTGTCCAATACAGCCAGTGATTGTCATCTTGTTCAGAGAGCTCAATTCCATCAGCTTTCGCTTTTTTATAGGCAATGGCTGGCATCAGTGAAAGGTTGAGCAGGCAGTTCTTGGCAAATACCCAATTGTATCCATAGCCGAAACTGATGTTGAAGTCATTGTACCTTAAACGGTTGAACTTTAGTGAAGGGCGTATATGCTGTATCATTTCTGGAGGTAATTTAGTATAGTCAAAGAAAATGTCGTGATTGGAATAAGACATACCTGCCATCAATGAGCCGCAACTTCTCTTTTGATTAGTGCTTTGACTATAAGCTGCCGGATATGAGAAGCGTTTGCTGTTAAAAATCCAATACGCATTAAATCCAGCGATTTTACTGTGCAAACCTTCAAAATCTTTTCCATCATAGGTATCCGGAAGGTTGAAATTTGAGTAGGATGTGATGTGGAAATTGTTTCCTGTTTTCCTATAATATAAATCCAAGCCGATACGTGCACTGTAGAGATTGAGTACAAATTCCTTTTTTTCTTTTCCTTCTTTTCTTTTTTCTGTCAATCCGGGAATATTGAATGAAATGCCTAGAAAGATCCATCTCCATCCGAAATAAAGTCCAATTTTGGGAGTCGGCGATGGTGCAAATCCGATACTTTGTTTTTGTGGGGTATGGCGTGTTCTCAAGCGATATCGTTCATGCCAAAAACTTTGTTCTATCATAAATGTAAAATTATACTTGTTGGGAGCGATGTAGTTGCTGTCAGTTTCGCTGAACAATTTTGCAGCCCGCTGTAAGAAAGTAGGTTTTTCTAAGTCTTGTGCTTTCAGGTGTACACATGCAAACAATAATAATATAAGGCTGTAAAACAAAGTCTTCATTGAAATTAAATAAAAGGAGATGCTACCTTTAGGAGATAGCATCTGTTGGTTTTATAGTTTGTTTAGAATACGGTCCATAGCCCAGTTGGTTGGCGTTGCGCTAATCCCGTCACAAGTGCAGATAGCCTTTCCTTGCAGATGCTCTACTACTGCTTTGATAAGAGGAAGCTGTACGTGCGGAGGGTTTGGTGGAAGGATTTCTTCGCGGCCACGTTCTGTATGCAAAGCTATCGGATCGTAGGTGAAGACTGAGAAACAAATCATTCCTTTGTCACCGATAATTTCGATACGGTCTTCTTTAGCAGACTCGTGTGCCACGAAGCACCATGAGCCGGAACCAGGTAATCCTGATTCAAACTTGAAGCATGCGCTGATAGTATCTTCTGCCTTGTAGAGTTTGCCTCGGTTGCTTTTGTAGCCTTCCGCTTCAAGAATACATCCAAACATATCTTGCAATAGGTCAAGCTGATGAGGAGCAAGATCATAGAAGTAACCGCCTCCTGCAATATCCGGTTGTACACGCCAAGGCAAGTTTTTGGTGTTGTAGTCTAAATCGCGTGGAGGTTGTGCAAATCGAATCTGGATATTGATTACATTTCCTATTTCACCATCGTCTACCAATTGGCGTACTTTTTGGAAATAAGGGAGGTATCGGCGGTAGTAAGCCACAAAACAAGGCACTCCAGTTTCCTGTGAGATGCGGTTAATTCGTGCACAGTCTTCATAGCTGGCAGCCATTGGCTTTTCAATGTACACTGGTTTTCCTGCTTTCATAGCCATAACGGCGAAGGTGGCATGTGAAGAAGGAGGGGTAGCAATATATATTGCATTTACATCTTCGTCTCCAATTAGTTCCTGTGCATCAGTATACCACCTTGGGATATTGTGTCGGTTGGCATATGATTTTACTTTTTCTTCATCTCGGCTCATAACCGCTACAACTTTAGAGCCTTCTATCATGTTGAAGGCTGGTCCGCTTTTTTTTTCGGTTACTTCGCCGCAGCCGATAAAGCCCCATTGTACTTTTTTCAGTTTGTTCATGGAAGAGTTTATCTTTTAATGATAGTATTTATGATATAGTTTCTTATATTTCTTGGTTTGGGAATATTTCTTCAGCCAAATGTTCAGTGTGTCACGTAGGCTCACAGATTGCTTGTTGGTTCCCCATGCATAAAGTTGTGTGAATCCAATATCGGTATGGATATCCAATTTAGGGAAATTGGTCAAGGCTGCTTTGGCTATACTTTCATCACAAACGGTGTAGTCAATATCTCCACCATCTACCATTGCTATAAGTTGCTCTGGCCCATAATCTTTCACTTCTTCGATATAGATTGTGTCAGCTATCTCTTCCATCAAATGGTGTAGACGGAGTAATGCAGGAGAATGTTGAGGAACGTGAAGTTTTTTGTGAGCCAAATCTAACTGGTTCTTTACATAGAGCAAAGAATCTTCAGGCTTTTGTGGAATTCTTTGTACTAAAACCTGCTTCCCAAAAAGTAGCGGATGAGTAAACAACAGCGAATCTTTTAGTTGGGCGGTGATAGCTGTTCCGGCTGCCAGCAAATCATATTCTCCACTTTGTATACCTTTCATCCTTTTCTGGATGCTCATAACCGGAGTTACTTCAAGTTTGAGTTTTCTGCTTTCTGCAAAATGCTGCAATAGTTCATAGTCGAATCCCCGTATTGTATCATCTTCTATGTGATAACTCACAGCATTGTATTCTGTAACCGCTCTTAGCACTCCCGATTCAATGATTTCCTGATAGGAGCGTGGGGCTGTCTGGGAAGTGATGGAATCTTTATATGTACCTACCCATACGATGCCTAGTGCTATGCAGCTAGACAGTATGAGGTATTTTATTATCTTTTTTCGAATCATGGCTTTCTTTTTTTAGTCGAAAAAGTACCAAGAGATTCCCATCTTGAACAAGCGTGGGTTCAACGGATATTTAGGAATGTCGAAATAACTCTTTTCTCCTTCCCCTTGAATCAGGTTATACATCTGCAAGAAGATACGGGTACGTTTTAAATGCAGGTTGATGTATCCGTTGACTAATGGATAGCCTCCTAGCTTATATCGGAGCTCTTTGTTTTGCAAGCTGAATTGTCCGATGCCTGGTGCATAGTCGGGAGCATAGTATTGAGTAAAGTATCTCATGTCAGCACCGATTTCAAATCTAAGTACCTTTGCCAGTCTAAATTTCAAATACAGATTATGGTATAATACCAAATCCGGTAAAGGAAGCACATCCTTATCGCTTGTTTTCTGGTAAGTAATTTCATTGTCCAGATGAAAGATGCCCAGCTTGAAATCTTGTCTCAAACTAGCGCTGAACACGTGTATACTACCCGAATGTTGTGCTACTGCCAGATTGTTCAGGTAAGTAGCAGGTTCTTTGCTTTCTGGAGTATTGTTTTCTTTCAATACTGAAATGTTATCCAAGTAGGTGTAATTGGTAATGTTTTCTACTCCGGCGCTCAGTTGAGTTTTCCATCGGTCGATGTTGATTTTACCTTCCACTCGTGTACGCATTGACTTCGAGAGGTTATTGTCCCACCAATAATGTTTCGAATGAAAGTGGCGCAAATAGAAAGGTTGGTTCAAGTTTTTGATGTATGCATTGACTTCCAGTCTTACGGTATCTTTTCTCATTCGGAAGTTCAAGTCACCTTTCCCTTCTACAGAGAATTGCCCCACATCTTCTCCGGCCAGACAGACTTCTCCCAATACATTATAGTGCAGTAACTTGCCTTGTTCCTTGATGAGTTGTCCTCCTACTGATAAAGAATGCTCTTTATAGTCAGCATCCAAGCGTATTCCCGGTTGTCCGGTAATTGTGTCGGTCATGGTAAAGCGGCGGAATTCGTGGCTTACAAAAGCAGTCAGCCCTGCTTTTGCCCATTTGTTGAATCCTTCCTTCAGGGCTATTCCGAAAGTGTTTTTTACAGCCAGATGGTCTGTGATGTCACGCTGCTTATCTCTCAGAAAATTATTTTGGAAGAAATTATCGTTTTGTGATTCGTTATAAGATATATATTTTCGGCGGTTGGCATCCACTTTGATTGTATGAATAAAACTGGTGACAGGAACAAATACTTCCGTATTGACCGTATCGTTCACATTTGGGTTGTCTTTGTAGAATCCCAAGTTATAGCGGTGGGTTAAGAATGCATGGTATCCAGTATTATGGTTCCATACCTCACTCAAGTTTGTTGGAATTTCATTATTATTGTAAGTCTTTCCACCTTCAGCCATCTCCAACGGATAACGGATAAAGTCCTCATTGGTGATACCGCCGTTCTCCGCCAGTTTCATGTTGTTGTTGATGAAAGTGAAATGCATATTGTACTTGTCGCCTTGATAATAGGCAAAGAGGTCACCGTTGAAGAAAGCGGTTGATTGATGTTGATATTTTCCTCTACCATAAGTATAGTCGATATTGAATCCGAACCCCATTCGTTTGTTTGCATTCATGGCAAAATAAGCCTTGAAACGTTCTTCTCCGTCGCGGCTGCTTCCTTGTTTATAATAAGTAAGGTTGGCAAACGGAGATTTTGTATTGGTGAATACCACATTGTCAGGGCTGATGACATTCAGGCTGTAAGGGTCTGTAAAGAACAATTGGGTAGGGGCTTTGCGGTCAAAGAATACATGTGCAATACGTGGGGTTCCCAAGTTGCCCAAATAGCTGTAATGGCCGGTAGGTCCGCCGGTGTCGTTTGAGTTTTGAAATCCATGCTGCAAAGTGTCGATAGGAATAAAAGTAATGTCACCCAGACGACTGTCAATCATCCAGGAAGTCAATCCTACGGGAATCGTACTAGCATCATTAACTGCAGTTGTGTCAATCGGATTTCCGTTACGGTCGTATTTATTGTCATCCCTTCCAGAGGCAGACCTTCCGTATGGGTTGTTGAATTGATTCTGAAACGTGTTCTGAGACTGCATTGTTTCACAGAGTAGCAGTGAAACAATCATAAAAAATAGCTTCTTCATAATGGCTACAAAGATATAATTTTTTACTGAAAGAATGGAAGTGTAGCAAGTGAAATTCGTAGAAGATACTGAAGGGGGAAAAGAAAAGCCGTTTCGAGGAACGGTTCAGTTCCTGAAACGGCTATGTTTCATGAGTTTGGACAATGACTTTATTTCATTTCCTGGATAATGTCCATGCCAAGCAGAATTGCCTCTTCGTTCATCGGAATCAAGTGATGATGGCGTTCTGGCAATGTTTTTTTCAAAGCTTTTACTACGCTTTCAATCTTTACGATAGGGCGTATCTTCAGTAGTCCGCCCAAAACTATCATATTAAAAGTCTTTGCCATTTTACGTTCGTTGGCTGCATCCATCGCATCAATACGATATACATGGATGTCTTTTCTGGTAGGAGGATTTATGATACCGTATCCATCATAAATCAGTACGCCTCCAGGTTTGATTTTGTTTTCGAATTTTGCCAAGGAAGGTTGGTTCAAGATGATGGCTGTATCATACTTGCTCAAGATAGGGGATGAGATTCTTTCATCACTGACAATTACCGTTACATTGGCTGTTCCGCCACGTTGTTCGGGACCATAGGCAGGCATCCAAGTCACCTCCTTATCTTCCATCAGTCCGGAGTAGGCCAGGATTTTACCCATTGAGAGCACCCCTTGTCCACCGAATCCGGCTATAATGATTTCTTCTTTCATGATTCTTTCCAATTAAAAGTTAAACAGAAGGTTTTATTTATCCTTCAGGTCGCCCAAAGGGTAGAATGGGAACATGTTCTGTTCCATCCACTTGTTTGCAGCATCTGGAGTCATTTTCCATCCGGAGTTACAGGTAGAGACAATTTCCACCAAGTTGGAGCCTTTACCTTGCATTGAGTTTTCAAAAGCCTTGCGGATTGCCTTTTTTGCCTTGCGTATAGCTGCTACGGTGTGTACCGATTGGCGTGTTACATAGCAAGTACCTTCTAGAGTAGCTGCAATTTCGGTCATTTTCAAAGGGTATCCGTGAATTTCAGGGATACGTCCGTAAGGGCAAGTGGCTGTTTTCATACCTAAAAGGGTAGTGGGAGCCATCTGTCCGCCTGTCATACCATAGATTGCATTATTGATAAAGATGATGGTGATATTCTCTCCGCGGTTTAGAGCATGGATTGTTTCGGCTGTACCGATACAAGCCAAGTCGCCATCTCCCTGATAAGTAAAGACCAGGCGGTCTGGCCACAAACGTTTGATGGCGGTAGCTACAGCAGGAGCACGTCCGTGGGCAGCTTCTTGACAGTCGATGTCCAGGTAGTTATACATGAATACGGCACAGCCTACAGGACTTACGCCTACGGTTTTTTCGGCCATTCCCATTTCTTCGATGACTTCTGCCACCAGCTTGTGCACTACACCATGGCTACATCCCGGACAGTAGTGCATCGGATTATCATTGAGTAGTCGAGGTTTCTGGTATACCAGATTCTCGGGTTTCATTATATCTTCTTTCGTCATAGTTTTTCCTCCTAGTTGTGGTTATCGTAGTAAGAAGCGGAACACGTAGTCCATCATTTTTACGAAAAGCGAAGCGCCGCATACATAGAAAAATGTAGATTTGTCGTCGCCTGCTGTGAAATAAAGAATAACTGAAGCGGCAGCTCCGATAAGGAACAGCACGTTCAAGATCACTCGGATACGGTCTATCTGATTCATGCTTCTTGGTTATTTCATGAGTTTTGATTTCAGGGCCTCTACCACTTCGTCAGGGTCTGGCACAATACCGCCCAGTCGTCCGAAGTGTTCAGTTGGTACGCTGCATTTTACAGCCAGCTGTACATCTTCTATCATCTGTCCGCTGTTGAGTTCCACCACCAGGATGCCTTTTACTTGATGTGCTCTTTCAGCCAGAGCCTTAGAAGGGAACGGCCATAAGGTAATAGGGCGGAACAATCCCACCTTGATGCCTTCTTCTCGTGCATGTTCCATTGCCTTCTGTGCGATACGGGCGCTTGAACCAAATGCCACAATCAGATATTCGGCATCCTCACAGTCTATTTCTTCGTATCTCACTTCATTTGCTTCAATCTCGGCGTATTTCTGCTGCAGGTGCAAGTTTCTTTGTTCCATTACTGCGGGGTCCAGTTCCAGGGATGTGATGATGTTGGGCTTACGGCCTTTGCACCCGGTGGTAGCCCATGGACATTGTTCCAGGATTTCTTCTTCAGTACGTCTTGGGCGTTTTTCCGGAAGTACTACTTTTTCCATCATTTGCCCGATGACTCCGTCTGCCAGAATCATAGCCGGGTTGCGGTATTTAAAGGCCAGGTCGAAAGCCAGACCCACGAAGTCTGCCATTTCCTGTACCGAAGCCGGAGCCAGTGCAATGAGTCGGTAGTCTCCATGTCCGCCGCCTTTGGTAGTTTGGAAATAGTCGGCTTGGCTAGGCTGGATAGTACCCAGTCCAGGTCCTCCTCTCATTACGTTTACTACCAAGCAAGGCAATTCAGCTCCTGCAATATAGGAGATACCTTCCTGTTTCAAGCTCACTCCGGGGCTGGACGATGAGGTCATTACCATTTTACCGCTTCCTGCTCCTCCATATACCATATTAATAGCTGCTACTTCACTTTCTGCCTGCAGGACCACCATGCCGGTAGTTTCCCATGGTTTTTCTTCAGCCAGAGTTTCCAAAACCTCCGATTGCGGAGTGATAGGGTATCCAAAGTATCCGTCCACCCCAATTCGGATGGCTGCATGAGCGATAGCTTCGTTACCTTTCATTAGAACGACTTCTTCTGCCATACTATATTAGTTCTTTTAAGTTACGTCTTTAGGGACAATTAAAAATTAGTTAGATAGAATGAGCTATTCTTCACATTTAGCTCTGTACACGGTGAGACATCCATCCGGGCATACAATGGCACACGAAGTGCATCCGGTACAAGCCTCTTCTGCTACCTGCTGTACGTAGTTATATCCTTTCTGATTTACTTTGGCGCTGAGTGCCAACACATTCAAAGGGCAAGCTACCACACAAAGATTGCATCCTTTGCAGCGTTCGGTATTCACTACTACCACACCTTTCATTTTAGCCATAAGTCAATTACCTTATTGATTAAACATATCTTTATTATAGAAATTGAGGATATCCATCACCATGTTTCGGGCTTCGGCTGCCGGACTTTCCGGATCCAGGGCAGTGGCCTCCTGATAGCTGTTTAATGCTTCTTGCCAGTCGCCCAACTTTCGGTAGGCATTTCCTTTCAGATAATAGGCATCGGCTTCGGGATGTTGCTGTATGAGCTGGTTTAGCTGTTTTATCGCTCCTTTCACATCTCCGCAGTCCATTTGTTCTTTTATCTTTTTCAGTGTTTCAGTCATGGTTATGAATTTGTTAGTCCATCCACAAAGATAAAGTTTATTTTTCATAGGCAAGACCTTTTGTGTAAATAAATTGTGGCATGGTGGCAAATACTTTCTAGTGTTTGGGATAAAATGTTCAGTATTAGAAAATAATGAAGTACTTATAGAGTTGCGTGTGAAATCGTTGTCGTGCTAATCATTTGAAGAAAAAAGAAGTATTTATGCATATAAAATAAAAGTAAGGTGAAAAAAACGACTTCCTGCTTTCGATTTTCTTTGCATATATCTATTTAAGTGATAACTTTGCAAAGTCCAAGCGAGAGGCTGACGAAACTGTTTGTTGGTAAGGAATGATGGGATGAAGCTGTTAGTACAATGGGGAGTATGGTGGCATTTGTGGCGAATAACCGTTGTTGTTGTTTAGAGACCGTTTTCTTTGTCGGATGCATGGCGGTCACCTCTTGGTGGGCTTTCCATATCGGTAGCCGGTATGGTATCAATAGTAATCAATAGAATAACTAACTTATTAGTGCGAGAAAATGAATAAGATTATTTCAAAAGAGCATTTTTCTGAAAAGGTTTTCAAGCTGGTCATTGAAGCGCCACTGATAGCCAAGTCACGCAAGGCCGGTCATTTCGTCATTGTGCGTGTAGGAGAAAAAGGAGAACGCATGCCGCTTACCATTGCTGCTGCCGATCCGGTTAAGGGTACCATTACTTTAGTGGTACAGGAAGTTGGTTTGTCGTCTACTCGTCTTTGCGAACTGCAGGAGGGAGATTACATTACCGACGTGGTAGGACCTTTGGGAAAAGCTACTCATATTGAAAACTTCGGAACAGTGGTGTGTGCCGGAGGTGGTGTGGGAGTTGCTCCGATGTTGCCTATTGTGCAGGCCTTGAAGGCTGCCGGAAACAGAGTGATTACTGTATTGGCTGGACGTACCAAGGATTTGATTATCTTGGAAAAGGAAATGCGTGAAAGTTCGGATGAAGTAATCATCATGACAGACGATGGTTCTTATGGTAGAAAAGGACTGGTTACGGAAGGGGTAGAGGAAGTCATCCAGCGTGAAAAGGTGAACAAATGCTTTGCCATCGGTCCTGCTATCATGATGAAGTTTGTGTGTCTGTTGACTAAAAAATATGAAATCTCGACTGATGTTTCGTTGAATACCATTATGGTAGACGGAACCGGTATGTGTGGTGCTTGCCGTATTACAGTAGGTGGAAAGACAAAATTTGTGTGTGTGGACGGGCCTGAGTTCGACGGTCATCAAGTGGATTTTGATGAGATGTTGAAGCGTATGGGGGCGTTCAAGGAAATCGAACGTAATGAAATGCACAAGTTGGAAGAGGAACATGCTGCCGAGGCATGCCAGGCTGAAGTGATTGGTGATGACGACCGCAAGGCTCCTTGGCGTGAAGAACTCCGCAAGGCGATGAAACCGAAGGAGCGTACTGCTATTCCTCGTGTGTGCATGAATGAACTGGAACCTGAATATCGTTCTCATAGCCGTAAGGAGGAAGTCAACCTGGGGTTGACTAAGGAACAGGCTTTGGTAGAGGCTAAGCGTTGTCTGGACTGCGCCAATCCTTCTTGTATGCAGGGCTGTCCGGTTAGTATCAATATCCCTACCTTTATAAAGAACATTGAACGTGGAGAATTCCTTGAAGCTGCTCGTGTGTTGAAGCAGACCAGTGCGTTGCCTGCTGTATGCGGACGCGTTTGTCCTCAGGAAAAGCAGTGTGAGTCTCAGTGTATTCATTTAAAGATGGGGCATCCTGCTGTGGCTATCGGCTATTTGGAACGCTTTGCTGCTGACTATGAGCGTGAGAGCGGTGAAATTTCTACTCCTAAAATTGCTGAAAAGAATGGCATCAAGGTGGCAGTGGTTGGTTCTGGTCCTGCTGGCCTGTCGTTTGCCGGAGATATGGTGAAGAAGGGATATGAGGTGACAGTATTCGAAGCCTTGCACGAAATCGGCGGGGTGTTGAAATATGGTATTCCGGAATTCCGTTTGCCTAACAAGATTGTTGACGTAGAAATTGATAACCTTTCCAAGATGGGTGTACAGTTTGTAAAAGACTGTATCGTGGGAAAAACTATCAGTGTAGACGATTTGAAGACTGAAGGCTATCAGGGTATCTTTGTTGCTTCGGGTGCAGGACTGCCTAACTTTATGAATATTCCTGGAGAAAACTCTATCAACATCATGTCTTCCAACGAGTATCTTACTCGTGTGAACCTGATGGATGCAGCAAGCGATGATTCTGACACACCAGTCACATTTGGCAAGCGTGTTGCGGTGATTGGAGGTGGTAATACTGCTATGGACTCTGTACGCACTGCCCGCCGTCTGGGTGCCGAGAGAGCAATGATTATCTATCGCCGTTCGGAAGCTGAGATGCCGGCGCGTGTGGAAGAGGTGAAGCATGCCAAGGAAGAGGGAGTGGAATTCCTTACCTTGCACAATCCGATTGAATATATTGCCGATGAATTAGGTCGTGTCAAGCAGATTGTTCTCCAGAAAATGGAATTGGGCGAACCGGATGCTTCCGGCCGTCGCAGTCCGGTAGCTATTCCGGGAGCAACCGAGGTGATAGACATTGACATGGCTATTGTGAGTGTGGGTGTATCTCCAAATCCGATTGTTCCTCATTCTATCGAGGGGCTGGAACTTGGCCGCAAAGGTACTATTGCAGTCAATGAAGACATGCAGTCGTCTATTCCTACTATCTATGCCGGTGGCGACATCGTACGTGGTGGAGCTACAGTCATCCTGGCTATGGGGGATGGCCGTCGTGCCGCAGCTGCTATGCACAAGCAGCTCAAAGGTTGATTAAGATATTGTTGAGATTAAGATAAAACCTGATAAGGAAGCCGTTTCGACTTTTCTATGCAAATGGAAAGTCGGAGCGGCTTTTTTTGTTGAGGCTTTGAGTGGTGTAGCATATCCGGTGGAAATGAAAAAGAAAGATAGAAGTAATAGCGTAGTGATTTTTTGATGTCAAAAACACCTATAATAGAGTAAATAATAAGATTTATTGGTAAAAAATGAATAGATTATTTGTTTTTCCCCTCGAATTTTGTTTCTTTACGGTATCTAAGAATTCAAGGTTTGATTGGGTGCTTGGATATGGAACACATTTTGTTAATTTAAAAAATTTGAATTATGAACGTACAGAGAATCGGTGAAAACGCTGGAATCGTATGGCGTTTGATGAACGGTGACAACCGTAAGTGGGAATATTCCGATATAAAGGAAGCTACAGGTCTTTCCAACAGAGATTTGAATGCAGCTATTGGTTGGTTGGCGCGTGAAGGGAAAATCCAGTTTGAAGAACAGAAGGCAGGTGATTGCTTTTATTTGGAATTGAATTATTATATCGGATGACAGGCCGTGGCTATTCCCTTTCGGTGAATTGTTCTCATCGAATATCAGATGGTATATCTGATGTAGTAAAAATGGTCTGTTCGATAACATGTAGGGAAAAATGAATCCCCTTTGGCATTTCAGAAATAGCCAAAGGGGATTTTTAGTGTATAGCTACGGCAGTTTCACGTAGCGTAGGAGATTAGAATTCCAGCAAGAAACTCTCCATACTTTTCAAGTCGATTTGCCATAGGCGTCCGTCGAGCACTTCGCCATATCTACAGATAATCTTGACGGCTTCATTGGCTTCTACGCAGCCCACCATACCCGGAGTCACGCCCATCACCCCTTTAGGAGGAGCAGGCATTGCATACATTTCCTCTTCGTCCGGAAAAAGGTCACGGTAACTTTTCTTCTGTTGGTAGTTGAATACCGTTACTTGTCCGTCGAAAGCACGTATTGCACCATAAATATAAGGTTTTCCCAGTGCAAAGCACGTGTCGTTGATGAGGTATCGAGTTTGAAAATTATCACATCCGTCTATAACCAAGTCATAACGGGCTATCAGTTCGCCGGCATTTTCCGGAGTCAGTCTGCAGCAGTAAGTATCTACCTGGATGCTGCTGTTCAGGGCATTCAGTCTTTGCTGAGCCCTCAGAACCTTAGGTTCACCTACTTCATCTTCCGTATATAGAACTTGGCGTTGCAAGTTGGAACTGCTCACCCGGTCATCGTCTATCAGTGCAATCGTGCCTACTCCTGCGCCTGCCAGATAAAGAGCGATAGGAGACCCCAGTCCTCCTACACCCACTATCAGCACCTTTGCATCTTTCAGTTTTCTCTGTCCTTCTTCGCCTATTTCAGGCAGGAGCATTTGACGGTGATACCTTTCCATATTTCCAGTCTAGACAATTTGAGTAGATTTCACGTGGTCGAAAGAAGCATCCCAGTCTTTCCATACCGGTTCTCTTCCCAATTTCTTCAGAACTTTTTCCATTTCTATGGCAGTACGGTCGTCACTGATATGGAACTGTTCCAGAGCTTGTGGGTAAGAATAATATCCCCCCGGTTCTGTTTTACTTTCCGCACTCATGGTAGTAACTCCCAGTGTAGCCATATTGTCTCTGATGTCGGCTGGTTCGCGAGTAGAGTATGAAATGTCCACATCATGATCAAAGATACGCATGGCAAAGGTAGCCAGTGCCAGTTCCTTGTCGCTCATGATGACATTCGGTTGGAATCCTTCATTTTCAGCCGGGCGCATGCGAGGGAAGTTCACGCTGTATTTGGTTCTCCAATATTTCTTCTGCAGATAGCGCAGGTGGTAAGCCATCATGGTGACATCCGTGCGCCAGTCTTCCAGACCAATCAGCACTCCCATGCCGATGGAGTGTACCCCTGCCTGTCCCATACGGTCGAATCCGTTGACACGCCATTCAAACTTCGATTTCATGCCTCGGGGGTGATACACGTTGTATCGTGCTTTGTTGTATGTTTCCTGGAAACAGATTACACCGTTCAGTCCGTGGTGAGTCAGCTCCTCATACTCTTCTGTTTTCAGCGGCATGACCTCAATTTTTAGGTTGGAGAAATACGGTTTGGCCAGGTCGAGAGCCTTGGCCAGATAAGGTACTCCCGCTTTGGCAGGATTTTCTCCCGTTACCAGCAAGATATTTTCAAAAGGACCCAGTTGCTTGATGGCCTTGTACTCGTTTTCTATCTCTTCCGGTGTAAGGATGGTGCGTGCCATCGGGTTGCTGATATGGAATCCGCAATACACGCACGAGTTGGTACACGAGTTGGTGAGGTAGAGCGGAATGAACATCGAGATGGTTTTTCCGAAACGTTCCTCGGTATATTTGCGGCTCAAATGTGCCATCGGTTCCAGAAACTTTTCTGCAGCCGGTGAGATAAGGGCCATGAAGTCGTCCATGTCGCAGCGGCTCTTGCCCAAGGCGCGGAGCACATCTGCTTCGGTTTTGGCATAAATCTTTCTGGTTGTTTCCTCCCAGCTGATTTTCTCTAATTCTTCACTAAACATTTGGCTTTTATGTTTTTTATCTTGATTATTTTATTTCTTTTACATCGCGGCTCAACTTCATGGCGCAGAAGTTAGGACCGCACATGGTGCAGTATTCCCCATCGGTATGGCGGCCTTCATTGAAATATTCCAATGCACGGTTCGGGTCGAGCGACAAATGGAACTGGTCCCTCCAGCGGAACTCATAGCGGGCCTTGCTCAATGCATTGTCGCGTATTTGAGCTCCCGGATGACCTTTTGCCAAGTCGGCAGCATGTGCGGCAATCTTGTAAGTGATGACTCCCGTACGCACATCCTCGCGGTTAGGCAACCCCAGGTGTTCTTTAGGAGTGACATAGCAGAGCATGGCAGTACCCAGCCAACCTATCTGTGCAGCACCGATGGCAGAAGTGATGTGGTCATATCCCGGAGCGATATCGGTTACCAGCGGACCGAGAGTGTAGAACGGTGCATTGTGGCAATGCGTAATCTGGCGTTCCATATTCTCCTGAATCTTATGCAAAGGCACATGTCCCGGTCCCTCTATAAAAGCCTGTACGTTTTTGTCCCATGCACGAGTCACCAGTTCTCCCATTGTGTCGAGTTCGGCAAACTGCGCTTCATCATTTGCATCGGCAATAGAGCCCGGACGCAATCCGTCGCCCAGTGACACAGCCACGTCGTATTGTGCCAGGATGTCGCAAATGTCATCAAAATGTTCATAAAGGAAAGACTCCTGATTGTGGATAAGACACCATTTGCTCATGATACTACCTCCGCGCGAAACGATGCCGCACAGACGTTTGTCGGCCAAGTGGACATTGTGTAGGCGGATACCTGCATGGATAGTGAAATAGTCCACGCCTTGTTCGCACTGTTCAATCAGCGTGTCGCGGTAAATCTCCCAGTTGAGGTCTTCCACCTTGCCGTTTACCTTTTCCAGAGCCTGATAAATAGGCACGGTACCCACCGGAACCGGACAGTTTCTCACAATCCATTCGCGGGTTTCGTGAATGTTATCGCCGGTAGAAAGGTCCATCAGTGTATCACCGCCCCATTTGCAGCTCCATACCGCCTTGTCCACCTCCTCGTCAATGCTAGAAGTTGTGGCTGAGTTGCCGATATTCGTATTAATCTTAACCAAGAACTTACGTCCGATAATCATCGGTTCCGATTCCGGGTGGTTGATATTGGCAGGCAGTACCGCACGGCCGGCAGCAATTTCATCGCGTACAAATTCCGGAGTGATATAAGTGTCGATACCCAGTTCACGGCAGTTCATGTTTTCACGGATGGCCACATATTCCATTTCCGGTGTCACGATGCCTTGCTTGGCATAATACATCTGTGTGCAGCATTTTCCCTCTTTGGCGCGATAAGGCAGAGCGATATGCTCAAAGCGCAGGTGGTCGAGCGAGTGGTCATCGCGGCGCATCTTGCCATATTCGGAAGAGATAGAAGCCAGCTGCTCCACATCGCCACGGTCCAGAATCCATTGCTCACGCATACGTGGCAGCCCCTTTTTCAAGTCGACGGTGATGTTCGGATCGCTGAAAGGACCGCTTGTGTCGTACACATACACCGGTGCGTTAGGAGAGGTCACTTTTTCTCCGTCTACAACGTGTACGGTAGGAGTAAGGTTCACTTTCTGCATGCCCACCTTGATGAAGGGAAATATGCTTCCTTGCATATAAGCCTTTTCTGCATGAGCATAAGCTATTTTTTCTTTTTTTTGTTCCATAAAGTCGAGATTAGTCGTTTAAGAAAGCGGTAAGAGGAGAAGAAGCAGAAGCCACCAGATTTTCAGCTTGAACACCCAGACCGGCTTCGTAGGCACGGCGTCCGGCGATAACAGCCTCCTTGAAAGCAGTAGCCATTTCCACCGGATTTCCTGCAACAGCAATGGCAGTGTTGACCAGACAAGCGTCCGCACCCATTTCCATCGCTTCGGCAGCATGGCTAGGTGCACCGATACCGGCATCCACTACTACCGGCACACTGCTCTGTTCGATAATCATACGCAAGAAGTCGCGGGTCTGCAGTCCCTTGTTAGTGCCGATAGGAGCAGCCAGTGGCATGACAGTGGCTGCGCCGGCCTCCTCCAGTCTTTTACAGAGGGTAGGGTCTGCCTGGCAGTAAGGCAATACCACGAATCCCATTTTCACCAGTTCTTCGGTCGCCTTCAGGGTTTCTATGGAGTCTGGCAACAGGTAGCGCGGGTCCGGATGAATTTCCAGTTTCAGCCAGTTGGTGCCAAAAGCCTCGCGTGCCATCTGTGCAGCAAAGACAGCCTCTTCGGCAGTGCGCACTCCCGAAGTGTTTGGCAGCAGCTGGATATGTGGGTGGATGATGTGCTTCATCATATCATCTTCCTTGTTGTCAAGTTCGATACGTTTCATGGCAACGGTCACCATCTGAGTGCCGGAAGCCATGATAGACTGCTCCATCAATTCGTTTGAATTGAATTTTCCTGTTCCAAGGAAAAGGCGAGAGTCGAATTCCTTGTTTGCAATTACAAGTTTTTTCATGATTTTGATATTTAAATAGCTTACAATACAGCTAAGATTTTACTTTAGAAGTTGCAGGATACGTTGGGTTTCCTCTGTCGGCTTTTCGGCACGTAAGATAGTTCCGCTCAAGGCGATTCCTGTCACGCCCGTTTCCATGATGGCAGGGATGTCCTCGTATGTGATGCCGCCAATGGCCACAATAGGCAGGTCGATGCCGTTTTCTTTCATTTGGCGTACGATATGGCAGTAGCCTTCCAGTCCGAGAATAGGGCTGAGCTTTTCTTTCGTAGTAGTGAATCGGAACGGTCCGCAGCCGATATAGTCGGCTCCTGCACGGTGGTGCATCATCACATCCTCAAATGTATTGGCAGTGCCCCCGATGATAAAATCCGGTCCCAGTATCTTCCTTGCTTTGTCAATCGGCATATCATTCTTTCCCAAGTGCACCCCGTCGGCCTTCAGTCGTGCCACCAGTTCCACCCGGTCGTCGATAATAAAAGTAGCCTGATACTCCTTGCACATAGCCTGTACCTTCCGCGCCGTTTCCTCTACTTCCTCTTCAGAAGCATTCTTCATGCGCAGTTGAATCCAGCGGCATCCCCCTTCGAGCGCCATCCGTGCCGAATCGATATACGAATAAGTGTCGGTAAAATGAGTAATGAACTGTAGTTTCATGCCTTACCCTCCACAAGCCGCTTTAATGATGACCAGCGAATCGCCTTCGCTCAAAGACTGATTTTCCCATTCAGTGCGTGGAATGATGCGGTTGTGCAGCGCGATAGCCACCCCTTTGTCCGGCAGTTCCAGTTCGTGGGCCAAGTCGGCCACGTTGGAGCCTTTTATCTCTGTTTCCTTTTTGTTTACTAAAACTTTCATATTCATAAAGTTAGTGATGTAACAATGTGATTATGAGAATAAATCAAAGGACTGCCAGATTAGGATAGGCAAGAAAACTAATGTTTGAAATGAAAAAAGAACAATCCCTACGTCGGTATGATCCGCATCAGGTTCTTAGGGTATAATCTCAGCCCGTTCAGGCACCCCCTTGTTTATCTCTATGGGGCAAAGATAATAAGAACTTGCGAGAAACTGGCAAAGTTTAGCAATAAAAGTTGAATTGACATTTTGCAAAGTGTCAATTCCGGCGGCATGAGAATCGCAAAATCCGGGCGGAAGTCAAGGCCTGTTGCAAAGATTCAAATCTCAGATGTTGGAATATAGTTTATATGTTTAATAATGAGAGGTATAACGTGCTTTTTGTGGACTGGTTTATTTTCTCTTCCAGACGAAAAAACAGCATGAAAACACCTGTTGGAAGAACGATTTTGAAGGTGCTTTAAAATCGTCGGCATATTTTTACCCGATCAATTAGTTATTTTTCCGGGAATGATTAAATATTTTGCTAAAAATGATTATAAGATCCTCTAAAAATAAGGGTAAGATTGAGCCGAAGTCTGGTGTAATGGTATCTTTATGCATCTTTTCATGAATAAAGATGCGTTATAGGCTCTAGAACAGATGAGGAGGAGGAAATCGGTGTTTGTTGAATGCTTGGTTTTGTGTCTTTTTGTATGGGAGTTACGGGTGTGATGTGGCATTGTGATAGTGGAGGTGTTGGCTGGAAACGACTGCCAAAGTCATTCATGGCAGAAAACACGGTCTATCTGCTGATGACTGCGCTTGTCAGAAACTTCTACAAGACGATTATCAAAAGAATGAACGCAAAGGAATTCGGACTATGTATATGCACAGAGTGGCATTACAGCATGTAATGGTAAAAACTACAATGTAGGAGATACTCTGGTTGTAGGCAGCGTGCTATTTCGGGTTATCTTAGTATGAGAGAGATTGATGATAAAGGCTCTTTATTTTCAGTATACGATAAAGACCTTTCAGGCACTAAGACTGTAATTAAGTATGCACCACTGTGTGTCCCAGAAGGATTTATTTGGGAATTCTGCCCAAGTGATATGCCGCTTATAAAAAAAATTAAAGCATGTAAGAAAGAATCTTTGCAGTTTCATCTTACATGCATTAATTGTTTATTTCTTCAGGAAGCAAGTTTTCAGCACTATGCTGCTTCCTTCAATTTTACAATCTACCTCTTCAGGATTGTCAGTGAGTCGGATACTCTTCACTTTAGTACCTCTTTTTATCACCATTGAAGAACCTTTTACCTTCAGGTCCTTGATTACAATAACGGCATCTCCGTCGAAAAGTTCGGCTCCATTACTATCTTTTGGCACATCCGGTGTAGACTCTTTTTCTTCATCCACGCTATGGAATTCGTGAGAACAATCAGGGCATACGTAAAGCGAACCGTCGAAATAAGTAAAGTTACCTCCGCACTTTGGGCATTGTGGAATGTCATTCATGTTTATAAAATGTTTTTAAAAAGTTTGAACTGCAAAGGTAATAAATTTGTGTGGAAAATAATAAGTGCTACTATAGATTAAATAACTTAATCCAATAAAAAATAGTAATATAGCTGTTTCTTCTTTTAATGTTTGGTGATATGGGAATATATTGCGATATTCGTGTTAAGTAAATTATGTGATGGGATAAAAGCAACAAAATTAAGCCATATACCCCTTTCTTGATGTCGGGTTATAAGTCAATAGAGTTTAGGTTTCACGTAAAAACTGTCAACTTTTTTAGGTTATGGCAAACAAATCCTTTTAATCTTTCTTCAGTGAGCTCATGATTCTTTTAATGATTATACCACAAAAGATGAATTTCTTGCAATTCGCAAGGAACGAAAACTCTTGCGAATTTGGAAAGATGACATCAGATTTCAGCTACTTCTGTTCGGGATGTATCTGTTGCATGAAGCGAGGACTTGAAATTCTTGGTATCGCTCTTGTGGATGCCAAGAACTATACCGGACTAACTTATTGCCAGGCAAGAGAGAAAAAGAAATTGGATTTCCATTTCAATGCATCTCTTACTGTTGTGAACGTTTCTCATACATTCTGTAAAAGCTATGCAAAAGAGAACGGGATTTAGCTTTCTGTTTCTTCTGTTAAGGTTCCATTACATAATGCGACACTGGTTAAAAGATTTATTTCCATGTCTGGGAAATCTCGGACATGGAATTAGATAACAATATTTTCAAAGAATTCATTATGTATGGTGTCAATGACACAGCATAACATTAAAATATTAACGAACTATTGTTAAAAAGTAGCATGGAAGGAAATAAGATAATTATCTATACCACAGCAGATGGCAGACAAAAATTGATGTGAGGCTGGAAGACGAAACGTTGTGGCTTACCCAGGCACAGATGTGTGAACTGTATCAGACAAGTAAATCGAATGTAACATAAAAAAGTCTGTGTGATTGTATTTTATGGAATGTTTTTGTAAATTTGTACCTTTTTTTATAAATCAAATCCTATGTGCTATATGAAATTTATAATATAAAAAGTACTGATAGAGTGGGAAAAATATAGTCGCTATTGGAATGAAATAGTAAAAGTTTTAATTAGCGAGTGATATTGTGGATATTATGACATAATAAAATATTTTTGTATTGAACGAATTATGATTTTAATATACAAAAATACCATTCCAACTTATATAAAATGATTATCTGTTGTATTCTCAAATCATAGTAAATACTTTGATGTTGAGAGTTTTATTTAGTTAGGTAATAAGAGATTTTTAAGTTTAATATAAAATTTAATTTAAATGAGATATAGTTTTTCTGGTCATGAATCATTCCCTTGTAAGTCCATGTGGTTAAAGAAAGGATATGATTATTTGATTAACCATAACCAGTTTACAGATCCTGATGCTGTCGTGAAACTTGGTGTAGGCAAAAACATGGTGCAATCAATTAGATTTTGGCTGAAAGCATTTGGATTGTCAAAACATGATGAAGTAACAGAAATTGCTCGCTTTCTTTTTGATGATGTGAAGGGTAAAGATCCTTTTACTGAGGATAATTTTACATTATGGATTCTTCATTATTTATTGATAGTTACTGATATTTCAAGTATTTATCGTTTGGTTTTTGTTGATTTGCAACGTGAAAAGAAAGAGTTTGATAAAGATCAACTTCTTTCTTTTATAAAAAGAAAATGTAATTTATCCGAACAAAAAAACGTATTTAATGAGAATACCGTTAAAAAGGATATAAGAGTGCTTTTGCAAAATTATATCTCTCCAACAAATCCTCAGACGAATGAGGAATATACGAGTTTATTGCTAGGATTAAATCTTCTTCGTGAAAGTGATGGAAAATATTCTTATAACGGAATCTCTTTGGAGCAAGTAAACCCTTTGATTGTTTTATTTGCATTAGTTGATATAGCTGATGAAGATAAAACTATTTCAAATGATAAGCTACAAGAATTATCGTTGATTTTTAGCATTCCATTCTCTTCTTTCTTAATGATTGTTCGTTCATTAAGTAACCAATATCCAAAAGAGATTAGTTACTCAGATAATAGCGGAATCAGAAATGTACAATTTCTTAAAAAACTACATAAATTTGAAGTGTTGAACAGATATTATAATGACGATGAAATTTAATTTATCAATAAACATAAGTCAAGGTGTAAGCGATAATTTTAATTACATCGTTACGCCTAATGCTCAAAAGGTCTATGGGAATATAGTAGATAGTTTCCACTCTGGTATTCACTCATTCTCAATAATTGGAACATATGGAACTGGAAAGTCTAGTTTTTTAATGGCCCTTGAGCAAGATTTACTTAATAATAAATCAAAATTAGTTTCAGAAAAGCAAGTTTTTGCAGGTGCTGATGGCTTTGAATTTATGAATATTGTAGGGGATTATACAACTTTGTCAAGATTGTTGTCAAATGAATTATCTATACCCTCTTCAAATGATAGTAAAAATATTTTTAGTGCGTTGACAAAACTTTTGATTAAGCTAAAGTCTCAAAACAAATTTTTATTTATTTTCATTGATGAATTTGGTAAGATACTTGAACATGCAGCAAATAATAATCCAGAGAAGGAATTATATTTCTTGCAGACATTAGCGGAGTTTGTTAATGTTTCGTCTAGGAATGTAATACTGATTACTACACTTCACCAAAATTTTGGTGCTTATGCATATAAACTTACAGATACTCAGAGAAATGAGTGGTTGAAGGTGAAAGGTCGTTTTAAAGAATTGGTTTTCACAGAACCAGTAGAGCAGCTTTTATTTTTGGCTGCAGAAAGTCTGACAAAATCAAAAAAAATAACAGATAGTGCCAAAGAGAATTTCCTTGATATATTTTCATTAGCAAAGAAAAATAAGATCATATCAGAGTCTTTAACTTTAAGAACATCTAAGATGTTGTATCCATTAGATGCGGTATCAGCATCATGCTTGACACTAGCTATTCAAAGGTATGGTCAGAATGAGAGAACATTGTTTTCTTTTTTACATGATACTACATCTAGTTCAATAAATTGTTTTACTCCTAACGATACAACAACTTACAATTTATCTGTGGTTTATGATTATCTTATATACAACTTTTATACGGTTTTAGCAGAGACAAACATAGATTCTACAAATTGGCGTGCAATTAGGGTTGCTATAGAACGAGTTGAAAGTGGCATTATCAGCAAAAGTAATATTGAGGATGCTCTTAAGATAGTTAAGACTATTGGACTTTTTAATTTGTTTTATAATGGTGTTGTCGTTGATTTTACTTTCTTAGAGGTTTATGCATCAAAAGCTTTAGGTATAAAAAATCCTAAAAGCATTATTGAAAAGTTGATTGCGAACAAGATTATTCGTTTCGCAGCTTATAAATCTCAGTTCATTTTATTTGAAGGTACAGACATAAATATTGAGGATGAACTATATAAAGCAGCTACGATTGTTCCTGTTCCTAAGTTAGTAGCAACAGAAATAGCTCCTTATGTAAAAAAGACCGTTGTTGTAGCATCTGCTTCATATTATAGAACTGGTACTCCACGTTATTTCCACTTTGTTGTGTCTAATGAACCGTATGATATTGAACCAACAGGTGATGAGGATGGCTTTGTAAATTTAATATTTCCTTTGGAAGATGTTAAAGACCGTATGGTAGAGTTATCAGCAGGTTCAGGTAAGGCCATAATTTATGCTTATTTTAAGGATACAGAAACAATTACTAAACATCTTTATGAGATAAAAAAATTACAATACCTTCTTGATAATGTAGTATTAGAAGACCGTATAGCGAAAGGAGAAATACTCAATCAGCAAGCATATGAAAGTCAATTGCTTAATGAATGCATTAATGGTTGTGTAGAAATGATGAGTAATCAGGTTGAATGGTATTTTAACGGGAAACAACAAGTAGTAAACTGTAGAAAAGATTTAAATAAACTTCTGTCAACAGTTTGTGAATCTGTATATAATAAAACGCCTATTATCAGGAATGAGTTATTTAATAAGCAAAAAATTAGTTCTGCTATTTCATTAGCTAGAGTAAATTTATTAAATGCAATGATTGAACATTGGCAAGAAGAAGATTTTGGTTTTTCATTAACTCAATATCCTCCAGAGCGTACTATATACAATACATTGCTTAAATGTTCAGGTATTCATCGTCAGAATGAGGACGGATTATGGATTTTAGGAGAACCGATTGCGCCTGAGCTTCAATCCTTATGGAATGTTAGTACTGATTTCTTGGCAAAGAGTACTGAAAAAGCTATGAAATTGTCTGATTTGGTGAAGATATTAAAAATGCGTCCTTATAAATTGAAACAAGGTGTCATAGACTTTTGGTTACCTATATTTTTATTTGTGAAGCAACAAGAGTTTGCGCTTTATAATGGTGAAACATTTGTTTTGAATATTAATAAAGAACTTTTTGAATTATTACAGAAACGTTTGAATGATTTTACAATAAAGGCTTTTGATGTTAGTGGAATTAAACTGGAGTTATTCAACAAATATAGAGAGTTCCTGAATAAAGAGCGTGGAGAGAATATTACTTCAAAATCTCTGATGGATACGATTCGTCCATTTTTCAATTTTTATAGAGGTTTGAATACATATGCTAAAACAACTTGTAAATTTGACTATGACGCAACAGCAAAGTTTAGAGATGTTTTAGCTACTGCAAAAGATCCTTGTAAGGCATTTCTAGAAGATATACCAACTGCTTTAGGTTATAATGACCTTTATAATGAAGAATTTGCAGCTCAGTATTTACAGCTTATTAAAACTGCTGTTCACGAATTAGTCATTTGTTATGATTTATTTATCAATCGTATTGAAGAAACAATTGTAGAATATTTAGGCTTACCTCATGATTATATAGATTATAAAGAGATATTAGTTAAACGTTATTCAAACATAAATAAAAGTTTATTAACAACTAAATCTAAATCATTTTTAGATAGAGTTCTTGCTCCATCTGATAGTAAACGTGAATTTTATGAAAAGATTGGTTTAGTTGTATTTGATCGTAAGTTAGAAACCATAAAAGATAGGGAAGAAGCTTTGTTCTTGTCGAATCTTACGCATTTGTTCGGTGAGTTAGAACGATATACAGCTTTTGATAATATCAATACTGAAACAGATGAGATGGCTTTTAATTTTGAACTAGCAACAAGCAAAGGAGATTTTAAATCTAGTAGGACTTATCGTCTTCCTAAAGTAAAACTTGCTGAAGTTGAAAATATAGAAAAGAAAATGCAAATGCTTTTATCTGGAAATGATGAATTGGATGTTTGTATTTTATTGAAAATGTTAAACGAAAGATTACAATAAATATGGTACGACAAATATTGGGTATTTCAGGAGGTAAGGATAGTGCTGCATTAGCTATCTACCTTAAGAATAAATATCCGAAAATGAAATTGGAGTATTATAACACTGATACTGGTTGTGAACTTGCAGAAACGGAATTGTTAATAAATCGCCTTGATACATATCTTGGTGGAATAACAATGTTGAGGGCTGCTGCTGAAAGTCCCGAACCTACAGCTTTTGAACATTTCTTAAAGGCGTCAGGTAATTATTTACCTTCGCCTCAAGCTCGTTGGTGTACTCAGAAAATGAAATTAGCAGAAATGGAAAAATTTGTAGGAGATACACCTACTATTTCATATGTTGGTATTCGTGGTGATGAAGACCGAGAGGGATATATTTCTACAAAACCAAATATTCAAGCTATTTTTCCTTTTCGCAAAAATATCTGGAGTGTAGATGTTATAAATAAAGTATTGAGTAATAACAATATTGCAAACCTGATAGAAATATATACATTATTATCTAATAGTGATGTATTGAAAGAAGCAAAGAAAATTATAGAAAAGCCACTTTCCAAGGATTTCTATTATAGTAAAAAAGTTAATGCATTGCTTAATTTAGATACGAAGCTATTTAATAAAGCTGTTTTCAAATTTCTTAAAACGACAGATTATCCTGTTGGCATGCTTGATGAGTTTCCATTAGTAGATAATGATGATGTTCTTGTTAGGGATGATATCTTTCGAATTCTTGAAGAAAGTGGTGTAGGTGTACCTGATTACTATAAACCTATCAAGTTTGAGGTTGATGGCAAGGTTGGAACTTATAATCGTAGTCGTTCGGGATGTTATTTTTGTTTTTTTCAACAAAAAATAGAATGGGTATGGCTATACGAGCAACATCCAGACCTTTATCAAAAAGCGATGGATTTTGAAAAAGGTGGTTATACTTGGAATCAGAATGAGAGTTTGGCAGATTTGATTAAGCCAGAGCGTATCCGTCAAATTAAGTTAGATGCAATTAAGAAGCAAGAGGCAAAGCGTCAAGCAGGCTCTTGCAGATTAGTTGATAATATTGGTGATATTGATGAAGAGAATTTTTGTGCAAATTGTTTTATATAAAAAATATGCGAAGAAGTGCTTTTGATACAGAATTTGAGGATCGTAATTTTGAAATATCTTTCAATTTGAATCCTCAAAGATGGGTTGATAATTGTCCAAATAGTAACAATCCAATTCTATGTGAAAATAATTGGCAACCTGAAATAAAATACTTAAATTCAACAAATGATGGAGTATCAGATGATATTAAGAATATTCCATCTGATACAGGTGGAATATATTTATTTTTCATAAAAGGGATTACATTACCATTTTTTGAAAAACACATTGTTTATATTGGAAGATGTCATTTAAGTGCTTCTCAAAATATAAATAAACGTGCAAAAGAATATTTTACTGATAAACGACCCAAGATAAAAAATTTATTTAAACGTTGGGGACAATATGTATATTATAGATATTATCCAGATACAAATAATGAAACAATAGATGAGAATGAAGTGATGTTGATTCGAGCTATTAAGCCAGATTTTAATGAAGAAATACCAGATAAATTAGAACCTCAACTTCCACAAAAAGCATTTTAGTATGATTAATATTCCAGCAATTAAAGGACAAATAGGTAATACCATTTATTACATTGCTAATTTAACTTTTTCTCAAATAGCAACAATGGTAAGCCGAGTGAATGATGAGTTGCATACTGCAAATTCTATAAAAGAACAGATACAACGTTCATTATCCGATAATTATATGAAAATTAAAGAGTATATAATTAAACGAGAAGATCATTTTTTTGATAGTTTGGTTTTGGCTGTATATGATGGAGACCCACAATGGCGGGAAATTAGATATGAAATAGATGGACATATTTATCCTAATATTGGATTATTAGAATTAAATGGTGAAGAAAAAATCTTTCCAGTTGACGGACAACATCGTGTGGAGGGTATAAAAAAGGCTTTGGAATGTAAGCCTGAAATTGCAGATGAAACTATTAGTGTTGTTTTAATTGGCCATAAAAATACAGCAGAAGGAAGGGAGCATTCTAGACGTATATTTTCTACTTTGAATAGGTATGTAAAGCCTGTAAGATTAGGTGATATTATTGCGCTTGATGAGGATGATACTGTTGCTATTGTGACTAGAAGTATGTTAGAAAACTATCCTTTGTTTATGGGGAATAGGATTAAAGCAACCAATAATAAGGCTATACCTGTAACTGATAAAATGGCTTTTACTTCATTAATGACATTATATGCGTGTCATTTAACTTTGTTTAATACATTTATTTCAATTAAGGATAGTAAGAAATATACGCAATCTCAGTTGAATGAATACTTGAAATTTAGACCGAGTGATGATATCCTTGAAGAGTTTGAGGGCTTCCTTGTTAGGTTTTGGGACTTGATGAGAAGAGTATTTCCAGAATTTGATGAATTTATAGATAGTACATCTCCTGCTATTGCTGCTGCTGAAATGCGTTCACCTGAATCTGGAGGAAATATTTTTTTTAGACCTATAGGATTACTTCCTTTTATAGAAGCAGTATCTAAGATACGGCTTGAAAAAAATATTGATTTTGTTGATATATTGCATCGTTTTGCTCATATGGACCGTATAGTTTCACATAAGCCTTGGAATAAAATTTTATGGAATCCGATGATGCATAAAATGGTTATGAGAAATCAAGCACTAGTCAAATATCTTCTTTTATATTTATATGATAATACGATGCTTTCAGCAAATGAAATGAAAAAAATGAGGTTTAAATATGCTGCAATATTTGACTTAGAAACGGAAGAAGAAGCAATAAATCAAATTAATAATTTAAGTTTAAATGCTGAAAACTGATGTTATATGGCCGAAAAGTAGACGTTTTACGTCACGGACAGAGTGGGAACCGCTAGGTTTCTTCTCCGAAGCATTATGCAATTCTACTACATTCGACATAAAACTTGGATTTTTTTCTTCTTCAGCTATAAATGTGTTAGCTGATGGTTTTGCAGCTTTCCTTTATGCTGGTGGTAGAATGAGGATGATTATTAATGACGTCTTGTCTGAGGATGATTGTAATGCAATTGTTGTTGGAGAATCGGATGTTATCACGCCGTATTTTGATCTTAATGCAATAGATCACATATCTTATACCCTTTCAAAACGAGATAAGCACTTTTTTGAGTGTTTGTCTTGGCTTATCCGAAACGAGCGTATAGAAATCAAAATTATTACGCCAAAGGTCGGAAATGGTATTGCACACTCAAAGTGTGGTATATTTTCTGATGGTATCAATAAAGTAGCGTTTGATGGTTCCTGTAATTTCTCTAGAATGGCTCTTATTGATAACATAGAGAGTATTAATGCTTTTTGTGATTGGGATGGAGAACGTGATAAAGACCGTATTAATGATATTGCCAATGATTTTAACCGAACTTTTTCAGGTGCTGATGAGACTGTCAAGTATCTAAAAGCCGATCAAATCATAAATCATATTATTAATACATATAAGTATAAGGATATAAAGGAACTTTTAGAAGATGAGCAGAGTATTCTTAATAGCAGAATAGAGGATAAGCCTTCTGATTCAATCCGTTGGATTTTGGAGCGTGCAAAAAATAAAGTAACAACAATTGTTATTTCCTTAATTAGGGAAATAGAAAGAGATAGTGATAATGATGAGCTAATAAAAAATCTTACTCCCAAATTCCCATATCCTGAACCTAGACCATATCAGAAAGAGGCATTTAATAATTGGAAGATCTCACAAAAGGGATTATTTGCAATGGCTACTGGTACTGGAAAAACACTTACTTCACTAAATTGTTTGCTACAGATTTACAATAAATTCAAGTTCTATCAGGCATTGATACTTGTGCCTACAATTACTCTAGTTGAACAATGGGAAGATGAATGCAAACGTTTCAACTTTAGTCATATTATTAAGGTTAGTTCAAAGAATCAGAGGTGGAAAGCTGATATTGATGATATAAAATTAAAAGAAAGTCTTGCTCAAAATGATGAATTGCCTGCTTCATTTATTATCATTGCTACGTATGCATCATTCTCCAGAGAGTCGGCATTCAAACAGCTTATGTCTTTAAGTAAGAAGACTCAGCGGCAAATGCTTTTAATAGCAGATGAAGCTCATAATGTCGGTGCGCCAAATATCATATCAAAGTTAGATGAGATAAAGATTTTACGTCGTATAGGCTTATCTGCTACACCTGAGCGCCAGTTCGACGATAATGGTAATAAAGCTGTTTTGCACTTCTTTGGATGTAAAGGCCAATATACATTTGAGTATTCAATGAAAGATGCTATTGATAATGGATTTCTTTGTCGATATAAATACTATCCACATATAGTACGATTAGATGAAGAAGAAATGTCAGAATATAAGAAGATATCATTGCAGCTTGCTAAGTTTTATAATATAAATGAAAATTTTATCTCTTGTACTGATGATATTCTCATGCGTTTGTTGCTTAAGCGAAAGAGAATTATTCATAAAGCTCATAATAAAGAAAAAGTATTCCGTCAAATAGTACAACAACGTTTTGATGAATGTGGAAATCTTAAATATACATTAGTCTATGTTCCTGAGGGGGAAGAAATTGATAGTGACATTCAATATGCGACGATAGATAATCCAACCGATGATATCGATTTAGATAAATTGATTGATAAATACACTCAAATTATACAAGAGGTTAGTTCGACAACTACGGTAAAGAAATTTATATCTGGTATTCAGAACCGAGATGAGGTGTTGAGAAAATTTTCTACTGGCGATATAGAGGTGTTGACATCTATGAAATGTTTGGATGAGGGAGTTGATGTGCCTAGAAGTGAACTTGCCATCTTTTGTGCAAGTACAGGAAATCCAAGGCAATTTATACAGAGACGTGGTCGAATATTGAGGAAGCATCCAGATAAACATATGGCAATTATCCATGACCTTGTAGTAGTACCCGAATTTGCGTTAACAGAAGAAAATTACAATATGGAGCGAAATTTGCTAAAGAATGAATTACAAAGGGTTAAGGACTTTGCAAGATTATCTGAAAATCCGGCTTTTGCTTATAAAGAATTAGAAGAAATAACAAATTATTATAATCTGTCAATATTTTAGTAAAATGATATCAATAACAAATAATGAGAAAATACTCCATGCAGTACTACTTGATGAGAAGTTGATGGAGTTTGGTGGATATACCGCGGAAGACATTGGTAATATTTATCAAGCGATAGAGTCTGATAATTGTGTTATCAGTACAGTAGCACAAATTATTAGTCGCACAAGTGAAGGGGCAACAGAAAAAGAACTTTGGAAAGAAATTAATGATTATCTAAAACGTAATGTATGAGAATCAAATCAATAGATATTAAAAACTTCAGAAGCTATTATGGAGAAAATAACCATTTTGAGTTTTCTGATGGCCTCACATTGATTCTTGGAGACAATGGAGATGGTAAGACAACATTTTTTGAAGCCTTGGAATGGTTGTTTGATACAACATTGGAACGTGCCAATATTTCTAATGTTTCAGAAATGAGAAAATCTAAGTTAGAAATTGGCGAACATGATGAGGTATATGTAGCTATGACTTTTGATCATGATGGAGAAAAGATAGTTGAAAAGTCCTTCTCTATTACTAAGACCAGTAATGATGCTTATAGTGTTAGCAATGCTTCTTATCGTGGTTATGAGACAAATGGTGTTGAGCGTGAATATGTAGATGGAAAATTATTGATAACACGGTGCTATGATTCTTTTATTCGAAGATTTAGTATGTTCAAAGGTGAATCTGACTTGAGCGTGTTTGACAATGCAACTTCCTTAAAAACTTTAGTTGATAAATTTTCTGATATTCATAAATTTGACAGTCTTGTTGCTAATACAGAGTCATTTGAACAAAAAGCAAATAAGGCTTTGCTACAGGAAATGAAGTCTGATGATAAGATTTCAAAAGAAACAAAATCTCTTGAAATACAAATGACGCATCTGAGTAATGTATTACAACAGAATAAAGAAGATATTAAAGATAAGAAAGATACAATCGCTATTTTCTCTTCTAATCTTAGTAAACTAGAACAGAACCAGGAAACTTCAGAGAAGTACCGTGATATCCAAGAACGTCTCAAGGCTAAGACTTCTAAGAAGACTCAACTTTTAGCTACAATTAAGAAGAAAGATTACAATCATTGTCTTCTAGATCAATATTGGGTATTAGCGCCATTTGGAAAAATCTTGACAGAGTTTAAGCAAAAATGTGCTTTACTCAGTAAGGAAAGAAGAGCCCAAGAGAAAAATTTCGACAAACAGCAAGCAGCTGCTAAAGCTAAGCTTGAAACAATCAAGGAAATTCAGGGCGCGTTAGTAAATGGCGCTACAGAATTGCCATGGTATCTTCCTAACCAAGAAACAATGGAAGATATGATTAATGATCATATATGCAAAGTATGTGGACGAGAAGCTCCTGAAGGTTCTGAAGCATATGAGTTTATGGTTCATCGCTTAGAAGAATATCGTGCGCATGTAGAAGCTAAGTGTAGACATGATGCACGATTAAAATCTATTGAAGAAGATAGCTTGTTCAAGAATAATTATATTACAGAATTACATTCTCTTAGCATTTCACTTAGTGGTCCTGAAGAATCAAAAATATTTGGTATTTCGGAAGAAATTCATGATTGGCTTAATCTTGTTGCAGTAAGAAAGAATGATTTGAAAAATGTCGAAGATGATATACAGGATTTACAAGATGAAAAGGCACGTATCTTAATACAAGCAGGTAATGTATCAGAAAGTCTTCTTGAAAGCCAATTTAATGATATTAAAGGATGGTATGAGCAAAAAGAAAGAGCATCTGTCCGATTGAATCAATTGGAAACTGAATTAAAGAATAATCTATTGAAATGGGAGGAGTTGAAGGAACAGATGAATAATCTTAATCCTGCAAACTCTCAAGTTAAAATTTTGAAGAAGGTTCATAAAGCCCTTGAAGAAATTAAAAATGCTTTTTCTCGTGCACAGAAAGATAATTTGCGAAGATTTCTTGCAGAATTGGAAAAAAGAGCTAATGAATATTTGGATAAACTTAGTGCAAATGATTTTCATGGAACTGTACGTTTAATACAGACAGCTAACGATTCAACGGAGATTCATCTTTATAGTTCTAACGGCACAGAAATTACAAACCCTTCAGGTTCGCAAAAAACAGTGATGTATATTTCTGTTCTCTTTGCTATTTCTGATTTTACTCAAGAAAAGAGGGATGAGGATTATCCATTATTCTTTGATGCTGCAACATCATCATTTGGTGATTCAAAAGAAAGTGATTTTTATAATGTTATAGATAAGATTGATAAACAATGTATTATTGTGACAAAGGATTTCATCACTCACGGCAAGGTTCGTGAAGAGGATATAAATAAGCTGACTTGCTCGGTTTATCGTATAAAAAAAGCAGCTGACTTTGATCAAATGAATATGGCAACTATATGTACTATAATTAATAAAATTAAATGAAATGGAATCATTATATGAAACATGGGCTAAACGTAATCCTTCATGGGAGAAACGTTACCAATCTACAGTTATGGATGTGTTTTGCGATTATGGAAAAGGTGTAAGTAGCTTCTTAGAAGCTCGTGGTAAAATTTTTGGAGCTGGTTATGAAATTTTTATTATCGCATTTTTTATTGGATTATATCATAATAAGACAAAACCTCTAATTGAAGATAGAGATAAGAAGAAAACATTCGGTCAAGCAATCCAATATTGGGGGAATATAGAGAATCGTATAGGCCGAACTTCATATGGAAATTTACGTCGCTATATCTTTGCTGCATTAATTGCAAAGACTGATATTGACTTCATAGCATTAGAAAAAGGTGAAATTACACTGAGGGCTACTGTTGATAAATTGATGGTGAAAATGGAAGAATATGCTAACTATGGATTTGATTATATTGAAGACAAGTTAGTTAATGATTCGAATTATTATTTTAGAGATATAGCCTTTTTGACGGAGATAACCAATATGCTTAAGGAGCCTCAATCTCTAGAAGGTGATGATTATGATGTGCCTGAACCTCTTGATTGAAGTGTGAATAATAGTGTATACTAATGAGATATATTAGAGTTCACTAAAAACTACTGACAGGACAGGCTAACCCTAAGATTGTTAAAAATTAGAATTTGTGTAAGACCACTGGAATTGTAATTAATAACAGGGAGTGTCGGTAAGAAAAACGAATTTGAAGCAACGATATTAAGATCATAGTGACTTGAGACAAATACTTTATGGATTGCCTGCTGTTATTTTGTAAAAATTATAAAGATTTTCAAAGAGGACTTCTTTTTGTTTTAATTTTAGTGAATAAGAAAAATGGAAATATCTGATTCTAGAATAATTATTTTTATTCTGATTGGATATTTCCATTATAAATATGCAAGAATATAAAGTTTTAGAAAAAGTATTTTTCAGTGAAATCTATTAAAGGATTTAGTTTTGTTTAATATCCACATACCATTTCCCTGAATTAATTTCTATTGGTATAATTTCTTCAGTTCCTAGATTTTTTAAAGCAGGTTTTCCGTTTATTAATCCTGTAATATATACTAAATTACTATTGAATCTATCAATATCTGTCGAATCGGGAATAATATAAATGGTAAAATAATCCGAGGCATCTAATTTTTTATTGGGATTTAATTGCGTTAAGGTATCCCATGCACTTTCGAAAATATATTCTAATGTATCGGAATCGATATTCTCAAAAAAATGAAATTCTTTAAATTCGCTGTTTACCATATAATAATGAGTAATTGGTTGAACTATTTGTAATTCTTAGTGTAGATTGTAGCCTTTCAACTTTGATGTTGCAAATTACACATTTATTTCTTTCCGACAAAGTTTTTTGTTTAATTTGTATATTGCAAATGAAAAATGATAGCTATCCAGTGTCGCATGGTTATGTCTTGATTTTTCCCAAGTGTTATCTTTGTATTTTGAGTTGACGAATAAGGAGTTGGAGCTATTAAGAGCAGGTTGAAGAAATTAGGTAAGATAAACTAAAGTGCCCTTTCATTATTTATATATAATCTTTTCTCGCAGATGGTTGCAATTCACTGGAAAATATTATATTTGCACTATATAACCTAACAAATATTTAATATGAATATCAGGGATTTAGGAGCCGGTCATTTTGTGAATCCTTTCACGGATTTGGGTTTTAAGATAATCTTCGGCCAGCCGGCTAGCAAGGAACTTCTCATCACTTTGCTCAACGAACTTCTGGCAGGTGAGCATGTGGTGGAGGATTTGACTTTCCTGGACAAGGAGAACCACTCGGACAATATGGATGATGCAGGAATCATCTATGACCTTTACTGCCTGACTTCTAGCGGTGAATATATAATTGTGGAGATGCAGAACCGCTATCACAGCAACTTTCTGGACCGTACCCTTTTTTATATGTGCCGTGCGATAGGCCGTCAGGTGGAGAATATCCGGGAAAAAGGTCGTCGTGAGCGTGACCTGTCTTCCCGGGAGGATTTCTCGGGTGTTTCCGAAATGGATGTGGATGATTTCCAGCTTTGTGAGCGTAAGCCCGACAGTTATGGCGTGAAGTATAGGCTTTCTACGGTATATGGCATCTTCCTGATGAATTTCAAGGAGCCCGGTCTGTCTGACAAGTTCCGTACGGATACAGTGATAAGCGATAAGGACACAGGTCAGGTGGTTAATTCGCATTTCCGTCAGATTTATCTTCAGTTTCCTTACTTTACTAAGGAACTTCATGAATGTGAAACATTATATGACAAACTTATTTATACCTTAAAGAATATGCAGTAAGCATCCAAAATTGGCGTATTGACTAGTATTGCTCTTTCCCATACCTTCGTGCTAAACTTAAAACTTTAAAGATTATGTTTAGCGA
>RCNI01000441.1_pt1 | contig 50988 bp, 64 predicted proteins | sample 2041151 | NCBI WGS metagenome assembly RCNI01 (sample SAMN09708214, study PRJNA481090) | feces metagenome | isolation source: feces | place: Antarctica: Albino Rookery
TCAGCAGGAGCTTCAGCAGGAGCTTCAGCAGGAGCTTCAGCAGGAGCTTCAGCAGGAGCTTCAGCAGGAGCTTCAGCAGGAGCTTCAGCTTTTTCAACTTTTTCGCGCTCAGCAAGAATTGCCTCAATAGTTACTTTATCTTCTTCACTTGCTGTTTCTAACAATGCTTTCAGCGATTTTGTTCTCATTTGTGCAAATTTCTTTGTTGCCATAGTTGTAATTTTTTAAGTTGTTATTAATAATGTTTATATGTTTTTTCGATAATGCAAATATAATATGATTATTTATATTAGAAAACCGTTTTGAGAAATTTTTTCAAAATTCTTTGTTAAGAGATGTTAACGGCATTTCTTGAATGGCCCGAGCACCCCGAGAGTACTTATAATATATCCCTCTTTGCCAAAATATCTAATTGCCACATCGCATATCTGAGTTGTGTTCAGCATATCAGGTTTGCTGCCATTGTATTATCTGTTTATTTTTTACATATTTCAATATCAAGTGAGCGGCGGCAAAAAGCAATTTTTATTGCTATCTCTTTGCCTACTTTATCAACTGCTATTGTAGGAATTAATATCGCGAAATCTAACTTAGTTACTGAAAAAGTTACTGTTACCATAATCTATAAATATTTTTAATTTAACAATTGTGCCGCTGTGGGTATCGCTCCCTTTGCCATTTCTTTGCAGCGGCTAAGCGCTTATTTATTTTTCAGAAGAGCCGTTCCATTCGGAGGCAATTTCGAGAACTATATAATCGCGCTTTTGTGTTCTACTCATAAGAGCTGCATAAGTCTCTGCGTCTGCTCTATCGTCAAACTCTTCAATAATTGCTGGCTTAAAAACGGCTTTATAATTTAAAGCCACATAATACTTCTTTTTCATCTGTGTTCAACTTTAAAGTTTTCAGTAATTAGTCGTGCTATATCAAACGCTGTGCTGAGGTCAATACGCGTATTTGCTTGGCTGACCAGTAACATAGCCATGCTGAGCAATTCACTAGGTATTTCGTCTATTCCTAGCATTCCGGTTGTTTCTTCATTGACTGAGATTTTCCACTCTGGGCGGCCACTCTCACAAGTGCAAATAATTTCTGCGATTTGAGACAAGTGGTTGTGGTCTCCATGCCTTACGAGTATTATGCTGTCTGCACTTTCTTCAATTGCGGCGCCTATACACGCGATAAAATTGTTTTGCACATCGTGTTCAGAAAAGATGATTGCGTTTTCAAAAATTAAATTCTTTGTTGTCATAGTTGTAATTTTTTAAGTTGATATTAATATACTTTATTTATATAATGCAAATATAAGAACTTTATTTTATATAATATACTGTTTTATGAATTATTTTACTCCCATTTTTGCAGCATACTCATCTATTTGTTCAGCAGTTAGCCATTCAGGCTTAATTTCTAAACTGTTATAAAGTTCGCGCATTTTGTCAATTTGTTTTTGCTCATCGTGTGCCCAAAGGCAGTGGTTGGCATCTCTTCCGCCATAGCCGAGATAGTACTCGCAGTCACACTGAAGGCGGTTAAGCAACATATAAATGAATTTTGTTTCCATGTTTCTCCTACATTAATTCTTGAATAGCGTTTGTAAATCTAATTCCAAAGCAGAAATAAACATCTTTGCTGTAAACTTTCACTCGGCGTGTTTTAGGCCAGTCACGTCTGATGTTATTCAGCTTCATTCTCTCGAGCTCCTTGTCTGTAAGGAGCTCGCCCTCTGGGCAAATATCATTTGCCTGCAGAACCACATTATAAATTCTCTTGCTGCTCATATTCTCCTGTTTTAAAGTTCGCTGTTTAGCTGTTCAATTATTTTTTCTGGCCACTGTTTATACGGGCCGCCTACTATTTCAATATCTGGGTCTTCTGCCTGTGCGTCTTTTATATCGCCGCCAAAAAGACCGTAGTGTGAAGTGCCGTCAAATACTATATAGACTGCGTCTTTTATAAATTCTCTCGTTGCCATAATTCTCCTGTTTTTATATTATTAATATTCTTTATTTGTATAGTGCAAATATAAGAACTTTATTTTATATAGTATACCGTTTCTGAATATTTTTTTGCTGTTTTATTAATAATTCTCTCGCACATCTTTTCGTAGTCAGCCAAAAGCTGCTCCTTGAAATGTTCAAGATTTGTTACGTGCGAATAACAGTCATCGAGATAATCAATATACTGCTGCGACTTTGTGAAGCCGAATGCACTCATACCCTCCTGCGCGTTGCTGAAGCTGTCATGCAACAGTACATCTGTGATAATTTGCTTTCTCTTGTTCATAATTTACTGTTTTAAGATTTATTATTGTGCCCAGCAGTGGAGTCGAACCACTGCCCCACAGTTCCGCGGCTCTCCCGGCCTGGGCTCTCCTGGTTTAGTCTAGACAGTACAGATATATTTGATGGTTATATACATCTGTAACCACGGCATCGGCTGGTATACCAGATAACGGCTCAAGATAACTGTACAGGTATTCACAATTCTCTCGGTATTCTCCCGTTAAAGAGCTGTATTCGCCAAACCAATTTTCTGCATATTCTCCCGCTGTTTCGCCTGATGATTTAGCAATTCCTTAGTACCCTGTTCTGTCGTCGCGCAGCAGTGCCTTGATAATTTTCTTGTTCATAATTACTGTTTTTAATAATTCTCTTGGCGATATTGCCAATTGTACCCAGCAGCAGAGTCGAACTGCTGCAACTCTATAGGGTTCTCCCGGTCTGGGCTTTTCCGGCGTCATCGGATGTTGATGCCGTTCTCGTCCACTATTATTGTCTCGACCAGCATGGCCTCAGTAGGGAGTTCTCTTGTCACAGTGATTTTCGCATCACCCTCCTGTCTAGTCTCTGTCACAGTCTTCACCTTTGTCTCCTTGTAGATGCAGTATGTATGGGCGTAATATTCTCCGAGTGCGTCGCGCTTCTCCGCCTCCTTCACTGCGGAAATAATTTCCTTTTCACAGTAATAATGGCACTCTGACTCGAACATAAATTCCCCTGTGCGGTTCTCCTGGTCTATTGCCATTTCACCATTCTCAAGTTTCTCGTTGTCCACTGCTGTTAAGACAAATCTGTAATTTCTGTTTACTTTCATGATTTACTGTTTTTAATGTTTATAACTTTGTTGTTTTTCGATATACAAATATACAACTTTTATTTTAATCTGAAAAATTTCTTGAGATATTTTTGTGTTAAATTTTGTTGATTATTCATTGAATATCTCCGTTGTTTTTCGATATGTAAATATACAAATAATATTTGAAATATAAAAATTCAGGCGATATTTTTTTATGGTAGGTAAAACTTTTTTATAATAAAAATTTTCTCAGATGTTTTTTGGCATGTGGTATAATTATTATCATAAAAAAATATTCGAGTTAAATATATGTTAAGCATTCTGGTTATTTGTATTAAAAAATATTAATGAATAGACCGGCATAATACCTGTATATTCTTTGAACCTGTAAAACGCTTTGCATTAAGGAGTGTTAAACGATTGTTAAATTTTATGCCTGACTGGCCTGTATGCCTGTAATTGATTTGGTACCAGAAAGTTAAATCATGTTAAAAGTGTTAACAGGCACTCTGGTTTATAATATTTAACAGTCTTAAATATTTTTAACCAGAGAGGCACTCAGATTTAACACGATTTAATATTAAATATTTTCCAGATTGGAAAATTAGGCTCCAAGCCTGTCTGTTATATATTTTTAACGCTAAATATTTTCCAGATTGGAAAATTTCGCAGATTGGAAAATTTCGCAGATTGGAAATTAGGCCCCTAGCTGGGTGCAGCGGTGCCCCTTATATATAGTATATAGAGCCAGGCCCAAATCCAGAAAAATTTTTGGCTCCAATTCATTCTCGCAAATTGGCGACAAATCAAAAAATATATATAGATATGCGCGAAGCCAAAAGCCTTATAAATTCTTATTCTCGCATATATTCTCGCAAATAATTATCGAGGCCAATACTATTTTATTAGAAATGGCAATTTGGCATTCTCGCAAAATGAGGAAAGGAAAGGGCTTGAAAATTTTTTTCAAATAAACAAAATAAACAAAGTAAACGATTTATTGTTTATTTATAAGTAATTGATTTTCAATGACTTAGATAACAATAAACAAAATAAACAAAGAAAATTCAAAAAAAATAAGGAGTGCATAATATAGAATTTAGAATTATTAGAATAAAAAATAAATAATTCTATATTAAGAATGCCGTTTAAAAGAGTAGAGGAGCATTGTTTCTGTTTATTTTAAACGCGAGAATGTCTATTTTATTGAAAGTCAACGGCTTACGCGTAAACAATGAAAAAAGTCTTATTGTTTACGAAAAAAAATTTAGTTCCTAGGCTATGAAAAAATAATTGCGAGAATCTTTTTTTTTGAAAAAATAATTGCGAGAATTTTTATGTTAGAGACTTAGTTAGTACATTTGTAGTATAATAAATAAAACAATAAAAATCTAGTCTAATATGATAATAATAGATGGCATACAGGTAGACACTACCGCAGGTATAGACAGCCTCTCAAATGAATGGGCTGTTTTTACTGTAGAATTTGAGTTCGACAACAGGCTTATGGTCTGTCATACGTTCGGCCAATCTGTATATAGAGGCATAAAGAAACTAATAGACCAAACGCTAAGTGTAAAAGCAAAAAGCATAGAGCTAAGACAAGCGCTATTAAACAGCCGATACATAACAGTGAACATAGAAGCATTCGGCTTGAACGATAAATACGATGTGCTAGGCCACAAGTATAAGCTTATAAAATCTAGCAGAGCATATCTACCATACGGATATAATAGTTTAATAGGAATAGGCAATTCACTGGAGCAGAGTTATGCTGATATACTTCTAAAAAGCATAATCGATGAAATTGATAAAAACGCAGCTTATCCTATGCACAGTATATATAGCACAAGCAGAAAAGGAAAAGTTTCAAAGCCCGTTTATAGCTACGATAGAAAAACAGGCCTGCCTGTAAGCGAGTATATTTCCATAAAAAATGCAGCAGAAGACACAGGAATTTGTGCGAGCAATATAAATATGTGTTGCAATGGACATATTAAATCAGCGGGAGGCTATATTTGGTCTTATATACGTGTACCTATGTTTGACACCAGTCGACTAAAAGATAATAGACTCAAAGATGCACTGCTGCCGTCAGAAGAAGAGCTAGTGCGGAGGCAACAAGCTTTTATATCAAGAAACCAAAAATAAAATAGTGTATGAAAACGGATAAAATAGCAACGCAGTTATCAGATATACTGCCCAACAGACCAGATGTTCCTGGTTTTGATAATCAAAAGACATCGCAGATGGTTAACCAAGAGGCTAACCGCATCAAAGCGAAGCAAGATGCTAAGGAAATAGCTCGAATTAAATACTCAGAGCGCCAAAAGCTTAAAAACCTTGAGGCAAAGCAAGAAAAAAGGCAATCACTCGCCGAAGAACTTGGTCTGGGCTCAATCCCAGATGGCCAAACAGAGTTTCAGGCAAAGAAGATAGCTGAGCAGAAGAAAAGAGTTGAAGCCATAGAAGCAATTGAAGCAGAAACTGTCCAGCCACTTGACGCTTTAGAATTGGCTGACAAGACAAAATCGTATTCATCAGCAATCGGCAAGGCTCTTCAACTACAAGGAGCATCAAGACCTGAAATCACAAAGCTTCTTACTTCTCTTAATATAAATCTAAGTGTCCAGCTGACAAAGCAAGACACAGCTAATTTACTGGCTTGTTTGCTAACGTGTAATGAGGCTCAACTAGCGGCCCTATATAGTAATAAGAAAATACCTATCGTTATAAAGACTGTCATAAAGCGCTTACAAGAAGACGTAAGGCTAGGCAATATAGAAACAGTCGAAAAACTTTGGGACAGAATATTCGGCAAAGGGCCTATGCAGCTAAATCTTCCAGAAGAACAGCAGCTACAGACAGGTATTATCCCTAATGTTCCAGTTAGTCGAGAAGCTTATGTTATTATACGTGATACTTTAATCAAATAACAGAAAATGGCACAGAAATCAATAAAAGAAATGCAAGAAACGGCTCTAAACACATCTAGAGTCGAGTCTGTAAATCCTAAAGAGCTTTTACGCCTTGAGATGTTAACATCTTTTGAAAAGTATACGAAAGCCATGTTTAAATCTCAGTATCACCGCTCATTCATAGTAGCTGAGCACCATAAACGAATATTTGAAGCTCTACAGGATGTCGTCGATGGTAAAATAAGGCGGCTCATAATTAATATTGCTCCTCGATATGGTAAAACAGAGTTAGTTATTAAGTCATTTATCAGCTGGTGCTTTGCTTTAAATCCAAAGTGCCGATTTTTGCATCTATCATATTCAGATATACTTGTCAACGATAATTCTGATACCGTCAGAAATATAATGTCCGAAGAGCTATACAAAGCTCTTTTCCCTCAATCAGGCCTTGCATCAGAAAAAGGCTCAGCGAAAAGATGGAAAACGAAAGCAGGGGGAGAGCTTTATGCGGTATCAACCCAAGGCCAGGTTACAGGGTTTGGTGCTGGTAATGTAGATTTAGACCCAGATATAGATAAGATGGATGGGGGCAACGATATATTTGTATTCGACGACCATACCAATGAAGTTTTAAGCATGATAGGGGCAAAATCTAATGTGTTCCAAGGCGCCATAATGATTGACGACCCGATTAAGCCAGAAGATGCAGAGTCAGACATCGTGCGCGAGCGTATCAATATGCGATTTGAAAATACTATACGTAACCGAACCAACTCACGTAATACTCCTATAATAATCATTATGCAGAGACTACATGAGCATGACTTGTGTGGGTATCTACAAGAAATAGAGCCAGATGAGTGGACGGTACTATCACTTCCAGTTATACAGACAGACCCTGTTACAGGAGAGGAACATGCCTTATGGCCCATGAAGCATACACTTGAGGAACTTTATAAGATGAGGGAAATCAACCCTCTTGTATTTGACACTCAGTATATGCAGGACCCAACTCCTAAGGAAGGACTTATGTATGAAGGCTTCAAAACATACAGGCCAGATGAAATTCCAGCGGGAAATAAGGCAATTCAGAAATGGAATTATACCGACACAGCAGATACTGGAGCAGACAGCCTTAGCTCTATTTGCTTCATAAATACACCGGAATACTGCTACGTAACTGACATCTTATTCACAGATGCACCCATGGAAGTAACCGAGCCGAAGCAGGCTCAGATGCTAGCAAAAAACCAAACTGTTGACTGCTTGATAGAGTCTAATAACGGAGGTAGGGGCTATGCTAGAAATGTCAAGAAAATACTCAGAACAGAGATGAGAAACTTTAGATGTGCTATACGCACGTTCACTCAAACAGAAAACAAAAAGACCCGAATATACACAGCATCAGCTCAGGTTCAGAATGATATTCTATTCCCAGAGGGATGGGATAGGAAATGGCCGAATTTCTATAAAGCCCTGATGTCTTATAGAAAAGACAACAAGAAAAAACAACATGATGATGCGCCAGACTGTTTAACAGGAGTATGGGAGATGCATAGCAAAAAAGGAAGACAAAGAAAAATTCACCAAAGAAATTAGTAATATGGAAAAAATGATAAGTAAAGATGGAGTTAAAGCCGGTATGTGTTGTGCTAGCTGTAAGCATAACACCGCGGCATTAGTTGGTCACGATTATAAGAGAGTGTGCCTAAAAAAGAATATCATAATAAAAGACGGGTCTAGAAAATGTAGTTATTATGTGATGCAGGATTTTTTCAAGAAAAGAGGCTATAAACCTATATAATTTATATTCTCGCACTATTCTCGCATTCTTTATACATATCTTATATATAAATATGAATAAATCTAAAGCCTTATATAGAAAATATGCGAGAATATAGATAAAATATTTTCAGTTAAATAGTGTTAAACACTGCATTTTTTAATATAAAAGTTGTACATTTGCTTTGTAGAAGTTTTAGCTGTTATTAAGCAAACATTGACACGAGCTAAGGTTAGCTGCTCGATAAGTATTAACGTATAAAATTAAATTAAGATTATGGGATTAAACTGCGGATGCCCAGCTGGTGCTCACATTGCTGACCTAGAAATCAATGAGTGCAAAGAAAGCATGGGGCAAGTACAAAAAGTCGCGTTCCAGCGAATTTATAAAACAGCTGGAACCTTGAATACAGTTGCCGACCCAACTAAGAAGGCATCATTTTCAGCACTGTTTTCTGCAGCCGATGGCTCTAAGATGACAGTTTCACCTTATATACAAGGTCCTACCTCAGAGCCAGGTGCTGCTCGTACTTTTGGCGGTGGTAACCAGACACTAGGAGGTATTGAAATTACGATTGGCCGCGAACCAACAACTTTTTCTGCTATGATTTACCAGGAAAATCAGAAAACAATTGCTCAGCTGAAGCAGTATATGTGTGAAAATGTAGGGGTTTGGCTTATTGATGAGAATGGCAATATCGGATGTCTAGTAGACAACATGGATGAGCCTAGTAAATACATGCCAATTCCTATTGGTAAGTTGTTTGTAGGTGATAAGAAACTAGGTGGTTTTGAAGAACCTGACAGCAACTCTATTGAGTGGTCATTCTTTCCTAACTGGAGTGATAAATTCTATATTGTTAAACGCGAGTCTATGGATTTTAACCCACTTACTGATTGGGTCAATGCTCCATCGGCAAGCATTGGTGGATAAACCACGAATATCATGAGAAAAAAGAAAGAACAAACTGTTACCCTGGTAGTTCCTATATATAATATGAAGGAAGAGTTCGGCATAGAGCATGCCGAACGACTCCTTGATATGGGGCCACACTTAAATGGCGGATGGGAATTACCAGCAGATAGTGAATATTATTACGACGAAGAAAATGGGCTTAGACTTAAATCAGGTAAAGCAAATTCTGCAAAAGCCGACTAAACGTCAGGTTATTCAGAAAGCTGTAAATATGCAGCGCCGTCTTAGGTTTCATACCGAGACGAATATCGCTGTATCTGATATTAATCAGCCTACTACTTTGTTTCTTGAATGGGTAAAAAGCTTGCTTCCTAAGGATAAGTTTAATATTTTCCTTCAGCTGTTTAAATTTCCATTGTCGACTCCTGCCGTAGTTGAGGACGTCTATAGAGAACTCGAAAGAGTTTTCTATAGCCGTAACTCTTCTAGTTCATACCAATTTACAGACTCAGAACTTGCAGAAGACTGGGCTCAGTATAAAAAAAGCGGACTCAACGAGCCAGAAGTATGGAAAACTACTGCTTGGAAAAGAATGCAGGTTTCACCGAATAGCATTTTAGTTATAGACTTGCCACAGGTGCAAACATCTTCTCGACCAGAGCCGTATTTTTATTGGCTTGAAATCGATGCTGTAATAGACTACCAAACTAATAAAAAAGATGAAAATCTTTTCGATTGGTTGGTATTTAAGCAGCCAGAAAATAGAATAGCTGTTTTCGATGACACTTCTATAAGAGTATACCAGCTTAATGAAAAGAATGAAATTCAGTCGCTGGTTTCTGAAGCAAGTCACGATTTAGGGTATTGCCCAGCTCGTTTCTTTTGGTCTACCCCTCTTAACGAGAAAAATAAAGACCTTAAGAAAAATCCTATTTCCAAAGAGCTATCACATCTTGACTGGTATCTTTTCTTCTCGACCTCTAAACAACATTTGGACCTGTATGCTCCTTATCCTATTTATAGTGCATACGAAGCAGATTGCAATTTTGAAAACAATGAGACTGGGGACTATTGTGACGGAGGATTTTTAAGAAATGCAAAAGGAGAATATAAGCTTCTTAACGACGGTTCTGTAGAAAAATGTCCTTGTTGTAGCGAAAAGCGCATAGCTGGTCCTGGTTCGTTTCTAGAAGTCCCAATTCCTAATCAGTCAGAAGGTATTTCTGACATGCGTAACCCTGTTCAAATCACGACTATCGACAAAGACTCGTTGGAGTATAACGTGAAAGAGTGCGCACGTCTTGAGAATAATATAATTATTTCAGTTGTCGGCTCAGGTGGGACAGTGAGCGAAAAAGAAGCAATTAATGAAACGCAGGTAACAGCCAACTTTGAAAGCAAGACATCAGTGCTCAATGCTCTTAAGACAAACTTTGAGCTGGCACAAAAATTCGTAGAAGATACAGTATGCAAACTCAGATATGGAAGTGCTTTCATATCATCTTCTATAAACTGGGGTACAGAGTTTTACGTTTTTACAGTATCAGAACTCTATTCTAAATATAAGCAGGCAAAGGAAAATGGGGCATCTAATTCAGAACTAGACGCTATATCGCAACAAATTCTTGAAGTAGAATATCGCAATAACCCACTTGTTTTGCAAAGGATGCTTATTTTAAAGCAGTTAGAGCCTTATCCTCATAAAACACTGGATGAAGTGTTAAAACTGTATGAAAAAAAGTTAATAGATGAAAAATTGGTAAAGCTTAAAATAAATTTTAGTACATTAGTTGAAAAATTTGAGCGTGAGAACATAAACATAATTGAGTTTGCTTCAAATAAAACTTTAAGAGAAAAAATAGATATTATTAATGATAAACTTTTAGAATATGTATCAGAAGATTGATTTACAGCAGCTGCAAAATCATAGTCTTGATGAGCTCAAGGCCATTAAGAATAAAGCTGTGGCAAGAAAAGCTGAACTTGAGGCAGCTAAAACGAAAGGTGGAAAAGGATGGACCCCGGATATGCAGGAAGAGTTTGATGAAGTCGCTCTTTTTCTAGTAGACCTAGAAGAGATTATTGACCAGAAAATGCTTGAAGAGCCAGCTACACCTTCATATATTCCAGAACCTGGCACAGAGAATATGGTGCATTTATCTATAGTTCGTGGACGAAGATTTAACCCTATGACAGGTGCTGAAATATCTAAGCCATTTATTCAGAAATTTACATTCGCTGAGTGGCAGTTATTTAAAAATAACTTTAAAGGCCTTGGCTACACTATCATGGAAGCCTTGCATGACCCGTACGGGGACGCAAAAGCCTTAGTTTATAAAGAAGAAAGCAGATAACCAACAACAAAACAGTATAAAAGCTATGCTAACAATTGAAATGCTAAGACAGAATTCAGCGCTGAGCAGTCTTTTAGACGAGCAGTTAACCGCAATTGCTGAAATGTCAAAAAACGATGAAAATGCAGTAATTGGCACCAAAATCGGTGCTTTACATGGTCAATACGACTCTGATATTTTCAATATCACAGGAGTGAAAAAGAAAGATGGCGAAAAGAGTTACGACTTTATGAAACGAGTGCTCGGTGATTATAAAACAAAAAGCGACTCTGTGAAGACTATTCAGACAGAGCTTAAAGACGCTAAGGCCCAGGTTACTGAGCTCCAGACAAAACTTGAAAAAAATGCGGGCAACGAGACTTTGGCTCAGCAGCTTAAAGATGCAAAAGCTCAAGTTACCCAGCTCCAAGCACAACTTACATCAAAGGAAACAGAACTTAACGCAAAAAAAGCCGAGTTTGAGACATCTCTTAAGAGCACGCATGTAGATTATGCTTTTCAAGCAGCCACTGCAGGCCTTAAGTTTAAAACTGGCATTACCGAGCCTATTCAGAAAACGCTTCTGAGCGCTGCGAAAGCAGAAATTTTGGCCAAAGGTACTCCTGATTTTATAGACGATGGCCAGGGAGGTAAAAAGCTTATTATGCGAGGGGCAGATGGCAACATTCTTAATAACCCTAAGAATAATCTTAACCCATTCACTATGCAAGAACTTGTGATGGAAACTTCTCTTAAGGATGTTATTGACACAGGCCGTACACAAGGAGGCGGCGGAACAGGGCCTTTAGGAGGCAAAGGTGGACAAGGAGGAATGCTCGATTTATCTAGCATTAGAAGCCAAGTCGAAGCAGATAAAGCTATTGAGTCATATCTGTTAGCAAATGGATTGACCCGCGACTCTCAAGAATTTGCTGAGCAATCAATGCAGTTAAGAACTGAAAATGACGTAGCTAATTTGCCGCTGAGATAAAAACATTAAAATGCTATGAGGCGTAAAAGGGTAATGCACCATATTAGCATATAAATATATTAACATTTAAAAACTTAAAATTATGAGCTTAGTATTAACTCGTATCCAAAACATTCGCGCTAATTCAAATCTTGATAAGTTTGAATTTCGCCCCAGTAGATACGGAGCACTGAATGCTTTTATGGTGCAGTCTGAAGACCCTACTGGTATTATCACTGATGAGTTGAAGCAGAAAGCTAGAACTTCTATAGGAAGTAAGCTTGAAACTCCAGTTATTAACTATGACGCTGATATTACTATCGGCAATGAACGCTCTTTGACTATCGCAGATAGCGAAAATACCTCAAAGATGCTTGAAATTACGTTTGCTACTTATTCATTTGGCTTTACTATTGCCCCGGCTATGCATATGAACAATGAAATCAGCATTCAGAAAGACTTCCAGACAAAGATGATGAAGTACGTCTATAAGCTTGCCCAGAAGTTGGATGAGGCTGCTTTAGCTGCTTTGGCTGCTGCCAAGACACAGGTGCTGAAGAACAAACTGTTGTATGACTTTACATCAAATGCTGTAAACTTTAAATGGACAGAACGTGAAAATGCATTCGGCGACCTTGACGTGCTTATGGGGTCTAACGATTTCTATGGCCAGTTGCATCTTGTTGGAGACCCAGGCGTTGAAAGCATCATGAAAAAGTTACAACAGCATGGACTCTATAATGCTGAAAACAAGCAGAACGAGTTCGGTGACAAAATTGTGCACTTGACAAATAATATCGCGGCTACAGGCGGTAAGTACGCACAGGGCTATGCTGTTGGAGCAGGTTCACTCGGTATGCTTACTAGATTTGAACGTGATTGCTTGCTTGGCACCGTGTCAGGTGACGGCCATGAATGGGGTATTGCTACACTTCCGCTGTTGAACATGCCGTGTGGTACGTACTTCTATGACTCTGTCGGTGACTATAACGCTATTGCCGGAGCTGCTACTGCAGATATGAAGCGCACACGTAAAGAGCACTATGGCTTCGCCGTAGATGTGGCCTTTGTTACTGCTTATAACAGCAGCCCAAGCACTCTTGCAAGCCCTATTTTAGCGTTTAACATCTCAAGTGAAAACGCTGTATATGCTAAGCCTGTTGTAGTTGTTAATACTGCTGAGTCTCCTGTGAATACAAAGAGTGTAGGAGCAGGTGCATAAGGTTATTAGCCTTTAAGTTGTTGTTAGTAGCTTTGGTGGGGCTCTGAGGAAATAAGCCTCAGTAGCCCCACCTTTTTAATTAAAAAATTACCGACATGATTAGAGCCGTAGACATACAAGAAAAGCTATTTCACCTCATAGGGTGGGAGCAAAGTTATGATACTTCAGATTTAAAAATATCTGAAGCACTAACAAAGAGTGAAACAGGCCTATACTTTCAGCAAGTTCACCCTCTGCTAACATTACAAAATTTATCATGCATCGCCCCAGATTTTAAAAACATAAAGTATGCAGACTATAACTCAGAAATGCCGTACTCTAAAGGAAATATAGTGTCGTATGATGGCTCTGAGTATAAAGCTTTGCAGAAATCGGTAGGAAAACAGCCAGACATCGAGCCCGAATATTGGGCTGAAACCAATCCATTTTCAGAATGGCTTGAGAATAAAACTAAAGCTAGTATTCAAAAAGCTATTTCCAGATATTGTAATGAAAAGATTGCACAAGGAACATATAAAACTCTTTGCGAAAACAGAACTCTATTTGACGGAACTGGCCGGCTGGTAGACGTTGTTAAAAACAAGAAAAACTTAGTCGGCTTTGAAATTGTTCCTATAAGAGCAAAAGGCGTAACTACAAAAATAAATAAAATAGGCTTACAATTTACAGAACCTGGTGAATATACTTTGTATCTTATGCATTCTAGTATGGACACACCAGTTAAAGTGATTAAGCTCAATAAAATACGTAAAAATAGTATTGAGTGGTTTTCTGTTGAAGATATATATTTACCTTATCAGAGTGATGACAATGATGCAGGTGGCAGTTGGTATTTATGCTATTTTCAATCAGAACTTCCTGAAGGCAGTCAAGCTATTAGAAAGGATAAGGATTGGTCGAAAGAGCCGTGTGGTTCATGCTCGCGTAGAGAGTTACTTGCCTGGATGGCTTGGTCTAAATATATAGAGGTGCATCCGTTCTTTGTAAATGAGGAATTGGTAGAAGCTGTTAACTCCAGCGACGATTTTAACGGAGATTTTGCTAAGTCACCTATACACTTATGGGATATTGATAATAATCAGTATACATATAATAACAACTATGGACTTAATCTTGAAGTAACTATAAGCTGCGATATTACAGACTTTATAATTGAACAGCGGGTGATATTCCAAGACATAATAGCAAAACAGGTTGCCATAGACATGTTAAAAGAATTCGCCTACAATGCTAATGTTAGAACTAACAGGCATTCCATAAATGCCTCTAGGCTTGATATACTCTATGAGCTAGATGGAGACTCTTCGTCTATGAAAAAATCAGGTCTTAATTATCAACTTGATTTAGCATTTAAAGCTATTAATGTAAGTACACAAGGTATTGACAGAGTATGTCTACCATGTAAAAACAACGGTATAAAATATAGAACTGTATAAGTATGGCTGTAAAAAGGTATAATGCTACACTCCGCAATCTTGAATATCGTCTACGAGCATTCAAAGATAGCTTACCAACGCTATTAGAAGATATTGTGCGTGACAAAGAAGATGTTATAGTATCTGCTATAGCAGATGACCAGTTGTATCGTAGAGGTATAAATGGTAAAGGCGAAAAGATTATGGACTATATGCCTTATACAGCCGCAACAGTACGTATAAAGAAAAAGAAAGGGCAACCAACTACGAGGGTTACTCTTAGAGATACTGGAGACTTTCATAATTCTATGTTTGTTGTATTTGATGCTGAAGGATTTTATGTAACAGCTAGTGACGATAAAGCTCCAGAACTTATAGAAAAATACGGAGACGAAATTTTTAGGTTAACGGATAAAAATCTTACACGAATAATTCGCTCTCACATAAGAAAAGAATTAGTCAAACGGTTAAAGAAGGCAGTGAAAAAATGAGAGAAAATTCAGTACAAATAAGATACAAAGACAATCCTGTATTACTTGATAAAATATTGCAGGATATGCAAATGTCTCTTATGGATAGACTTAAATGGCTTAACTACGCTTTTGGCAGGGCATATAAGCTAGTCGAGCATAAGCCAGATGGCAATAAGTTTATATACCCAGCCATTTATAATGGCAATGGAGAATACGTGTCACTTTTGCCAAATGACAACTTCGGTAATTTTTCATGGTTTGATATATATGACCCTCAAAAAATTACTCATGTTGTCCAATCTCTACCGCAGTATACTTTTAGCGGTGCTATTATATTTTGGTATGACCTTAGTAGTATATACGGAGATGAAACTGTGATGCACACAGAAGAAATCAAAGACGAAATCATTAGAGTTTTAACGACTCCAGGTCTTATTACTACTACAGGTAGGCTCGTTATAAATGAAATATGTGAACGCTTTGAGAATATATACAAAGGGTATTCCATAGAAAAAATATACAATAATTATATCTACAAAGGCGAAGGTATACAAGATATTGATAAACAATTTTTTATGTACCCTTATGCTGGAATTAGAATTGAATTTACATTAACTACTAGAGAACTATGTCAACGATATATCTTATAACTCTTTTGCAGGCTTTGATATGCATATCTTTAGCCTCGGCTTTTATTATATTATTGATTGGAAAAATGGGTATAAGAGACAGCATTATCACCAGAGCACCGAAGCTTATTTCTCAATTATTTGAGTGCGATTTTTGTCTAAGTTTTTGGGCGTCGCTCATTCTCGCTATCATTCTCGCTATTTTCTTTGGAGAAATGAGTATTATATTTATTCCTATAATATCAACCCCTATAACGCGAATTTTAATATGAAAGACCTACTAATAAATAAAAAAGTTGTAAGAGTTTATGATAGCATAGATGAAATGCCTATAGTAAACTTTCAAAAATATAACAAGTATTTGCTAATAGACTCAGGAATTGGTTCGGACGCAGATGATATTGATGCTCACATAGTTAAAATTGCAAAGTACATAAAATCAAGCAATAACAAAAAGGCTTTGCAAGAACTACAGAACATGAGACAAAACATATACATGGTGAATAGCGAAATATCACCGAAGTATTTGGCTTTTGCAGCTCTTATCCATAGTATAGATGGCAAAGAAATAAATGATTTGTCTGATGACAGCCTTAAAAAGATGCTTGGTGGCCTTAAAGAAGTTAAACATTCAGTAGTCATAGATTTTCTTCTGTGGCTTAAAAAAAAAGTCACGTCTGAATTAGAGACATACTTTCCAGGAGACTTTGTGAACTCCAAGGAAAAAGAAGCGTATGATAAATTAAAGAATAGAACTCTTTTAGTTCTGGATAGCATAATAAATAACACTGATAACTCAGAGCAGATTGATACCATAGACGTGATGCTATTAAATATGCATACGCCAAAAGCATTTATAGGAAGCGAGTCCATAGAAGTTAAGTATGATAAACAATTCGAAAGTACGTGCTTAGTAATAGCTCAGAAAACAAGCATGGATGCTAAAAAGATGACTGTGCTCCAATTCTATAATGCTATAGAAAATATCAAGCAACAAGTAGAAGCTGAAGCAAAGAGTTTAAAACGTAATAAAAGAAGATAAATTATGGCTGAAGAAGATAAAATCAAATACAGTGATATAATAGAGCCTGATGACTCCATTGAAAAGCTTGTTAAGCAACTAGGAGAGCTCAATCAGCAATACGAAGTCATGGTAAATGCTATTAGAGCAGGAGCTGATAGAATAGTACACGCTCTTAAGGCTACTAGTGGGGCAACAAAAGAAGGCCGTAAAGATATAGATGACGCTACTGCAGCAGCTTCAAGACTCGATAGAGCTTACAAAGAACTCAACTTCGCTATGTCCGACACAGGCAAAACTGTTGCTTGGCTTAAAGCCAGAACAGCAGAGCAGAATAGAATGTCAGTTGAACATCAGAAGTATATACAGCAAGCTGTATCGTCGTATGATAAGCTTAAATCAGAACTTAAGCAGAACATAGCTCTGTATAAATCTCTAACAGCAGCTGAAAGAGAAGATAGCCAAATGGGGCAGCAGGTTCTAGAAACTATTCTTAACTTAAAGACTCAAATTTCTGCGCTAGATGCTCAGATGAAGCCCCACGTAGAAACCATATCTGCTTTGGAAAAAGCAAAACAGAAATTAGCATTTATCCAATCAGAAGAAGGCAAGCAGTTATTAGACATACAAGCAAAAATAAAAGCTGGGTTGAACACAAGAAGAGAGCAAAAAGCTACACTATCTGACATCGAGAAAGCCAAATTAAATCTAAAAAAGGCGCAGTCAGATGAAAATAGGCAACTTAAATTGTATTCAATTCAGATACGAGAAGCGAATAGAGTTGCTCAATTGCAAGCACAATTAGCAAATTCTGCGGAAGGCTCTTACGACAGGTTGGCTGCTCAGTACGAGTTGAATAAAATAAAGCTTAATCAAATGTCTGGAGCCGAAAGAGAAGCCGCTGATGTTGGTAAAAAGCTTGAAGCAGAAACTAACGCCCTTTACCAGCAGATGATAAAACTGCAAGAAGCTACAGGAAATTACAGATTATCAGTTGGCCATTACCAAAAAACGTGGGATGGCTTAGGTATTTCTATATCCCAGGTAGTTCGAGAACTTCCTGCGGCTGCTGTTTCTCTTAACACATTCTTTTTAGGCATTTCGAATAATATCCCGATGGTCGTTGATGAAATCAAACGATTAAGAAAGCAAAATGAGCTGTTAAGAGCAGAAGGAAAGCCTACAGTAAGTGTTACCAAGTCTATCATTAAAGCTCTATTTAGTTGGAACTCAGCTCTCGTTATTGTTCTTACTGTTCTTTCTATGTGTGGGAAAGAAATAATTGCATGGATTGATAAGGTTCTATCTGGTAAATCTGCTACACTTTCTATGACTGAGGCTATGGAGACTCTCAATGAAGAGCTTTCAAAAAATGCTAGCACCTATGGCAGTGAAATTTCTATAGTTAGAAGGCTGTCAAATGAATGGAAAAGGCTTGGCTCCAACGTGAAAGAGCAGCAACAGTGGATAAAAGATAACCAGTCAGAGTTTAATAAATTAGATGTGTCTATAAATAATGTCAATGACGCAAATAAAGTATTTGTAGATAGTACTGATGACTTTATAGATGCGCTGAAAGCAAGAGCAAAAGCACAAGCTGCTTTAAATATGCTTTCAGAAAAAACAGGCGAGTTGCTTAAAATAGAAAATAAAGTAGAAGTTGAAAGAACAAAAGAATATGGTTTCTTTGATAAAACAGCAAACTACTTTAAAGCATTTATCGCAGGATTTTCTGGCCCAGACTCAGATTTATCATTCTCTGCTAGATTAGCTACCCAGAGACAAAGAAATATAAAAGGGCTTGATAAAGATAAAGAAGAGCTGCAAGAGTCTGTAGATAATTATTTCAAAGTATATCAATTCTATATAGATAAGACAAATGAACTGTATGAAAAATTAGGGCTTGAAGAAAAACACAAAAAATCAAAAGAAAAATCTCCAAGAGATGCTGAAGACACTCTTGAGTCTCTCAGCTTGGCTGCTGCAAAAGCATATCAGAAAAGCGTAACGGAGCTTGAGCGTGAAGAAATCAAAAAGAGGCGCAAAGAGTATCTAGAAGCCTATAATGTAGAAGTTGCTGATTTGCAGCGCAAATATAATAAAATTCAGCGCATACTTGAAGGCAATGACTCTAGGTACAAGCAGCTTACAGAAAGCCAAAAAGAGCAAGCTATAAAGGCTCAAGATGAAATAGCTAAGGCTATAGAAAATAAGCAGAAAGAGGTAGAACAAGGTTTATCTCTTTTAACATACCAAAAGCAAGAGCAGAATGCACAGACACAACTAGAGTCTTTAAATTTGCAGATAGAAGCTGTTAAAAAAGGCTCAGAAGAAGAACTAAGCTTAAGGTTGCAGATATTAAAAGTAGAAGAACAAATAGCTCTAGCTAGAAATAGGCAACTTCCCCCTTCTCAGCAACAGGATGAAAGCGCCATAAGTGCTGGATTTAAAAAGCAAAGAACTAGTTTAGTATCTGATTATAATATGTCTGGTTTTGACCAGCAACAAGCCCTGGACGAAGCCATATTTAACGAAGTCAAGCGCAACGAAACAGAGATAACCAGATTTAAACTTGAACAAGAAAAAGCTAGATGGCAAGAACAAATAAGACTTGCTGAAGCTGGAAGCCTTGATTGGAGCCAAGCACAAATAGATACTGCTAAATCTACGGTAAAAGGAATAGACCGCGAGCTATCTGAGCTTGATGACTTTGTATTAAGCATAGGCAAAAAAGGTCTAGGAGGCACTTTGCTTGAAAAACTCGGCTTTGACAGTGACCAAATAGATGCTCTTAAAGATGCGGTGTCTATAGTGGTCGAGCAGTTTCAGTCTATTATGGATGCTGAAATTCAATTGGCAGAGCAAGCGGTAGAAGCTGCAGAAAAAAGAGTAGAAGCCGCACAAAGTGCGTACGATGCAGAAGTAGAAGCGAGAAATAATGGTTACGCTAATAATGTAGCAACAGCTAAAAAAGAGCTTGAGCAGGAAAAGAAAAACCAGCAAGAAAAGCAAAAAATGCTTGCTGCTGCTCAAAAGCGTCAAGAAAATCTTAATACTGTAATTCAGGCATCTTCACTTGTTACTGCGTCAGCTAATTTGTGGAGCTCATTTTCTTCTATACCTATAGTTGGCCCAGCTCTTGCTTTAGCCGCAATTGCTACCATGTGGTCATCATTTGCTGTTGCAAAAGTTAAAGCTAAGCAGGTAACCGCAAGCCAATCAGAGGAATATGGAGAAGGTGGTCTCGAGTTCTTGGAAGGTGGCTCTCATGCATCTGGCAATGATATTGATTTGGGAGTAGAGAATAAAAAGAAGCGCCGCATGAAAGCAGAAGGTGGTGAGGCTCTTGCTATTATCAATAAACAAAAAACTCGGAAATATCGTAACATACTGCCTGATGTCATAGACAGCTTTAACAAAGGAACATTTGAAGATAAGTATTTAAAGGCTTTTGATAATTCTGATAGGCTAAATATTTCTCTTAATTCTAGTAATAGTATAGATATTTCTAAAATAGAAAATGACGTGCAAAGCATTAGAAAACAGAATGAGACTAGGTATTATACTATGCCAGATGGAACTGTTATAATGCAGCACAGAAATATTAAACGCATAATTAAAAACTAAAATATATGATACCTCCAAAATATAAATTCTACATATCGAAGAATGATGGTGATAAAATAGAAGTAAGGCCTCATTACAAAGAGCTTAACAAAAAATATGCAAAAGAAAGTGGCCAAGAATTTTTCCGCACTTCTATAGATGGAAAAATAAATCTATTTGGCTCAGACTATGAAGTTGTAAATAACTCAAGCATAGATGATAAGCTTATATTTATTATACAAAAATACAATACTAGCTCTAAAGAATGGGTTGAGTATTACAAGGGTGAATTTAGTAAAACCGATTGCAAGTTCGACCACGATAAAAAGAAGTGCGAGCTGAAAACCACTGCAGTAGATAGCTATACAGAAGTAATGAACAAGTATGAAAATACTTACGACCTTATAAAGCTAGCCCCAGAAATATCTAAAATAAACCTGCATAAACGCTCACTTATGCAGGTTTACGTAAGAGGCGCTAACTCAATTACTAACTTTTTCGGAGGAACATACTGGGAAGATGATGTAAATAGCGCTATAGATAGCCACGATGAATTGGTAAATAAATACTACTTCTCATATATAAAGGCTGGAAACGAATTTGAAGTTAGAGGAGCAGGTATACAAAGTGTAAACGGCGTGTATGCCGGTACTAACGGATTTTGGAGTCAATGGAATGGACACACGGCTTATACAAAAAGAGTTAATGAGTCAGGGCCAGGAGCTTTATTCTATCGAATTTTTATAAAGCGAAATTCTGATAATGTTGATTTGTATGTATCAGAAAACAAGTACATATCGTTTGATACTAACAATGCCTATATTTCTGGAAATATTGCTTTTGTAAATATATCTAACTCTGAAGACAGATTTACTGTTGATAATGTGTTTGTTTATCATATATATAGAAGGCTGTTATGTGATGTAGATACAGTGTCTGACTCAGAAGGTGTAAAAAATACATATAATTTGCCTCCAGACGATTTTGTAACAGACAATAGAAACTATAGAAAATGTATAGGTCTAACAGGAGGACTATTTTTCTGCACATCAAGAACAGTAAAAGACCCGACAAGATACGGGCTAAATGACTACGGCGAATATTTCACGAACCAGTTTATATCTAGTTCTGCTGGCTTAGGTAGGCCGCTGCCCATAAGCCGAAATTCATGGGCTAATGCCTCGCTGTGGTATGTGTATGATGATTATTATGAGGAGTTTGAAAAAAAATTAAGAAAGCAATATACTTTGAAAAATAGCTATTCCATAGGAGCTGCTATAAAGGCTATACTTGGAAAAATAAACCCTTCTATCTCACATGAAGCAACTCCTGAGTATAGTCAGTTCTTATATGGAGACAGCAACCCTCTTGGAGGAACGATAAAAAGATTTTATGTGTACATAACGCAGAAGACTAATATTCTTAAAGGCGATTATGACCAACCAGCCCAAAAAGCAGAAATTTCACTAGAAGAGCTCATGAAAATGCTACGCGACTGCTTTAGATGCTATTGGTATATAGAAGATAACAAACTCAAAATAGAACACATATATTTTTTCATGAATGGAGGAAGTTATTCTAATAGCGCTAGCTCCCAATTTGATTTTACGAAAAGTACAGACCAATTTAATAAAAAACCTTTATCTTATTTCCAATCAGAAATAGAGTATGATAAATCTGAATTGAGCCAGAGATACGAATTTAACTGGATGGACGACGTGACGGAGCTGTTTGGGGGAGTTACTATCGATATCAATGCAAACTATGTTCAAAAAGATAAAACAGAAGAAATAAATATAGGCCAGTTTTCATCAGATGTTGACTATATGCTGTTAAACCCTCAAAATTTTTCAGAAGACGGCTTCGCGCTGCTATGCCCTGTAAAAAAAGGTTCTACATTAGAATTGCCTATAGTGCCAGTGCAAAGGCTAGTAGATGAAACAGGAGACACGTACAAGGCTATAGCTCAAAACTGGTATGCTTCATGGATATATTTGCAGGAGCTATATATGTGGGATATGCCAGCACATAATATAGAGTCTAACAAAGTATATAGCCTGCACGTAAGGAATATAAAAAAATGTATGAAGCATGTAGTGAAATTTTTCGCTGAAGAAGACCTTAATGAGTTAGAGCTTATTAGAACCCAATACGGAAATGGAAAAATAGATGAAATATCTATTAACATAGACACGCGATTAGCTAAAGTAAATCTTCTGTATAGGCCAGAATAAGCATAAGTTAAATGTGTTAGAAAATTTCCAAATATAGCTTATAATTTCTAAATTTACAGTATGAAGTTAATAAATAATAACATATCGCCTTTGCCTTTTTACAATGATATAGCTTTGCAAAATCATCGTAAAGATTATGCTTTTGGCCAAATTTATCAGCTTATAACTTATAAGAATATGCTCTTACCTTTTCAAGTAGTTTTAGCTGGGGGTACAGGCATAAACTGGGTTAGGCTGTATGATTATAATTCTGGAAAGTATACAGATATAACATCTAGCATGAAAGAAAATGGCTTACAACTTAAGTCATTTACCGGATTTAAGCTGTTGAAATACCCTGGTACACTCCCTATTACAGGGGTTGTGCACGAAGGCCAATACTATCTAGTAATATCAATATCCGGTTTTGAGACTATATACTCTGACATATTTACAGTATGTAACAGAGTAGATGATTATCTGCTTGTGGAATATAGCAATTCATATAATTTTTGGCTAAAAAATGGAGTCATTGACTTTTCTGATGGTTTTAAGTTTAAGTGCTATCTAAATACTCAAGTCGGTAAACCAGAATATGACTTTGAAGAAGAAGCTACAGAGCGTATGGGCTATACTTTTATTGAAAGCCAAATAAGTAAAAAAATATATAAATTTACATTTCTAGCCCCTGAATATCTGTGTGATGCGCTGAGAATTATAAGGCTTTGTGAAAACAAAAGAATAATAAGCAAATCACAAGATTATGATTTGACCTCTTTTAGCATGGAGCCAAAATGGGAAGACCAAGGAGATTTAGCAGCAGTAGAATGTGAATTTGAAACAGATACAGTAATAGCTAATATAGGTGGTTATGTTCCTAGCTCATCCGGAGGAGATTTTAACAACGATTTTAATAACGACTTTAAAACAAAATAATATATGCCAAACTGGAGTACTTTAAAAGCAGCAATCGCGAATGTCATAAAGACTAACGGAAACCAAGAAATAACAGGACAACTTCTTCAGAATGTTCTGAATAACGTCGTAAGCTCGGTCGGAGAAAATGCCACATTTGTTGGCATAGCTACCCCCGCAACAAATCCTGGAGTGCCTGATGGCCCTGTATTCTATTTAGCCACAGAACTTGGAACTTATGCCAATTTTAATGGCATAGAGATAAGAAGTGGAGAAACAGCCATATTAGAATGGAGAGAAAGTTGGAAGAAAAAAATAACTGGCTTAGTCGCTCAGCAGCAACTTTCTGAATTAGGTGGTAAAGTCATAGCCACTAGGGGAGAAATACTCACTACAAACCATGCCAATAATTATGACCGCGTTAAATTAAACATAGTAATACCTAAGGGTACAAAGATTAGAGTTGATAGGCTAACAGGTTTCTTTTCAAGTATGCAAAGCGAGGTTCGGCAAGACGTAGTTGCGAATGTAAAAACAGAGTTACTTTACGATGTGGATATAGTTAATAATCTATCAAGTGGCAAAGGCAAAACTAATATAACTATATATACCCCGTTTACTAAAATAGCTGAGTCAGATGCCTTGCGTAAAGAAGTCGAAAAACTTGCGGATATAAAAATAGATGCTAAATCTATTAATCTCGTAGATAAAGATAGATGCATACAAGGTTTGCATGTTGCTGCTAAAGGTGACCTTCTTCCTAATGAGTTGTATGGGGTTACTCCATATATCCGACTAACACAGGAATTGTCTGCGGTCATATTTTCTTTCAATTCGAACAATGAAGGAGCCTTTCATGCATCTTATGATAGCAATCTTAATTTCATCAAGGCTTATAAATCTGATAAAATCGAATGGGAAGAAGGAGTAGCTTATGTTAGATTTTCATTCCTACTCAAAGATATTAGCACTGTAAGAGCAAATTATGGTAATACTCTTTTCCCATATAAGCCATATGATCCGGTTCAAGGCTATATGGATGAATTTGAATTTAATGGTCAAAACGTAAAAGATGGTACTGTAACTATTAATAAATTAAGTTTTGTATCTTCCGAAAATCTGATTGACATAAATGACCCAAACTACCAAAAAGGGTATTATATTAATAGTAGTGGAAACCTATCATCCAATAACACATATGATACTACAGGATTTATTCCTATAGAAGAAAAGACTAAGTATGTATATAATGATAATAGTACTGACCCTACTGCTCGTTTTCTTGGGTGGTATGACAGTAACTTTTCCCTAATCAATAGTTTAGAGCAAAACGCAAAAAATTTCGCTAGCCCTGAGAATGCTAAGTATGCGAGAATTACTGTGTACAGTTCTCGTAGCAAGTTCCAATTTGAGAAAGGCACATTGCCAACCTCATATAAACCTTATAAAAAAATCATATCTCAAGAATTTTTGCCAACTCCTGTTAACAAGGTATCACCTTATATTTTTTTACCTCCTACTGTCTATGTGGCTGTAGGTAGAACTATAGAAATATATTATGACCAGGTAATATTATATGCTCATAGGTATAATATCAAAGCAATCTGTAACGTAGGCATTCCGATGGAAAGAAAATTTCAAATAATCGGAAGTTCTAACACTCTAGGCAAACACACCTTGACAATTACAGCATATGATGATGAGGATAATGCCATTGCTCAAGCAACAAGCACTATAGTTGTTGTAAACAATACTATATCAAAGCCTATTAAAGTTTTGCCTATCGGCGACAGTCTAACAAACCTAAAACCGTGGCTCAACGAGTTAAGCGTACTGTCCTCACAAATTAAAACAGTGGGAACGCGAAAAAATGGTCACGAAGGCAGAAGCGGAGCTGATTGTAAATTTTATAATGGAAATAATTGGAAATACACTTTTGATAAAAATTATATAGGAACAGGCTCTGATGCAGAAGAATTTTCTGAACTTAAATCTTACAAAGTTGACGACTTTGCAAAAAAAGATGATATAGTTTATGTCTTCACTAAACCGCACACAGGCACTTGGAACGAAGATGATGTGTACCCTATTACTACTTCTAATCCATTTTGGAATTATAAGGGCAATAGATTTTCAATGAATTGGTATAAGTCTTTCCAAAGCATATCCTATGATATTATACTTATATGGCTAGGGACCAATGGAATTAATTTGACACCTGAGACTAATCCTAATGGGGCCCTAGGAATTAAACAATTAGTAGACCTAATCAGACAGGAGGACAGCTCAACCCCTATAATTATAGTTAATACCATTTACAGAAGTGGACAGAATGGAATAGGTAGACAAGGCAACACTGACGGATATAAATCCGTGACCGAAGATAAATATAGCGCGGATAAAAAGGTTTTATTACTAGCACGAGCTGTAGATAAATTAATTGGAAAATATGAAAATGTGTATATGTGCCCTGTAGGTGCTACGCATGACAGCAAGTATAATTTCATGATACCCGCCACAGCAAAGGTTCAAGTAAACCCAAGATTGCAAAGCACAGAAACTTTTTACGAACTCGTAGAGTCCGACAGTGTGCACCCGCACGGGTATATGCAAGCAGCCGATGAGATATTCAGTACTATATGTGCATCACTAAATAAGTAAAAGAATGAAGAAATTTTATGAATGGCTGCTTACAAGCAACAGAATGAAACACGTGTATGCAGGTGCAGTATTATAATTGTGGGCAGTATTAGGGGCAGCAATGCGTCTAAGTGGAACACAAATTGCAGGACCAGCTTGGCCATGGTGCCCATTGCGATGTGTACTGCCGAGTATAAGGACAAGGCTCACGGGGAAAGTGGGACTGGCTAGATATTCTGCCTGGTGTGCTTGTTCCGCTGGTGGTGTTGGTCTTTTGTCTAGTAATAAAAATATTAGTTTAACATTTATTAACTATAAATATTTTTATACTTGCTGCTATTTTATTATATTTAGATATTCTAAAAAAGTTACGTAACTTTATTGTTTAATTCCTAAAAATTACAACTATGGGAGAAATGGTAGAAAAAATTTATTGTTGTGACAGAGGCGAAAATGATAATGCCTTGACGGCTGCTATTTTATCAAATGGCAATCGTAACAATGATTATGGCATGAATGGTTGGATGAACAATCCGTTTGCCTATCTTATGTTCTTGGCATTGTTCCGCAATGGAGGTTTCGGCTTTGATGGAAACGGAGCACCTGCTCAAGGAGTAGAAACTCAGGCGCAGTTGAATGCTATTCGCACTCAGTTGCAGGACAACCAGAATGCAGATTGCATTAAGTCTGCTGTTCAAGGAAATGCTATGGCTATTAACCAATTAGCCCAGACTCTCAACATTGACTTCAATGCTCTCCAGAAATGTTGCGGCGATGTACAGGCTGCTATTCAGGATGTTGCTGGCAAAGTCGGCTTCTCGGCCGAGAGAGTTATCAATGCTATTAACCTCGGTAATACAGGCATTATCACAGCTGTCAAGGATTGTTGCTGCCAGACTCAGAAAGAACTTATCCAGATGGCTGGAGATATTAGACTTCAGAACTGCCAGCAAACAGGAGAACTGCGCAATGGCCAGCGCGACCTCGGCCAGGCTATCGCTCAAGGCTTTGCCCAGTCTTCTTTTGAAACACAGAGACAAACCTGTGATATTATCAAGGCTATCAGTGAGTCACAGCAGAAAACATCTGACTTGTTGAATACCCACTGGAGAGACGAACAGGCCCGTGAAATTCAGGATTTGAAAGCCCAGTTAAGCCAGTACAAACAAACTGACGCAATCATCGCTCGCCTTAGCGGAGGCAATTGCGGATGTGGATGTAACAATGGCGGATGTAATTTCTAAAGTTTAATGTTTTAAGTTATTAGAATTATGTCTGTATGTCAAAGTCCGGTCGGGCTATCTGGAGCTCCTGTAGCTAATCAGCTTTCTGTGATGCTCACATTTAAGGAAAAGCTCTGTGGCCCTTTCTGTGTGCTGAATAATAGTCAGCCGAGTGGCACAGTCACTTATACAGTAGGACAATCTACTCTGAATGGTACAACCGTGTTTGTGCCTATCACCGCAAGAATTGAAATACTTGTTCCTACTGGCAATAGATGCTGTGGTAAAGCTGAACCTCTCGTTTATACTGAAAGCTTTAAAGTCGCTTTCCAAGGAAGAACTACTCTTCCTACTACAACCCCGGTTGTAACATCTGTTGGTATGGACCAAGGAATTGGGTGTGTAAAAAATGGAAAAGCTTATGGCTATGTTATAAATGACTCTGTTACTATATCTATCGGAGCTGCCGCAACAGCATCTTAATAGATATGTAAGTTTTAAGCCTAAGTGGCAATTACGATTGCTGCTTAGGCTAATTTTTATACAACCTAAAAGTTTACTGATATGCAATTTAGAGATATTAAACCAGGGTATGTGTTGTACGTGTTTGACAGAACAAACGTAGATTTTAAGCAATTAAAAGTGCTGAATGTTACTCAGCCTCATTATGACCCTAATTTCCCAGGAGCAGCCATCTCAGATATGGTAGTAGATATAACATTAGAAGGAGAGCAGAAGCCTTATACTTTTAAGGAAAGAGCTGAAAGCGCTGGCTTAGGCAATCTTCTCATTTCTACTTCTATCGAAACAGCTCTTGGCGACGTAGAGGCTTTAATGGCGCAATCGCAGCAAGCTCTATCACAGCGCGAAAAGCTTGAAAACAACATCGAAAAATGCAAACTTATATTGACTGATAACAGCCCAAAATATAAAGAAAAGCAAGAAATCGAAAAGCGCTTTACTGCGATAGATGGCTCTATCAGCCGCATAGAAGATTTTATGAGCAAACAACAGGATATGCTAGAAAAACTTTATAAAGAACTCAAAGGATAAAAGTTATGGGAAAAAGATTAAGACTTGTCATGGTTAAGCATTCTGCTCACTGTGGCGGTAGTAAGTACGAAGAATATGAAGAGCACGAAGAGCGTGATTTTAAAGCTTATGTGGAAAGACATGGGCTTCATTTCACTGAAGCTCTCGCAGAGTACGCAAGTGGAATGATGGAAAATGCGAGCGGCCAGCCTCATTCATGGACTGCCTCTCAAGTTAAAAAATCTATGGATAGCCTAGGGTTTACAATCCCAAGCAATGTAACGACTGGAGATGTTACTTATCTTGCGAATATGTATTATGTAGATTTATACCCTGACCCTCTTAAAGACGAAGTTTCGTGCTTAAAAGCAGCGCATAAAGCCTCTAATGACCCAGACGGTTATGAGGGCATGACTTTTTCTAGGTGGATAGCCGACATTGACAAAAAATCAATTAAAATTGACTGGAAAAAATTTATATAAATATGTTAGAACTAATAGAACAGAAGAACTTCGATAGCCTTGTATTCTATATAGCAATTCGTATAATTATAGTTCTTATTTGCTGGATTTTTGTAGTAACAGCTAATCTTGTTGATTTTTGGAGTGGTACAACTACAGCGAAAGCTTTAGGTGAAAGTTTAATGTCACACGGCTTCAGACGTACAGTGGTAAAGGTCGGAGACTATGTAAGGGTTATGATTTTTGCTCTTATGTTTGACATGTTAGGCAGTTTACTTTCGTTCTATGTAATACCTTTCGCTACTATACTTTGCACAATAGCTATATTGTGGATTGAAGGAAGGTCTGTAGTAGAAAATAGTAGACGTAAAAAAGCGCATGCTGCTGATGTCCCTGAAATAGTAAAGCAGATAGTCCAATGTGCCACCACAGAAAAAGGCTTAGAAATATTTAATAAATTACAAACCGAATTATCTAAAAAGCGATGAGAAAAATCAATAAAATCATTGTTCACTGCTCTGCTACTCCTGAGGGCAGAGAAGTCACCGTTAAAGAAATTGACAAGTGGCATAAAGCTAATGGCTGGAGAGGTATCGGCTACCATTATGTAGTCTACTTAGATGGCTCAGTCCACGAAGGACGAGATGAAAAAGAAGCCGGAGCACATTGCGCAGGCCAAAATACTAACTCTATAGGCGTATGCTATATCGGGGGTGTCGGCGCAGATGGAAAAACTCCAAAGGACACCCGTACAGAAGCCCAAAAGAAATCGTTGATTGAGCTGCTTAAAAAGCTTAAAGAAAAATACCCTGGTGCTACTATACATGGGCACAGAGAATTTGCTTCTAAGGCATGCCCAAGCTTTGATGCTAAGTACGAATACAAAGAGCTATAATTTGAGCTAAAAAATAATTCTCGCATTATTAAGATATGTGCGAGAATTATTTTTATATAAAGATTGATAGTTTTATAAGATTTTATAATCGTATCGCGAGAATACGCGTAAATAAGTTAAGCATGAAACATTTTATCATCAAAGTGTCTGTGGCGATAGCCACAGCGCTTTTATTAGTATTAGCCTTTCATAAAATAGGCGCTCTTAAAGAGGAAAATGCAAGGCTCAAAAGCAATCAAGAAATATTGCTTACAGAAAACAAAGTAGCTACAGATGAAAGCCAGAAATACAAAGTGCTCGATAGCCTTAATGCTGTAAAAACCTCTCAGCTCGAACTTGCCCTCAAAGAATATAAAAAGCATAGGAGTGAGGACTTAAAGCTCATTAACCAGCTAAAGCTTGGAAAATCTGATTTGCAAAGGGTAATTACCTCTCAGTCAGAAACCATAAATTCATTATCGGCCAAATTGAGTGATACTATAAGAGTTAATTCATCTGACAATAGCGTAGACACTTTTAAGTATTTTAGTTACAAATCTAAATGGACGGATGTCAACGGATATATAGACTTGAAGTGCGATAGCTTGAGCATACATGTCAAAAATAGGGAGTCTTTGAAAGTTGTTGAAACTGTACTATATAAGCGCTTTTTAGGATTTTTGTGGAAGACCAGCAAGGTAAAAAGTAGGCAAGTAGATATAATAAGTGAAAACCCAAGTACCGAAATAATAAATTGTGAGTATATATCGATAAAGCAGTAAACAAAATAAACAAGATAAACAAACCATTGTTTATTCGAAAATTGTCGAAAATCATTGAAAATCAATCACTTATAAAGGCCGTAAACAAATAAACAATAGAAAATATAAATCTTCTATAATGAGATAAATTGGATATTTATTTAACTTTAATGTTAAGTAGAATTTAAGAAATTAAGTTAGAGAAGTATAGGGTTTTGTTTCATTGTTTCTATTGTTTACGGCCTTCGCTATATAGAATTGCCGAGGAAAAGTCATTCTAAATATTGTTTACATTGTTTACGGAAAATGAGAGGCATAGAGCAGTGCCGTGACAAAAATTTTTTTCAAAAAAAATATATAGAAAATTTTTTTATTTCGAGAATAAGTATTATATTTGCATATCGAAAATGAGAAAATAAAATTTACCAATGATATGGAACAATTTAATATAAATAAAGTAATAGAATACTACAATCTAAATACAGAAGATTTAGCTAAGGCTTTATTTCCTAATGTTAAATATCCTAAATTGGCTTTTGACAGAGTCCTTAAAGGAGAAGCCAACCTGGATATAATACAGATAGAAAGATTGGCCTCTTATATAGGGGTGTTAGTATCTGATTTGTTCTCAGCAAATACCTGGAAGAGCTCATCTGAAGACGGGTGCCTGGTTATGCTAAAAGGAGAATACAAAGTAAAGCTTAATTATAATGGCGTGTACGTGTCTATATATAAGAATAATAATCTTATAAGCCAAAATCTTTCAAGCGTACCTGCTACTATGACAGTGCTAGAGTTTATTAACTATATAGATAACTTTATTAAAAACTACGAAAATGGAAACAATTAAAATTTCAGTTGAAGTAAGTGTAAACTTGTCAGAAAGTACACAATCTTTTATTAAATCAATGTTCGGGGTGTCTTTTGCGGCTCAACATGCTCAACCTGCTCAACCAGCAAAGCCAGTAGCACCAGCTCAACCAGCTCAACCAGCAAAGCCAGTAGCACCAGCTCAACCAGCTCAACCAGCAAAGCCAGTAGCACCAGCTCAACCTGCCCCGACAAAACCCGTTGCTCCAGCTGCTCCTTCAGCACCTGCTGCTCCGGCTACTTCTTCTGCAGGTAGAAGCATTGAAGATGTAAGAGCTCTGCTCGCAAAAAAGGTAAATGAACACCGAGATGCTATTAAAAGCAAGTTGAACGAACTAGGTGCTCCGAGTGTAACAAAGCTTGACCCTTCTAAGTACGAAGAAATGTATAACTTCTTAGAAGCTTTGTAATTATGGCCCAGACATCTAAAGTTTTACAAGACCACAGCAAGAGGAGCCATGCGCTCCTCTCAGCTTCAGGCGCAGGACGATGGCTTAACTGTACTCCGTCAGCAAAGCTAGAAGACGAATATGGCGAAAGAAAAACATCAGTCTTTGCAGAAGAAGGCACATTAGCTCATGAACTTTCAGAGCTCTATTTAAACAGAGATGTTCTCAAGGCAATAAACGAAAAAGCATTCGACTCGCAACTCGAGCATATAATGTCTCACGAGTTGTTCAATGATGAAATGCTTGACGTGGTACCTATCTATACAGATTATTGTGCAGAACAATTTGCAGAAGCTCAAACGGTAGACTCATTAGCAGTAATGGAAATTGAGCAAAAACTCGATTTGACTGAATATATCCCAGAAAGCTTCGGGACAGCTGACTGCTGCATAGCTTATGGCAATGTTTTGGAAGTCATTGACTTGAAATATGGAAAAGGTGTTCCAGTGTATGCAGAGTGGAATAGACAGCTAATGCTTTATGGGTTAGGAGCTCTGCGCAAATATGATATGGTATATGACATTGCAGAAGTACGGCTGACAATCGTACAACCTCGCATCAATAATATATCTACGTGGCAAATATCTGTAGATGAACTCCGCCAATGGGCTGAAGAAGAACTTAAGCCAAAAGCACAACTTGCTTTTGAGGGCAAAGGAGAACTTAGTGCTGGAGATTGGTGCAGATTTTGTGCAGTACGCAACCGATGCAGAAAATTATATGAGCAGCAACTTGAAATCGCAAAGTATGAGTTTGCAGAGCCAACACTTCTTACAGACGAAGAAATCGCTGATATTTTAAAAAGAGCTTCTGAGTTTACAGCATGGATAAACTCTATAACAAGCTATGCTTTGGAAAAAGCTCTTACCGAAAATAAGCAATGGCCAGGATTTAAAATCGTAGAAGGCATAAGCAGACGTAAATGGGTTGATGATGAAGGTGCTGTAACAAATACAATATTTGCTCGCTGCCCTGAACTATCAGAAGATGAGATTTTCGATATGAAGCTCAAATCAATTACAGCTATTGAAAAGCTCATTGGTAAAACCCGATTTGAACAGGCCTTATCAGACGTGGTTATTAAGCCTCAAGGCAAGCCTACTCTTGTGCCTCTCGAAGATAAAAGACCAGCGATGGGCTATGCTCAAGCGCAATTAGACTTTAAAGATTAACGAAAGAAAATAAGTTATAAACATTTTAATAATTACAATTATGGAAAATTCAACAAAAGTGGTAACAGGTAAAGTAAGATTTTGCTACGTAAACGTATTCGAACCTACAGCAATGAACGAAGGTGATACTCCAAAATACAATATCTGTATTCTTATTCCTAAAGAAGACGCAAAAACTGTGGAAGCTATCAAAAAAGCTATTGAAGCTGCTAAACAGGCTGGTAAAGCTAAACTTGCAAATAAGAATGGCCAAATTCCAGCGGATGCAGCCCTCAAGCTTCCTCTCCGCGATGGTGACGTAGAACGCCCAGACGACCCTGCATTCGAAGGCATGTACTTTATCAATGCCAACAGCAACCGCAGACCAAGCGTTGTGGATAAAAGCCTCAACCCTATCATGGAACGGGAAGAGTTTTACTCTGGGTGCTATGGCCGTGCATCAGTTAACTTCTATGCGTTCAACGTATCTTCAAAAGGTATCGCTTGCGGGCTGAATAATCTTCAGAAGCTTGCTGATGGAGAGATGCTGGCTGGTGGTTCTACAGCTGATGAGGACTTCGGCGGAGAAAACGCATGGGACGACGACCTGATGTAATTAAAGATATTTTCTGTTTTTATAATTCATGATTTTATATAGCGAAAACCTGCGAAGGCGAGTAGCTATATTTTATAAGGAGCAGTAGCTTAAGTGGAAAAGCAGGGCGAGGTATGGGCGTTCGATTATAGGTTCGACTCCTATCTGCTCCACGCAAATTTTAAACAGTTAAAGCATGAATAGTAAAATAACAGTTATAGATACTCTAACAGACGAGTATTTATTTACAGGAACAATAGAAGAGTGCAAACAGTATATAGAAGAACATGATAATGGTTTTCTCACTATAATACCCTAAATATATGGCAAAATATCTTTTTATAGACAATGAAACATATTCGTCAGTAGATATTAAAGAGTCAGGTGCTTATAAATATATAGAGTCGCCAGACTTTGAAATACTCATGGTAGGCTATGCAATAGACGATGGCCCAGTAAAGCAAATCGATTTGGCATGCGGAGAAGAAATGCCAGAGGAATTTGAAGATGCTTTGTTTGACCCTGAATGCCTGAAAGTCGCACACAATGCTGTATTTGAAAGGCTTAATTTCAAACGGATTGGCTATGATATTCCAGCAGAGCAATGGTATTGCACATCTGTAAAAGCTGCTTATTGTGGCTTACCACTTTCATTGGATGGCGTATCAAAGGCTCTTAATCTTACAGATAAAAAGCTTGATACAGGCAAAGCTCTTATTAAATATTTTTCATGCCCTTGCAAAGCAACCCGTGTAAATGGAATGCGCACACGCAACTATCCAAATCATGCTCCTGAAAAATGGGAAATGTATAAGGAATATAACAGGTATGACGTATTAGCAGAACGTGAGATATTTCACAAGTTAGAAAAGTACGAAATTCCTGAAGTAGAACGCAGAATGTATGTTCTAGACCAGAATATTAATGACAGAGGCATTCTCGTAGACATAGAGTTGGCAAAATCTGCCATTGATGTGGATAACACATATACTTCTATGCTTGCCCAGCATGCCAAACAGTTAACTAGGCTTGAAAATCCGAATTCGCCCACTCAGATAAGACAATGGATTGAGAAAAAAACAGGCAGCGCTGTATCATCTCTTTCAAAGGAAACAATGCCAGATTTATTTAAAGAGTTCGCTGATTATCCAGACATAATAGAGATGCTTAGCATACGCAAAAAGCTTTCAAAAACGTCCATTAAGAAATACTACGCGATGATTAATTGCGCTATGAGTGATAATAGAGTCCGTGGTACATTCCAATTCTACGGAGCTAATAGAACAGGAAGATGGGCTGGTAGATTATTGCAGTTACAGAATTTATCTAAAAACCACATTTCTCATATAGAGGTGCCAAGAGAAATAATTAGAGCTCGCGATTGGGAAACTGTTGAGCTGATGTATGATGATGTAGCGGACATATTGTCACAACTAGTAAGAACTGCTCTTGTAGCCCCTCAAGGAAAAGTATTCAGCGTTGCTGACTTCTCAGCTATTGAGGCTAGAGTAATATCTTGGCTAGCTAATGAAAAATGGCGAATGGACGTATTTAGAGGCGATGGCAAAATCTATGAAGCAACAGGGGCAAAGATGTTCAATGTTCCTATTTCATCTATTACAAAAGGCTCTGTATTGCGTGACAAATCAAAAATCTCAGAGCTTGCCCTTGGCTATGAAGGCTCACTGGGAGCACTTAAGCGCATGGGAGGAGAGCGTATGGGCTTATCAGACGTGGAAATGATGAGTCTAGTGCGAAAATGGCGCACAGCCAATCCTTCAATCGTGAGCATGTGGAAAGAGATAGATGATGCCTCGAAAGAAGCAGTCAGATATAGAAGGCCCGTAGCATGTACATGCAGAAACATTATATTCGATTGCGACGGCGAGTTTATGACAATTCAACTTCCTTCTGGCAGAAAGCTATTCTATTATCATCCGAGATTTAAGGATAAAAAGATAGGCAGGTCCACAATACCAACACAAGTGCTGTGCTACGAAGGAGTTGTGCAGGAAACCAAGCAATGGGGTGAAATAGACACATACGGGGGCAAACTTACAGAAAACATAGTGCAAGCTATATCCCGTGATTTGCTTGGAAATTCTATGCTTAATCTTGAAGAAGCAGAGTATTATCCAGTGTGCCATATACACGATGAATGCCTAGTTGAAGTTCCAGAAGAAAATGCAGGAGAATATTATGAAGAGATGGTTCGCATAATGAGCACTCCACCAGAATGGGCTTCAGATATTCCATTGAGAGCAGATGGCTACACCACACCATTTTACCTAAAAGATTAAAGATATGATAGTTTGTATATGTTTATATTTCTTATATGCATATTATGCAAGTAGATAAATTAAAATATGATGGCGATTTAAGCATAGCTGTTGGACTAAATCTCTCAAGTAAAGTATGGAAAAATACAAAAATTACATGGGGCAATTTAGTTCAAAAGTTAGCTACTCCAGTGGTAACTGCTGAAACTTATAAGCAGTTTATGAACGCCACGAAAGATGAGCAAAGTAAGATAAAGGACGTAGGAGGTTTTGTCGGTGGTTTTCTTACGAATGGCAAGCGCAACAAAACAAACGTACTGTATAGGCAACTTATAGCTTTAGACATTGACTTTTCTCATGAGAATTTTTGGTGGGATTTTCAAATGCTTTTTGATTGTGCAGCTGTTATACATTCAACCCATAAGTCGTGCCCTGGAAAACCAAGGCACAGACTTATAATACCTTTGGATAGAGAAGTATCACAGGAAGAATATCAAGCTATAGCTAGAAAAGTTGCAGGCGATTTAAACATAGATTTGTTTGACCAGTCAACATTTGATGTAAACAGGCTTATGTTTTGGCCATCTGTTTCATCTGATGCAGAATATTATTTTGAGTATCAAGATGGGCCATTTCTAGAAGCTGATTATATATTAGATTTGTATAATGATTGGCATGATACTAGTGAATGGCCAACTGCAACGGATAGTACAGACTTAATATTACAAGCCATAAAAAAGCAAGAGGACCCGGATGATAAGAAAGGAATTATCGGCCTATTTTGCAGAACTTATACTATACAAGAAGCGATTGAAGCATTTTTATCTGATGTCTACACCCAAGCCGGGGAAGGAAGATATACCTATGTGAATGGCTCTACAGCCGCTGGGCTCATAGTATACGACGATAAGTTTGCGTACTCTCATCATGGAACAGACCCAGCAGGAGGTAGGCTGTGTAACGCTTTTGACCTTGTGCGAATACATAAGTTTGGGCATTTAGACAGTGGCAGAGAAAAAGATGACAAGGATAAAAAGAGCTTTAAAGCGATGGAAGAATTTGCTTCTAAAGACTCATTGACAAAAAAGCATATAGCCGAAGAAAAATTTGCTGAAGCTAAATTTGAATTCGCAGAAGAAGCCGCCCAAGAAATAGATGAAGAGGTTGATACTTCTTGGACATCTATGCTTGACGCCAACACTAAAGGCGAATATGATAATTCAGCTAATAACCTTAACGTTATAATTCAGCATGACCAATTTCTAAAAGAAGTATTTAAGCTAAACACTTTTGATAATAAAAGATATGTTACACGTTCATTACCGTGGCGTAAAGTCGATATTATGGAACCTCTTCGCGATGTTGATTATTCTGGTGTGCGTAATTACATTGAGTGTGTATATGGTATTGTGTCAAGCCAGAAAGTGGATGATGCACTTGCACTTGAATTTGAAAAGAAAAGATTTCATCCAATAGTAAATTATCTAAAAGCTTTAAAATGGGACAACCAGCCGAGAATAGATACTTTGCTAATAGATTATTTTGGAGCCGATGATAACCCTTACACAAGGGCCTCACTGAGAAAAATGTTATGTGCAGCTGTTGCAAGAGTATTCGAACCAGGAATTAAGTTTGATACAGCCCTTATCTTAGTAGGCCCGCAGGAAACATATAAAAGTACATTTCTCAAAAAGCTCGGTAAAGATTGGTTTTCTGATACATTTACCACTGTTCAAGGCAAAGAGTCGTTTGAGCAATTGCAAGGAGCATGGATAATCGAAATGGCCGAGCTTTCCGGGTTGAAAAAAGCAGAAGTTGAAACTATTAAGCATTTTATCACAAAACGCGAAGACCAGTTTAGGCCAGCGTATGGTAGAACAGTTGAAACTTATAAAAGGCAATGCGTGTTCTTTGGCACTACTAATAAGGATGACTTCTTGCGAGACCCGACAGGAAATAGACGCTTTTTGCCTATAGATGTAAGGCCTGAGTTCGTAAAGAAATCGGTTCCTTACGACCTTACCGAAGAAGAAGTAGACCAGATATGGGCCGAAGCCTACCTGTTATATACGCAAGGAGAGCCTTTATATATGACTGGCGAAGAAGATATTATCGCTAAAATCGAGCAGCATAAGCACTCAGAAACAGATGAGCGTAAAGGAATTATCGAAGAGTATCTTAACAGAAAATACCCAGATAACTGGAATGACATGGACCTCTACGATAGAAGAAGATGGCTCGAAGACCCATTATCGCAGAATGGAACAGCTCAAAAAGATTTTGTGTGTGTTGCTGAAATATGGTGTGAGTGTCTTAGCAAAGATAAAACTGATATGTCGAGATATAATACCAGAGAAATAAATGAAATCATAAGGTCTTTGCCAGAATGGGAGCCTGTGACTTCTACGAAGAACTTTATGATATATGGAAAGCAAAAATATTATAAGCGTAAAGATAGTTTGTTATGAAAACAATCGAATTGACTGAAGAACAAGTGAAAGTGCTTAAAGAAGTAGTGGGCATTGTTCACGAAGAACAAATGACAATGTCTGATACATTATTCATCAAGGGTGAATACATAAAAGCCGATAAGTATGCAGACCGCGCAAACCTGCTCGAGCAGATATACATCGAATTAAACAAATAACAATTATTAACAAATATGATACCTGTATTATTAACCAAAGACGAAGCCGACAAAATCGTAAAAGCCTTACGCAGACAGGCTGCTGCGGTCGAATGTGAATATAAAGAAAACCTAAACAAAAACAACATCACATATAGTGAAACACTACTTGACGAACTTATCGCTCTACGTTGTATTGCAAATGTAGTTGAAATAGAAATCTTCAAAAACGAAAAGAAATAAAAACAGTATTAGGAATTTAGATATATGAAGTATAGAATATTTAGAGCAAATTGTAAGTTTTCAGACGGCTCTACTAGAGTTATAAAATACGATGAAAACAAGACCACAGAAGAAAATACCTGCAACAGTATTGAGGCATTTAGAGCTCTACTAAAGAATATGCTTAATAAGTCGTTAGGTGTGTTAGGCATAACAGTCGTAAATATAACTTTAACCTATGAAGAAAGAGGTGGTAGACAGTGAAAAAGTAGTAGAACGTAAGTTGGTCGAAGCTGTGAAAGCAAACGGCGGTATGTGTATAAAACTATTATGCGACCAGCTTATAGGTCTACCGGATAGAATGTGCCTATTTCCAGGCCATAGGATTATATTTGTAGAACTTAAGACAACTGGAAAAAAGCCAAAACGCATTCAATTATTTATGCACAGCAAGCTCAGAGCCCTTGGCTTTAGAGTCGAGGTTATAGATACGATAAAAGGTGTAAACAATTTTATAGAAGATGTTAACAGAACAGAATTTACATAACTACCAAAAAGCTACAGTTGATTTTATAATTACACACCCGTACTGTGGTGTATTTCTTGACCTTGGTTTGGGCAAGACCGTATCAACTCTTACAGCTGTAAATTGTTTGATGAATGATTATTGCGAAATAAATTCTGTGCTTGTAATAGCCCCTAAGCGAGTAGCAGAGTCTGTTTGGCAAGAAGAAGCTGAAAAATGGAGCCACTTAAAACATTTACGTTTTTCAAAGATAATAGGCACAGCAAAACAGCGCATAAGTGCTGTAATGGACACGAAAGCGGATATTTATATCATATCAAGAGACAATGTTGCATGGCTTTGTGCTTTGTATGGTGGAGGTAAATTACCTTTTGATATGGTAGTAATAGATGAGCTTAGTAGCTTTAAGTCTTATAAATCAGAGCGCTTTAAGGCATTACGTGGAGCTAGACCTTATCTTAAACGTCTAGTAGGGCTGACAGGAACTCCAGCTCCTAATGGGCTTATAGATTTGTGGCCACAGATATATCTTATGGATAGAGGCGAGCGCCTTGAAAAGACTATATCTAGATATAGAGAAAAATATTTTCGGCCAGGCCAATCAAATGGCAATGTCGTATATTCTTATGACTTGATGAGTGACTCAGAAGTTATAATACATAAGAAAATAGAGGACATTTGCATAAGCATGAAAGCCGATGATTATCTTGAAATGCCAGAAAGAACTGATAATTACATAAAGCTTAAAATGCCAGACCAAATCAAAAAACAATATGATGATTTTGAAAAGAATAAAGTTTTAGATTTGTTCAGCTCAGAGCAAGATTGCTTAGACACACCTAGTGAGATAAATGCTGTTAACGCCGCTGCCTTGTCAAACAAACTATTGCAATTTGCTAATGGGGCAGTATACGATGAAAACCGTAAGGTATTTCCAATCCACGATATTAAGCTTGAAGCTCTTAAGGAAATAATAGACGACGCAAACGGGCAACCAGTACTTGTCGCATGGACGTTTCAATTTGATAGGGATAGAATAATGGAGCACCTTAAGAAATATAAACCAAGAGAGCTCAAAAACAATAAAGACATAGAAGACTGGAATGCTGGCAAAATACCTGTTATGTTAGCTCACCCAGCATCTGCGGGCCACGGGCTTAATCTTCAAGCAGGTGGGAATATTATAGTTTGGTTTGGCCAAACATGGAGTCTCGAGCTATACCAGCAGTTTAATGCTAGATTATATCGCCAAGGCCAGCAAAACCACGTAGTAATAAATCACTTAATTCTACAAGGTACTCATGATGAAGACGTTATTAAAGCTTTGAAAAGCAAAGACAAAAAGCAGAGCGCTTTGATGGATAGCATAAAAGCAAAAATCGACAAATATAAAAAATACATGTAATTATGGGAAGAAACGGTAAAAAAGCTCCAGTATTTCTGGAAATGGTAAAATTCGTAAATGATAATGTTGGCAAAGTTGTCAGCTCAAATGAAATTCTACTCGGTAAAGAGCCGGGTAGGAACTCTGAAACAGCATATCTCTATAAGTTCGCAAAACTAGGATATGTTGAACCGGTAGAAGAAGGTCTTATCAAAGACAAAGGAGCGAAATTTAGAATTGTAAAGGAATTTCCTACGCACTATAATTCCGTCATGCTTATGGATGAATTGAAAGTCGCTAGTGGCTTTATACCAGATACACACAGAAGACAAATATATTAATATTATGAAAGCATTAGACGTACAAATAGGCGGTAGCCATTATAAAAATATGGCCATGCAACCAGTAGAGCTATTTGCAAAAACGCACTGCACTGCATTCCAAGCTAATATATGGAAATACATAACCCGATATAAACACAAAAATGGTGCAGAAGACATAAAGAAGTGTATGCACTATGCAAAATTGGCCAAAGAGCTCAATTGCTATGGAGACCTAAGCTGCAACAGTAAGTTGGAAGTGCAAAAATTCTGTGAAAAGAATGAACTTCCTGGAATAATAAGACATATAGTTTTAGCGGCTAGCCATGATTTATATGATGATGTCATAAGAAAATGTGGAGAATTACTGTATGAAGAATATCCAGAAAAGTGATAAATATGGCTAAGTTAAAAAGTGTTAGAATGAACAAATAATATAGGAAATATTTTTTATTCTCGTAGAAAGTTTGTATATTTGCATATCTTAAAAACGAATAAACATAATGACCTATGAACAAAAACAAATTACAAATAGCCTTAGTTTTGTCTCTCTTTGTCTTATCTTTTTCCTTAGCTGAATTTAGAGAAAAAGAGGCCCGCATAAGAGCCAACGACACAGATAAAGCATTAAAGGCGTTAGCTGATGAATTAGATGCGCTAGAGCAGTATGTAGAGGTAGCTCTTTATAAAAAAGATGTTCAACTCTATCTAATGAATATCGGGTATGGCGATAAGGATTTGCATAAAGCTTTAGCGGACTCTTGCAAAGCAGACTGCGCAAAGTACAGAGCTAAAATATCACACGAAGCTGTGGAACTCTTAAATAATAAGTAAGTATGGACAAAAAAAGAACTTTCAAACAGATAGCTTTAGACATAAAGTCTACATGGCTAAATATATACTTTGGAGCTGTGCCTTATTTAGAAGTCATGCTAACGCTTGACACCACAGACCCTAGCGAGCCGTACTGCTATGACACTGCTGGAGATATTGTTAGATACTTCTTGTCGAATGCTCAAACTTTCAAAGGGGCCGACGCGAAAAGGCTAAAAGCAGAATTAAAATCTATGCTGTAATGGACGAAAAGACAATATCTTTGCTAGAAGAAAACAACATGCTACTAAAAGAAATTTTATCAGTATTGAAAAAATTCGATAGCGAAGAATATCGTTCAGAAGAAGACATAAAGCAATTTACTATAAATATAGCTGCTAACGCAGTATATGAGTTGCTGAAAAATAACAAAGAACTTAGAGATAAAATTAAAAACAGCTTTGATTTATGAACATCTTAGAAGAAGCAAACAGAATTGTAAATGAGCGCTCAGAAGAAAAAGAGCGCCAGTATGGGCCATTTATAGAGTCCATGAGACGCGCTACTGCTATTTATAATAGCATGTCGCCTGATAACGAACAAATATCAGTAGAAGGAATGTATAGAGCTATGATTGCTCTTAAGCTATCACGTGAAGCTTATAAGCATAAAGAAGATAATCTTCTCGATGCAGTGGCTTATATGGGCTCAATGAATGACTATTTGCAGTCATCAAGAGCTATAGAAGATAACCAATAATAAACATATAATTATGGCAAAAGTTTATAACACAACAGACCTCAGGCCAGACCAAGCGTTTGAGAGACATGTATTCCACAGAGACCAGTTCGCACACTATTTACGCTGGACTCATATCTTAAAAGAAGCAAAAATCGGAGAGTCTATAGTAGACTTTGGGTGTGGAGCGGCTAATCTGCTCGAAGTATTATACAGAAACAAATTCAAGCAAAAAGAATATATTGGCATTGATATTCGCGAAAAGACTATCGATGAAGCTGTTACGAAATTTGCAAATGTTCCTTGGGCCAAATTTTATGTTGCAGACCTTGTAAAAAACTACATGGACTATAATCAGTTTAATGCTGACAAAGTTTGTTCATTTGAAGTGTTGGAACATGTTGGCAAACAGAATGCTCATGTATTCCTTGAGAACTTTAAGGCTTGTGGTAACAACGATGCGACTTATTACTTATCAACTCCAAACTACGACCCATCTGTAGGAGCTGCTGGAAATCATACCTATGATTCTGGCGACGGGCGTGGAGTGGACGTGCAAGAGTTTGACCATTGGGAGCTCGAAGAAATACTTTCTCAGCATTTTGTTATCATAAAGAAGTTTGGTACTTTTGCATCTGTAAAAGATTATAAGCCTCTTATGAACGACTGGCAGAAAAAGATGTTTGAGGTTCTTAAAGACTACTACGACTCAAATCTAGTTTCTAACATTATGGCTCCTATGTTCCCAGATGCTTCGCGTAATACTCTTTGGGTTATGAAGCGTAAACCAGGAGATGTAAAGACTGTAAAACAAATTGAGAACGACGACTTATTTTAAAAAATGAACAAAAAATTATAAAAGCTATGAACATAAAAGAAATACTTTTTAAACTGAATGAATTCTGTTGTGCTAATAGAATTGAATATATGGTAACAGGCACAGCTGCTTTATCTTTGCTTGGAGTTCCTTCTAACTTTACTCCGCAAGATATTGACATAAAAATCTTCCATTTGACAAAAGAGCAAGAAGGCAAATTATCTGAGTTGCAATTTTTGTCCGGCTTTAACGCCGATGAGAGCTACACAAGCATACGCTATTCTTTCTATATTAATGGCACCAAAATCAATGCCATAATTGACAATACTCAGAGCCACGAAGTAATTTCTAATATGTCGGTGAGTGTTTCATTGCAAGATGAAAAGCAAGCAAATCATCACGTGATAGATGTGCAAAAAGTAGGCTCAGCTCTTATAGACAAAATGAAACTTGGCAGAAACAAAGACACAAGATACCTGCTAAACTTAATTACAAACTTATCCAATTTATCACAGCTATGAAATTTTCTAAAGTAAGAGACGTAAAGTCTCCAGTTCGCGGAACCGGTAAAGCAGCAGGAATTGACTTCTTTGTTCCTAATTTTGAAAAAGAGTTTATTTTGAGCCCTATGCAGGATTTGCTTATTCCATCTGGTATTAAGATGGAAATCCCAGAAGGCTATATGCTCATGGGGGCAGATAAGTCCGGAGTGGTTACATCTAAATATGCATGTATTGGTGCTGGTAGAGAGCCTAAGCCAGAAGCATTTACAAGCACAGTCATTATAGGCGCAAAAATTGTCGATGAAGACTATCAGGGCGAAATACACATACATGTAATAAATGTAGGCAATGACACTGTGTTTATTAAGCCAGGTATGAAAATTGCTCAATTTATTCTCGTGCCTGTGTCTTACGAAGAACTTGAAGAAGTACCAGAAGAAAAGCTTTTCAGCCGCTCATCTGAGCGTGGCGAAGGAGCTCTTGGGTCTACGGGCTCATTCTAAAAATCAATTTATTCACTATTCTCGCGCGCGATATCGCACTTTAAGTATGAGCAAAAGGAAATATATTCAGAAAACAATGCGGGCCCTAAAACGCGCGAGAATATAAGCTTATTAAAAAATGGCAACAATTTATAAAACAACCGGAGAACAGATAGAAATATCTCCAAAGAACAATAAAGATTTCCAGTTAGATGAACTTCAGGAAATTGTACAAGGTTATATCGAAATAGTAAATCTTAACAGCAGCAAAATAATGGTTTGCAATGAAGAGGGCGCTATCAACAAAATGCCTCTTAATAGAAAAGCATCCAAGATTTATTCTGACTCAATAGGTGAGTGCGCTGCTATCTTTGGCGATGCGCTTGTTTGTGACTGTAGCCAAGTAGAATAATGAAAAGTTCAGTGAAAATTCCAGGCTACATATACACAGACCAGTTTCTTAGATTTGTTACTGTTTATACAAAGCAGTTTAAAAATGACAAAGGATATGGAAGATGGTTAGCTGAGTATGATAGGATGGAAACTAGAGGATGGCTTAAGCCTGAAAAGCTTAGAGAGCTATATGTTAACCGATTAAAAGGTTCGACTGAACTCTCATTCATATATTGGGGTGTAGTTCATTATATCTGCGTACAAGCCGAGGATGCAACCAAAGCTTATATATCTTCCAAATCATTCGACATTAGAGTAATAACAGGCGAAATAGCAGCTAATGACGATGACGAAGAACTTACAGACTTATCTTTGAAAGAAGCTCTGTCTATTTGCAAGGCTATGAATGATGAGGCTGAAGAACTACTATTCAGAGTTTATAACAGCATAACCAATACGCCTATTTAGCGATGATAAAAAAATAAAAAATGATATGGAAAAGAAATTTAAACTAACAGATGAAGTTATTGAATTTGCAGGTCGTAAACTCTACAGGATTGAAGCGTTACGAGATTTTGGCACAGTAAAGAAAGGAGATAAAGGAGGCTTCCTTGAAAGCGAAGGCAATCTATCACAATATGGCAATGCATGGGTGTATGGCAATGCAGAGGTATTTGACAATGCAAAAGTGTATGGCGATGCATTGGTGTATGACGATGCATTGGTGTATGGCAATGCAAGGGTGTATGACAATGCAAGGGTGTATGACGATGCATTGGTGTATGGCAATGCAGAGGTATTTGACAATGCAAAAGTGTATGGCAATGCATGGGTGTATGGCAATGCATTGGTGTATGGCAATGCAAGGGTGTATGACAATGCAAGGGTGTATGACGATGCAGAGGTGTATGACAATGCATGGGTGTATGGCAATGCAGTGGTGTGTGACAATGCAGATGTGTGTGGCAATGCAGTGGTGTGTGACAATGCAGAGGTGTATGGCAATGCAGATTATATCGTTTTTAAAAATTGGTGGTCCAGCGGTAGGTACTTCACTTGGACCCGTAGTAACAATATGTGGAGGGTAGGTTGTTTCTATGGCACTGGAGACAAACTTGTAAAGAAGGCTTATAGAGATAGCGAAATATCTGGGAGAGAATATGAGAGAGTAGTGAAGTATGTTGAGTCAATAATAAAGGAATTAAATTAAAATATAATATGGCTTTGTTTAAAGAAAAAATAGTAACCACTGTAAAAAAATGAGTATTAGATATGGGAAAAATGCAATATGGAGTATTTGACTCAGTAGGTAAATTGCTAAGATGCTTTAATACCTACAAACAAGCTGAGACTTTTAAAATATCTCGGCATAGATACGACTGGAGTGTTAAACGAATTTGGGTAGAATAATTATGAATATAACTTATAAAAATGCAACAGAAGCATTTGAGGATTTATATGGCTTTATAATGGGTCAAGGCATACATACCAATGTTGGAACAAAAGCTGTGTATAACGTAGGTTTTTACATATTAAATCCTGAGCAGAGAGTAATAACTACAGAGTGGCGTAAGTTCAGTGAGAAATACGCTGAACGTGAATTTGCTTGGTACCTGTCAGGAGATAGAAGTGTAGAAGACATTAAGAAGTATGCTCCTATATGGGATAAAATGCACGGCGGCGATAACATAGTTAATTCTAATTATGGCTATCAGTGGATGCGCAACGGCCAATTAAAAAAGTGTATAGAGCAGCTTAAAGAGAATAAAGATACGCGCCAAGCATGGTTTACCATATTCGATGGCAAAGAAAAAGGCGACTATAAGTACGATACCCCTTGTACTTTGTCAGTTGGGCTAGACATTAAGCCCCAAATTGGAACCCTCGATATGTGTGTAACTATGCGCAGTAATGACTTAGTCTATGGCTTTTGCAACGACCAATACTGTTGGACAAAGCTTCAAAAGCTAATTGCTGATGAGCTTGGTATACCTATAGGTACGTATTATCACTTCGCTCATGACTTACATATTTACGAAAGGCATTTCAACATGCAAGATGATTTTTACCGTAACAAACAAAACAATATGAAATAATGAAAAAGGTACTTAAATTTTTATGGGAATTTTTTGGGGTGCTTTATTTTCCTATATATGTACTGGCATGGGCCTTGCATAAAATAGCAAGACTCACACTAGCCATTTCATATTTTGGAATGCTGGAACCCAGAATTGGAAAAGATGTAATTAAATCATTGTTCAAATAGTATGGGAGAGGAAGTTAAGCAATACGGAGACCTGACAGAAGAAGAACTATTCGAGCTTATAGCAGAAATTAAGAGTGATGACGAAGATATTGAAGAGGCTCAAGAAGAAGCAGATAAAAATATCGAGCTAGAAGAAGAGCATACACAGTTATCTGAGTTACCGGAAAATGCTGAAATCGAAGAATATTATGGGGATGATGCTTGGCGCAAGTTAACGAAAGATACAACTTTTCTACACGGAGACGAAGGGCAGCGCAGAGCAAGTTTAGCGGCTGCAAAAGCTAATAGACAGAAAGCTCAGAGACTTAAGCAAGATAGAATGCGTATTCAAAGGCAAGCTTTTGACCAAGAGTATATAAGGCTAAGTGACCCTATAGGAAATGATAACATTAAGCTGTTAGTTTCTCTGCTTGTTAAAGAACATACGAGAATGGTAGATAAATATTCTGCCTTAATAAATAAGAGATTGGCCATGTTGCTAAACCCTCTTATACCAAGAAGGCTAAGACTATGCAAAATGCTATACCCAGACTCAATTAGAATTTGCCCTGGCTTTTTGTATAAGGCTAGTAAAGAGTATGGCAATAATCTTACATTTTGGGCTATGCCAAATATTCCATATTACTTTGCTCAAAACACAGAGCAAAAAATACTCATGACCCACAAATCAGAATTTTTGGTTTCTATAGATAAGTTTATAGCATTCTATCAAGACCACAGAGACAAAAGAGCTAAAAAAGAGCTCAAATATGCCTCACTGATTATACAAAAAGGAGTGTATTCATATTTTGATTTGCTTAGGCTAAACCCATTTTGGTTCGAAATACTTTATAACAATATAATGGAAAAATTAAAATGAACAAACAGCAAATAGGTTTACCGAGAATTTTAGTCTATCAAGATGAAGATTGTAGTATAATGACAGACTATTTGCAGTTTTATGGCTTCGAGGTAATTACCTCTACAGAGGCAGACATACTGCAAAAAATAAAAGAAAAGAATTATGACCTGTGTATATTCAGCCATTATAAAGCTAGTTTACCAGGAGACTTAAGACTGCTAAAAACAATACGCAGAACAGACCATAAAACACCTGTCATAATGGTGTCAGACCAATCTAGATATGAATTTATAATAGACGCTTTCGACGCAGAGGCTGATGACTATTTAATCAGGCCATATAATCTAGAAGAGCTAATAAGAAGAATAAAAGCAGTGCTTAGAAGATGCGGAGTAAAAGTACGAGCTATTGAGCTATCTTACAAGATAGGCGACTATACTCTCGATACAGAGAACTCCACTCTAACAATAAACAGAGTAGAAACAAAGCTTACGGCCAAAGAATGCAAAATTTTATCTCTGTTATGCGCCTACAAAAACGAGACGCTACCAAAAAAAATAGTCATGCAGCAAGTCTGGGACAATGATAACTACTTTAATAGGCGTAGTTTAGATGTCCACATGTGCCTTTTACGTGGCCACCTTAAAATGGACTCCAGAATTACGATTGAAACAAAAAGAGGAATTGGATATTCTCTTGTTGTTAGTGAGGAATAAAAAATAACGGGAAAATACTTACTCAGTATTCTCCCGTTATTTTTTATTCGTTAAAAGTTAGCAGCTTTTCTTTTTAAAATTCGCTAGAAAATGAAGGCTCATTTTTCCTGGCTCAAAATCTCTGTCTTGCTCTCCTGTATGAAAGCACCTACGACCATATGCATTCGTATAAACCTTAAAATCACCTTGTAATTCTCTTGTTCCAGTTTGCTTATAGAACCACCAAGCTCTGATAAGATTATCACTGAGCCATTTAATTTGCAGTTGTGCATATTCAGTAAAGTCTTCGTACTCATCGAAGTCCATATCGTCTTTTACATAAGGCACAAACGTACATTCTATAAGGTCTGTATCGTCTACATTTTCCCAATTATCTTCTATAATAAAGCCATTGGGAAACATATCAGCAATCTCTTGTGCCTCTTCCATGTTTTCGTCATCCAACGGCTCTTCTCCATAACACAAGTAATAAAAAGCATCATTGGATATTTGCATGACTTGCTTTTTACTGTAGTCAATTCTGAAATTCATCTGTTCATTTTTTCTACTGTTTCACGATACTGTCTTTCAATTTTCGCAATTTCATCAAGTGCTTCTTTAGGTTGAACTAACTGAGCAACTCTCGGCGGTTGAGACAATTCTTCTATTTCACCAAGCAGAGTATTCTCCTGCTGTACCTCTTGGGTATTCTCTCGCTCAAATTTTTCCATGGTTTTCTGTATTAACAATTTGACAATTCTCCTGTTGGGGTATTCTCTTGTTCAATTCTCTTGCTCATCGGAGGCAGTTCATTTTCTTCTTCGTGCCGAAATATTGGGCACGCGAAGCGGCCAAAGCCTGAACGGCGTTCACGTTCTGGACTTATAGCTCCAACCAAGCAGCTTTTATCAAATTTAGTGTGTAACATATTTTAACATTTTATAATTGTTCTTTTATAGGCTAAAATACCAAAGCACTTTTAAATAGAATACTGTTTTAACACTTTTAACATAAATATTTCCCTTTAGATTATTGCGGCTTTGGTTTGAAATGTATGAGCTTTGAGGGCATAAAAATATATGAAATTTCATTATTCTTTCGCGTTCTCTCATCATTTCTCTTTATAAATGTAGATTTATATATCTAATATATAAAAGTGTCCTAGAACGCGCGAAAATGAGTCGACTTTTTAAGTAAAACTTTTAACAGCTGTGGGCACACCGGTTTGTTATAAATGTGAAGCTGAAGTACTCCAAATCTTATGTATAGAGGCTATGAAAAAATACATTGATAGATATGCTTCTTTTTCCCTTTATCATATTATTTTTATGAATTAATATAGAGCTACATATAACGTATAAAAGTGTCCTAGAACGCGCGAAAATGAGTCATTTTTATACTATAAAAGCCGTGCAGCTTTATTTTAAACTGTGCGGCTTTCGTGATGCGGGCAAAAAAATAACCGCCTCTTCACAGAGACGGTTACCATTCATGAACAAATGCTTATGCAAGTGGTTCTTCAGCAGGAGCTTCAGCAGGAGCTTCAGAAGCACTCTGTTGAGTGGCAAGATAGTTATCCAATTCTTTTTTTGCTTCTTCGAGCTGTTTCTTTTTTGCTTCCAGCTCTTCATGCGCTTTCTGCAATTTATCTTCGGCTTTTTTTAAGTTCTCTTCACAACGGAGAACGCGGTCCTGGGGAGTAAGCGGTGAGCGAGTAGCTGCGGTTTCTCTGCGTTCGCAATATTTCTTGTTGAGTTCTTCGCCTTCAGCATCGAACTCTTCAGCAATCTTAAGTCCTTCGGCTTTCACAACTCTGTGCATGATTTTTGCGGCTAGCGGGTTGCCTTCAACTGGGGTAGGAACTGAGATACGGTACAACAGGCGCTGAGCGCGTTTATCAGGAACGATTGCCATAATACGGCCAACCATAACTTCAGCTTTTTCTTCGCCAGTTTCTGGGTCTGTAGTACGGTATTTTTCAATTTCCACTGTTTTACCGACGTTGCCGATAACTTCATTAACCTCATCAGCAATTGCTTCTGGAGTCCATTCAACTTTTTCAGAAGCATCTTTTGGCTTGCGGCCCGCACGCACTCTTTTTTCTGGCTCAATGACTTCGTCTAAAATACGAACAAGGTTACTGTCGTGTACCTTAACGATGCGGCGGCCATCATCAGTTTTGATTGCTAAAAGCACTTTGTTGCTTCGTTTTTCCTCGATAACTCCGGCGATATATCCATCAACCCATTCTGCAGTATTGAAAGGAACTGCCTGGCAACGGTGATTAACGACTTCAGCTTTCAATTTTTCAGCTAAAGCGTGTCGTTCTTCGTCTGAAGCTTTTGGCTTCTTTTCAAAAGTGCGCCCTGTGTACATAGGGTTAATGCCGTCATTTTCTTCAGCTGCTTTGAGTGCAGCTTCTTCTTCCGGAGTAAGCGGAGTTTCTCCTTCAGCAGGAGCTTCAGCAGGAGCTTCAGCAGGAGCTTCAGCAGGAGCTTCAGCAGGAGCTTCAGCAGGAGCTTCAGCAGGAGCTTCA
>RCNI01000125.1_pt1 | contig 50797 bp, 48 predicted proteins | sample 2041151 | NCBI WGS metagenome assembly RCNI01 (sample SAMN09708214, study PRJNA481090) | feces metagenome | isolation source: feces | place: Antarctica: Albino Rookery
TAGGAGTCGGTTCGGTGGGAGCCTCGGTAGGAGTCTCGGTGGGGGCCTCAGTAGGGGCCTCGGTAGGAGTCTCGCTGGGGGTCGGATCGACAGGATCTACCGTACCGCCAGTTTGCCGGAAAAGCACCGGAAGAACCTGTGGGCTGGTATATGCCGCAAACCGGGGAGAACTGGGATTATACTGAATATGGGCTTTACCCAGAGAAATCGTTGCCTCACCGGCAGCATTGATTTCAATTGTCCAGTCGCTTCCGGCAGCATCCAGTTTCAGAGAGTTACTTCCTTTTCCATTCAGAAATTTTCCATTACATTCAAATGTCCATGCACCCTGCTGGCCGCCGAGAGTAAACACGGCTGCTCCTGCGGGCATATTTTCTACAGTGCCTACAATATGGTCTAATGCCTTGCCTTTCTTGTCGGCTGTAGCAAAATGCCACGATGGCTCATTGCCTTTCTTGGCCGCAATGACAACTTTGTCTCCGGCCTGCAAGGTTGCAGCATCTGTAACCATTTCATAGGTAGGCGCTGCTCCTGCCGCAAAGGTCACAGACGAAAATACGCCGAGTGCCATTGCCAGAACAAGAACGACACTCAAAATCTTGTTCTTCATTTTCATTTTCACTCTTCCTCCTTCATTGTTCCCTTTCGGGATGGTACTTGCGTACCTGCATTTTCCGACAAACATTTCGGTATATGCACTCTATACCATAGCACATTGGTTTGTGTGTTTCAACCACATACAAAGTATTTTAGAATTAAATTTTCAGTATTTTCTACAGTTTTCGTTTTCCCGCACATTTTTCCATTTTTTGTCCTTACAGGGTGTACAATTTCATCACTGACACTTTGTTCTGTATCGCCGCAGCAGTCTTTCCACTGTACAAAAAGGCAGCCGTGGGCCAACTGATTGTACCTGCAAAAGCAGTGGATGCGCCCGGCAGCTCAAAATTACCGCTCATTTTGGCAGCGGATCGAAACGAAATCGTTTTTGTAAATAATTAATAAAAGGTTAATTTGACGAATTGGCTCTTTTCGTATATAATATTGTAGAAATCATATAATTTCCCGTCGCTTGGGATATCCACTGCGGGCAGGGATCTTTTGAGGTATATGCTATGGTTAAAGTCATCACTTACGGAACTTATGATCTGCTGCATCGGGGTCATATCCGTCTGTTGAAACGAGCCAAGGCCCTTGGCGATTATCTGATCGTCGGTGTTACAGCAGACGACTTTGACAAGGTGCGCGGTAAAATCAATATTAAACAATCCCTCATGGAGCGTGTAGAGGCTGTGAAGGCCACCGGAATTGCCGACGAAGTCATCGTTGAGGAATACGAAGGGCAGAAGATCGACGATATTCGCCGCTACGGTGTGGATATTTTTACGGTCGGTTCCGACTGGAAGGGACATTTCGACTATCTGAACGAATACTGTCAGGTGGTCTACCTGCCCCGGACAAGGGGCATTTCCAGCTCCGATCTGCGCTCGGAGGTGCGGAGAGTAAAGCTGGGTCTGGTGGAAGATTCCGTCATCGTGCGCAAATTCCTGAAGGAATGTGACTTTGTCAACGGCATCGATGTGGTTGGCATCTGCACCCCGGAGCCGGATGATCTGCACCCCGATTTTGAGGAACTGCCCCTTAAAACCAGCCGCTACGAGGAACTGGTGAAGAACTGCGATGCCCTCTATATTGCATCCCAGCCTACCGAACATTACAAGCAAATCAAATACGCTCTGAATCACGGCAAGCATGTAATCTGCGAATCCCCCATCGCCATGTCGGCGGAGGAGTGCGATGAGCTGTTCAAAATTGCCGATGAACGCAAGTGTGTGCTGATGGATGCGGTGAAAACCGCCTACGCCACCGCCTACACACGGCTGATGGTCATTCTCAAGAGCGGCATCATCGGAAAGATCGTATCCGTGGACGCCACCTGTACCAGTATGCAGGGCTTCACCCCCACGAAAAAATATTACAGGCGGAAATGGAACAGCATCAGCGCATGGGGTCCCGCCGCCATGCTCCCCATTTTCCAGCTTCTGGGCACCAATTATCTTGACAAGCGGATCGTTTCCCTGCTGGCGGACGAGCAAAGCTCCTTTGACCTGTTCACCAAAATTGATTTTCTCTACAAGGGTGCCGTAGCCTCCATGAAGGTAGCCCGGGGCGCTAAATCCGAGGGAGAATTGGTGGTCACCGGTACCAAGGGCTATGCCTATGTGCCTGCGCCATGGTGGAAAACCGACTATTTCGAGATTCGATACGAAGATCCCGCAGAAAACAAGCGGTATTTCTATCAGCTGAACGGTGAGGGCATCCGCTACGAAATTGTGGACTTCCTGAGAGCCATCGAGTCCGAATACACTCTGGGCAGTGTTTCCCACGACGAATCCAAGGAAATCTGCCGGGTCATTTCCGATTTTTACGCACGGAGAAATTTCTTCAGTCTGGATGGAAAAGAACCCTATTTAATGGATAAATAAAAAATGAGCGTGGAAGAAATCTTCCACGCTCTTCATTTTTCCTCAAAGCTCTTCCAGATACATGACACCGTCGATCGTGCGGATGCGATCCATAAGGGCCTGGTGGTTTATGTGCTTTTTGGCCTGAAATGTGGCCACCATGCCGCGAACCCCCTGATCCAGCGCATTGTCATGTTCCAGCTGGATGTTTCCAATCTCCAGATTCATCTCCCGGAGCTTCCGGGTGAATGTACCGATGCTGACACTTTTGGAAAGCTCCAGATAGATCTCTGCCGCCTTGGTGTTGCGCCGCAGCTTATCATCCCAGCGCTGCAAAACCGTGAGAATCAGGAATATGGATAAGCCGGCGAGCAGCGCCGCCTCATAAAATCCGATACCCAGCGCCAATCCCACACCTGCCGCAGACCACAGGCCTGCCGCTGTGGTAAGACCTTTGATCTGGTTGTGGCGAGTGACGATAATAGTGCCTGCACCGAGGAAACCGATACCGCTGACCACCTGCGCACCCAGTCGGGAGGGATCGCCACAACCGGTTGTCTGGGTGATATACTGGTTGGTCATCATAATAAGGCACGAGCCCACGCACACCAGCATATAGGTTCGAAGGCCGGCCGGACGGTTCTTCATACCTCGTTCCATTCCGATGACACCGCCGATGACAATTGCCAGCACGATCCGCACCAAGACAGAAATATAGGTAAGTTCCCGCAGTTCCATAATATGCCTCCGTCCTTTCCTCATAATGGGTATCTATTATACCAGAAGGCAGGAATTGTTTCAACTGGTGAAAAAGGCAGAGAAATGCGCTCGTATTTTGTTCTGTATGCACAAAAAGATTTCCCCTGCCGGGGAGATCTTTTATTCTTTGTTCTGTTCCAGATAAATGAGCAGCACTGCAATGTCCGCAGGGCTGACACCGGAAATTCTCCCCGCCTGTCCAATGGACATGGGACGGATTTCCGAGAGTTTCTGCCGTGCCTCAATCCGAAGGCCGGCGATGCTCATATAGTCCAGATCCGGCGGCAGACTGCGGGATTCTTCTTTTTTGAATTCCTCCACCTGCTTCTGTTGGCGCTCCAGATAGCCTGCGTATTTAATCTGAATCTGCACTTCCTCCGTGACCGCCTGAGGCAGTGCCGGGCGGTTGGGGTCAAAGGGTGCAATATCCTCGTAGGTCACCTGCGGGCGGCGCAGAAGATCCGCAAGCCTTGCGGAATTTGTCACAGGAGCAGAATCCCGGCGCTTCAGCATTTCGTTCAGAGCTTCGCTTCCGGGAACGCCGGTGCTTTCCAGCCGCCGCACCTCCCGTCGGACGGATTCGTATTTTTCTTCCACCGCACGGAGCCGCTCCTGAGGAACCAAGCCCACGGCGGCACCGATATGGGTGAGCCGCTGATCTGCATTGTCCTGCCGATGGAGCAGGCGGTATTCCGAGCGGCTGGTCATAATCCGGTAAGGCTCCTGCGTGCCCTTCGTCACCAGATCGTCAATGAGGGTGCCGATGTAACTGGTATCACGGGTCAGAATCAGGGGCTGGCGCCCCTCCAATTTAAGGGCGGCATTGATGCCTGCAATCAGACCCTGCACCGCCGCTTCTTCGTAACCGGAAGTGCCGTTGAACTGGCCGGCACCGTAAAGGCCGGACACGGCCTTGGTCTCCAGAGTGGGCAGCAGCGCTGTGGGGTCGATGCACTCATATTCAATGGCATAGGCCGGGCGCATCATTTCGGCGTGTTCCAGACCGGGAACCGTGCGCATCATCTCCAGCTGCACATCCTCCGGCAGGGAGCTGGAAAATCCCTGAATATACATTTCCTCGGTGTCGAGGCCGCAGGGCTCAATGAACAGCTGATGCCGGGGCTTATCCGCAAAGCGGACGATCTTTGTCTCGATGCTGGGGCAGTAACGGGGGCCCACGCCGGAAATGGTTCCGTCGTACATGGGGCTTCTGTGGAGATTATTGCGGATAATCTCGTGGGTCTGCTCGTTGGTGTAGGTCAGGTAACACACGGCGCTGTTGTTGAGTTTATGCTCCGTGCGGAAAGAAAACGGCTCCGCCGTATCGTCTCCCGGCTGCAATTCCATGTGGGAAAAATCGATGCTCCGGCGGTTAACCCGGGGCGGCGTACCTGTTTTGAAGCGCCGCAGAGGCAGTCCCAGCTCCCGCAGATTGTCTGCAAGGCCGATGCTGGGGTGCATCCCGTCAGGGCCGGAGGAAAGCACCGATTCGCCGGTGATTACCGTACTGTCAAGGTATGTGCCGGTGGCAATGACCACCGCTTTGGCACCGTATTCCGCTCCCAGCTGGGTACGGACACCGCAAACGGCACCGTTTTCCGTCAGAATATGGGTGATCTGCGCCTGCTTGAGCTGCAGATTTTCCTGCAATTCCAGAGTGTGCTTCATCACCTGCTGATAAAGCCGCCGATCCGCCTGCGCACGGAGAGAATGAACCGCAGGGCCCTTGCCCCGGTTCAGCATCCGATACTGGATGCAGGCCTTATCCGCCGCAACACCCATTTCACCGCCCAGCGCATCCAGTTCCCGGACAAGGTGACCCTTGCCGGTGCCGCCGATGGCGGGATTACAGGGCATATTGCCCACGGCATCCAGATTGATGGTAAAGAGAATGGTGCTGTGACCCAGCCGTGCGGCAGCCAGCGCCGCTTCGATGCCTGCGTGTCCGGCACCGATGACCACTACCTCCGCATCTCCTGCATGGTAGGCATTCATGCCTGTACCTCCTCATAAATGGGGTGGCAGACGATCTCACAGCGGTTGATGGGGGTTCCCATAGCGTGGAATTTTTCCTCATATCCCGTCATAATGCCCACGATGCCGTTGGCATGAAGATCCCGGGTAAGATTCTTGACCTCAAGCCCTACCAGCTCGATTTCCTCCAAAGAGGATTCAAAGAGCTTTGCGTTGTCGGTCTTGAAGTGGATCTCGCCGCCGTCCCGAATCACCCGGCTGTACATCCGCAGGAAGGTTCTGTAAGTAAGGCGCCGCTTGGCGTTCTTGCTCCGGGGCCAGGGGTCAGGGAAGTTGATGAAGAGCCGGTCGATTTCGCCGGAGGTGAAGCACCCTTCCATCAGCGCCACATCCATATCCACAAAGAAAACATTTTTAAGCTCCATATTCTTTGCCTTTTCCATGGCCATCACCATAGCTTCCCGGCACCGCTCAATGGCAATGAGCAGAACATCCGGGTTGGCGGCAGCGGTTTCCACGGTAAATTTTCCCTTACCACAGCCTACCTCCACCCAAAGTTCCCGGCACTCGGGCATCAGGCTCCGCCAGTTGCCCTTCATGGCGGCGGCATCCGCTACCTGCCACTGGGCGCAGGCTTCCATACGGGGCTCCAAATTGGCTTTTCTTCTCATTCTCATATAAAAAGTCCTCCGTCAAAGAGTAAAATTTGTCTTTTATCCAATTGAGTATTATATCAGATTCTGCCGAAACAGTCAAAACATTTTCCCCATATCCCCCGGGTGGGCTTGCGTTTTTTGGGTTTTTAGGGTACAATATCGGAAGTAGCAGGATATTTCTGCGTCCGATGATAAAAAGGAGGCGAAGGCCTTGGAAGATAAACACGAACATCCCCACGACCATGCCTATATGCACGCTCACGGCATTGCCCACGAGCACGGTCATGTCCATGAAAATCAGAAAGCGGTCATCAACCGGCTGGCACGCGCCATCGGTCATCTGGAAAAGGTGAAACGGATGGTAGAAGAGGGCGAGGACTGCTCGGATGTGCTGATTCAGCTGGCGGCGGTACGCTCTGCGCTGGATAACACCGGCAAGGTGATCCTTCAGGATCATATGCGCCACTGCGTGGTGGATGCGGTAAGCGTCGGCGACACCGAGGCCATCGAAAATCTCTGTCAGGCCATCAACAAATTCATTAAATAAAAAGGCTCCGGGTGCTCACGCATCCGGAGTTTTTCGGTCTATCTGTCCCCTCCGGCGCATAGGCTGTACCACCTAAAGTTCGGAGGGATGGAAAGTGAAGAAAATCTGTATTTTGGCGGTTTTCTGTCTGCTCGTATCCATGCTCTGCCTGCCAGTGCAGGGAGCACAGCCGGATACGGCCGGAAAAAGCGCCCTGCTGATGGACATGACCACCGGGAAGGTGCTTTATGAAAAGAACGCACACGAAAAACTGGCACCCGCCAGCGTCACCAAGGTAATGACCATGCTCCTCATTATGGAAGCAATCGATTCCGGAAAGATCAGCTGGAACGATACCGTCACCGTTTCCGAGGCCGCCGCCGCAAAGGGCGGCAGTCAGATTTATCTCAAGGTTGGGGAAACGATGCCCGTCACCGATATGCTGAAATCCATTTCCGTTTCCTCTGCCAATGACTGCGCCTGCGCCATGGCAGAGCATATCGCCGGCAGTGAGGATGCCTTCGTGGAGGCCATGAATCACCGGGCCGAGGAATTGGGCATGAAAGACACCCATTTCGTCAATTGCACGGGGCTGGATGACGGGGAAAATGCCAAGGAGCATCTCACCAGCGCCTATGACATTGCTCTCATGTCCCGGGAGCTGATGAAAAATCACCCGGATATTATGAAATTCACCACCATTTGGATGGATACCGTCCGGGGCGGTGCCTTTGGGCTTGCCAACACCAACAAGCTCATCCGCTTTTACCCCGGGGCTACTGGGCTCAAAACCGGTTTCACCTCCGCCGCAGGCTACTGTCTGTCTGCTACCGCACAGCGGGAGGGGCTGTCGCTCATCGCCGTGGTCATGGGGGCCGCAACCTCTCAGGAACGGTTCGCCGCCTGCAAGTCCATGCTGGACTTCGGCTTTGCAAACTATGCCCTTGTCACCCCGGAAATGCCCCAATCCACCACTGTAACCGTGAAGCTGGGGCATGAAAAATCCGTTGCCGCCGTCCCGGCAGAGGAAAGCGCCCTGCTCATCGACAAGTCTCAGCGCCAGAGCGTTACCACCCATGTGGAACTGGAAGAAACTGTCACCGCTCCCGTGAGCAAGGGGCAGAAGCTGGGAACCCTCACCATAAAGGCCGGGGAGCAGGTTCTGGCTCAGATTCCCATGGTCGCACAGGAGGGCGTGGAACGGCTGGGATTTTGGGAGCTTTTCCGACAGGTGCTCGGCAAAATCGCCATGTGCGGCTAAGCAGATCAAGCAATCTTCACCGGATGCAATTTGCCACGAACAGAACGCAAATTCCGACTGTCTCGGTATCTTTTCTGCGGAAAATACCGGGGCAGTGCATGACCGGGTCTTGCACTTGCCCACGGTTTTGCTCTCTGCCGGTAACAAACTGCCAGCAGCATTGCCCGCACAGCAAAAAAACACCCCCGGGGCGTAATGCCTCGGGGGTGTCTGTGTTACATTAGTCAGCAACGTAGGGCAGCAGAGCGATCTGACGGGCGCGCTTGATGGCGACGGTCAGGTCACGCTGGTGAGCTGCGCAGGTACCGGTGGTACGGCGGGGCAGGATCTTGCCACGCTCGGACAGGTAACGGCGGAGCTTTGCAGTGTCCTTATAATCAATGCTGGTCACTTTATCCACGCAAAATGCGCAAACCTTTCTACGCTTGCGGGGACGCATACGCTGTTCATTAGCCATGAAGATTACCTCCTTCGTAAGAATGTGAAAAAATTCAAATTTTAGAAGGGCAGCTGAGCGTCATCGTCCTCCAGCATCGCAAAATCGGATGCAGGAGCACTGGCGGGAGCGGAATATCCGCCGAAGCCAGAAGCAGCAGGAGCGGGAGCAGAATAGCTGTTGTTTCCGCCGTAGGCGTTGCCGCCATAGTTGGAATTGCCGCTGTCACGCTTGCTTTCGCCAAAGTAGACATTATCTGCCACAACTTCGGCGCTGCGGCGCTTGTTGCCTTCCTTGTCGGTCCAGCCTCTGATCTGAAGCCGACCGGAAACCACGATCATTGAACCCTTGGTGAAATACTTGGAGACAAATTCTCCGGTCTGACGCCAAGCAACGCAGTCAATGAAGTCGGTTTCACGCTCGCCGCCGTCTCTGCCGCCGAAGTCACGGTCAACAGCTACGGTAAAGCTGGCAACGGCAATGCCGCTGCCGGTACGGCGAAGCTCGGGATCACGGGTCAGGCGACCCATGATGGTAATGTGGTTGAGCATTTTCTGCCTCCTTATTCTGCCACGACGGTGGTCAGGCAGCGCAGGACGCCTTCGGTGATCTTCATCACACGCTCCAGCTCAGCGGGGAACTCGGGCTTGGACTCAAAGTTCATCAGAACGTAGTATCCCTCGGGCAGATCGTTGATGGGGTATGCCAGACGACGCTTGCCCCACTCATCGATGTTAGTCAGAGTACCCTCCGCTTCCACCATTGCCTTGAACTTTTCCACAAGTGCAGCGATGCCCTCTTCGCCCTGAGCAGGGTCGATGATGTAGAGCACCTCGTACTTACCGGTGATCTTAGCCATGTTGTTTGCACCTCCTTTTGGACTTTTGGCCCCCGGACGCGCCGGGAGCAAGGATGTCCGCATTCGCAGACCTAGCCATTGTACCTGATAAACGCAAGTTTGTCAAGAATTTTCCTGAAAAAAGTTTCGGTTTTTCCTGATTTTTTCTGTTTTCGCTTATTCCTCAGTTTTCTCAGCTTCCTCGGCTGCTTCCCGGGCTGCCACCTGATTCACAAAGAGATCGGCTTTGTCGTGCTTGCGGTACATCATAAAAATCAGCACCGCCGCAGCAGCCACGCAGCTGATTGCTGCCAGCAGCTGGCTGACCCGGAAGGGACCCCAGTACAGGCTGTCCGTCCGCAGACCTTCGATAATGGCTCTTCCGAGGCCGTACCAAAGCACATAGCCCAGAGCAATCTGGCCGTCATACTGGCGGCGCTTGGAGAGGAAGTGCAGAATTACAAAACCTGCCAGATTCCACACGGATTCATAGAGGAAGGTGGGATGATGGAATTCCACGGTGCGGGTCACGGTGTTATAAAGTCCCATCCGCAGGAAAGATTCGGTAGGGCCGCCGAAGGCTTCCCGGTTGAAGAAATTGCCCCAGCGTCCGATGCTCTGTCCGATCAAAAATCCCAGCGTGGTAACATCCAGGACGGCACCGATCTTGATTTTCCGCACCTTACAGAACACGATGACGCCGATCACGGCACCGATAACACCGCCGTAGATTGCAAGGCCGCCTTCCCAGATATAGAGGATGCTGATGGGGTTTGCGGCATAGTCCTCCCACTTGAAGGCGCAGTAGTAAAGCCGTGCGCAGAGGATGGCGAAAGGCACAATGTAGAGAACGCCATCGGTGAGGTCATCTCCCTTGATGCCGAACTGTTTGCACCGCTTCCAGCCATAGAGCACCGCCAGCATAAGGCCGAAGGCGATAATCATGCCGTAAAGGTGGATGGTGAGGGGGCCGATGGTGATCTGGCGAAGGGGGTCCAGCTCAATGCCCAGTCCCGGGAATGAGATGATTGTGTAGGAATTGTTCATTTTATTTCCTCCTTTTGGGTATAAGGATCGATCACGGAAAGAGCGCAGCGTTCCTTTTTAACCGCACGGCTCAGGAACTCCAGCACCTCATTTTTCGTAATTTCCGCATAAATTTCGGGGAAAGCGAAATATTCAAAGCCACCCAGATGATAGGCACAGACCCGGAAGCAGGTGGAATCGAAGCTGTCGAGATCCCGGATTCTGCGTCCCATGGCGCTGCGCTTCATCCGCAGGAAATCACTTTCGTCCATGCCCTGCTCCAAAATCAGCGCCGCCTCCACAAGAATAGCATCCCGGACGGCTTCCGGATCGTCGCTGTCGCCGCCGCAGGTCAGCATAGCGCAGCTGTCCACGGTTTCAAAGCCGCCGCCAAAGGAAGAATCGATGAGTCCCTGCTCATAAAGCTTCAGATACAGGCGGCTGGATTCTCCGAACAGGGCTTCTGCCGCCAGATCCGCCACGATTTCCTGACGGATAGCCTCGGCGCCCTTCCCCACCGGCTCACACTTAAAGGCCAGCTGGAAGGTAGGCATAGCCACTTCCATCTGCTGACGGACAAGGCCGCAGGCTGCCGTCATAGGCTCCGGCTGTGCCGGGAGCTTTTCTCCCACAGGGTGCTTTTCGTTTCCCAGCACCTCCTGTGCAATGCGAATCACCTGCTGGCTGTCCACATCGCCCACCACGCACAGCACCATATTGCCGGGGTTATAAAATGCCCGGTGGCACAGATGCAGAAGCTCCGGGGTGATCTGCCGGATGGATTCCCGGCTACCGAGGATGGGCACCCGGATATTATGCTTTTCGTAAAGACACTCCATAAGGCTGTCGAAAATCCGGGAATCCGGTGCATCCTCATTCATGCCGATTTCCTGATCGATGATGCCCATTTCCCGCTGAACGCTTTCCGCCGGGAAATAGGGGGTGGAAACAAATTCCAGCAGGAGCCGGAGATTTTCTTCAAAATTCTCCGAGCAGCTAAAGTAATAGGCGGTCATATCGTAGCTGGTAAAGGCATTCACATTTGCTCCCAGCTCCGCAAATTCCGCCGTCACGTCCCGGTCGGGCAGCTCAAACATCTTGTGCTCCAGAAAATGGGCAATGCCCGCAGGCATATGATATTCCTGTCCCTCCAGACAGAAATCCTGATGAACAGAGCCGAAATCCGTGACAAAATAGGCAAGCTTCTTCTGAAATCCCGGACGGGGCACGATTTTAACCGTCAGGCCGTTGGGACAGGTGAAGCTGTGAAGTGTCTCCCCCAGATGGGGATATTCGGTAACGGTCATTGGCTGCCTCCTTTCAGGAAATAGACGGTGTGGAGCCGCAGACTTTTGGCGGTCTCCGCCACCTGCTCAACCGTGACGGCCTCCACCCGGCGGCCGTACTCCTCCACAGTCATGGGGAATCCGCTGATTGCGGCAGTGGCATAAAAGCCTTCGATGGCTCCCGGAGAATCATGGAGGGTTCGCAGAGAGGAAAGCATAGCTTCCTTGGCAGATGTCAGCTCCCCGGGGGTAATCTCGCCCCGGCAGCAGGCATCCAGCTGCGCCATGATTTCCCGGCGGGTCACTTCCTCCTTGTCCGCATCGATACCGGCGGACACCGTCAGAATTCCCTTACTTCCGTAATAGCCGGAGCCGATGGAATAGCAGAGGGACAGCTTTTCCCGCACATTCATAAACAGCTTGCTGGTCATGCCTGCTCCGAACACGGTGTTCATCACCTGCATGGCGGTAAATTCCTCCTGCCGGTTGGTGATGGGGGTTACAAAGCCCATGTTGAGCTTTGCCTGCGCCACATCCATGATTTCGGTTTTTTCCGCTCCCTGTGTATCGTGGAAGGGCGTCTGGGGCGGCATGGGCATAACACTGCGCACAAGCCCTGCAAACATCTTTTTCACCAGCGCCGCCACCTGCTCCATGGGGGCAGAGCCTACATAAAATACTTCCACCGGGCTTTCTCTCAGCACCTTTTCATAGTGGGCATAGAGCATTCCGGGGGTGACAGCCGCCATATCCTCTTTTTCTCCCAGCCGGGGCACGCCGAAGGAATCCTCCCGGCACATAATTTTCAGAAGCTGTCCGGCGGCATAGATCCGTTTATCGTTGCGCTGGGCTTCAATGGCGGAAATGATATTTTTCTTTTCGCTTTCCACATATTCCTCCCGGAATACGCCGCCCTCCAGCAGGGGTCTGCGCAGCAGCTCCCCGAGGAAATCCATCATAGGCTCCAGAATCCGGTCTCCCGCTAAGGCGAACCGGTCCTCCATAAAGCCGCAGTAAAGTCCGGTGGTCTGGCAGTCTCCGATTCTGCGCACCATGGCGCTGACCGCCGCACCGTAAAGGTCATCCAGCCGCAGTGTGATGCTCCGAAGATCCGGATGCTCCTGAGAGCCCCGCAGCAGCACCGAGGGCAGCAGAGCATTCAAGGATGCCTCCTGCCGGTTCATAGGTCTTACGAACTGGATGCTGACGGCGCTCTGCTTAAATCGCTCTACCGGTGCCCAATGCAAGGTGACACCGGGCATAAGCGCTATTGATTCAACCATTTGCGCTACTCCTTCATAATATTCAAAAATCACAAGTACTGCTTATTATATACCAGTTCCCCGGAAATAGGAAGTAGGCAACGGAAATTTAACATCTTAGCGGTTGCGATTTTCCCCGGAATGGGGTACAATGGGACAAAATGGGGTGTTGTACCCCGCTGTAAATTAAGGAGGCGCCGCTTTTGGCTTGGCTTGAAATTACGATCCACACCGCTCCCGATTCCATCGACGAAACCGTGGGAATCCTGAGCGCCGCCGGCTTTGCCGACCTTGTAATCGAGGATCAGAACCAGTTCGAGGATTTTCTGGAACAGAATCGGGCGTACTGGGATTATATTGATGAAGAACTGGAAAAGAAGCTTCAGGGACTTTCCCGGATCAAGCTCTATCTGGAGCAGGATCAGCCCGATGAGCTGGCACGGCTCAAGGCGCTGGCGGAAAGCAAGGGGCTTCCCGTTACCGTGGAGACTCTGCCGGACACCGACTGGGAGCAGAGCTGGAAAGAAAACTATCCCGCTGTGGAAGTGGGAGAAAAACTGGTGGTACTGCCCTACTGGCTTGCGCAGGAAGATCACGGCAGCCGTCTGCCGGTGATTCTGGACCCCGGTCTGACCTTCGGCACCGGCGCACACCCCTCCACCCAGATGGTGATGGAGGCCATGGAAGAGCTGGTGACCCCCGGCAGTCATTGTCTGGACCTCGGCAGCGGCAGCGGTATTCTCTCCATCACCGCTCTGCGGCTGGGAGCAAAGGACGCCATCGGCGTGGACATTGACCCCAAGGCCGAGGACATTGCCCGGGAGAACGCCGGATACAACGGCTTTGCCGCCCCGGAATTTACCGCATTTACAGGGAATGTCACCACCGACACCTCCCTCATGTCCCGGCTGGCCGGAAAGCCCTATGATGTGGTGCTGGTGAACATCGTGGCCGATGTCATCATCGGTCTTGCTCCGGTGCTGCCCCACTTTTTGCAGGAAAACAGCACCCTGATCTGCTCCGGAATTCTGGACACCCGGCTTACCGATGTTCAGTCCGCCATTGAAGCCGCAGGGCTTACCGTTTACTCCGTCCGTGCCAAGGAAGATTGGCGCTGCATCACCGCCGGGAGGAAAAAAGCATGACGATCCCCTACCGTGCCAGGAAAAACCTGCGCCGTGCAGGCATCACCATACTGGTGCTGTTATGCATAGCCGCAGCCCTGCTGACTGTATGGCTGCTCTGGCTGAACCGCTACATCATTTACGGACAGGACGGTGCCCATCTGGATTTTGAGCTGTCTGCCATTGCGCAAAACGGCGAAGCCGCCACCCCTCCGGAGCCTGCGCCCACAGTTTCCATCCACTATGGTGACGACAAGCCTTCGGATCTGCCTGCCGCCAGCACCATGGCACAGCTGAACGGACTTTACATCACTCAGGAGCAGCTGCGCAGCGATCTTTCCGCCGTCCGTGCGGAGGTAGAAAAGCTCCCCGCCGGCAGCACCGTCATGCTGGATGTTAAAAATGTCAAAGGCGAATTTTTCTATTCCTCCGTCATGGGCCGCAATGCAGGCGGCATTTCGGCGGAAGAGATGGACGAGCTTCTGGAACTTCTGAAATCCCGGGACTGCTATATCATTGCAAAAATCCCCGCCTTCCGGGAATACTGGTTCATTCTGGACGACGAATCCGCCAGAGTTCCCTTCGGTCTGCCCAGAAAGGGCGGCAGCGGTGCGCTGTGGCTGGATAAGTCCGGCCCCAACTACTGGCTGAATCCCGCCTCTGACGGTGCCTTGAATCATCTCATCAAGATCGTCAGTGAACTGCGAACCAAGGGATTTTCCGAGGTGCTTTTCGCCGATTTCCAGTTCCCCGAAACCGATCAGATCAAATTCGACGGCAATCGGCAGGAAGCCCTCAGCAAGGCGGCAGCCACTCTGGTCAAGACCTGCGCCAGCCAGAATTTTACCGTTTCCTTCTTGGCGACCTCCGAGCCGATCACTCTGCCCGAAGGACGCTGCCGGCTGTACTTTACCGGCGTGGAAGCGGCAGACATTGACGCACTCATTCAGAAGCTGGGCTATACCGATCCTGCACTCAAAACCGTGTTTCTGACGGATCGAACCGACACCCGCTACGATGCCTACGGCGTCCTGCGGCCTCTCTATGTGCCGGAAAGCTGATAAATACATATAAAAAAGCGGCGTGAATTCTCACGCCGCTTTTGATTTTTGAATCAGTCGCCGTAGCCCATGGGGTTTTTGCTCTGCCAGTTCCAGGAATCCCGGCACATATCCTCAAGGCCATACTGAGCCTCCCAGCCCAGAACTTCTCTGCTCTTGGTGGGGTCTGCATAGCAGGTAGCGATATCGCCGGGGCGGCGATCCACAATCTTATAGGGAAGCGCCACATCGTTGACCTTCTTGAAAGCATTTACCATGTCCAGCACGCTGTAACCGGTGCCGGTACCCAGATTAAAGACCTCGCAGCCGGTGTGGGCGGTGACATACTTCACAGCCGCCACATGGCCCTTGGCAAGATCCACCACATGGATGTAATCCCGCACGCCGGTACCGTCGTGGGTGTCGTAGTCATTGCCGTAGACGCTGAGGAATTCCCGGCGGCCGATGGCAACCTGAGTGATATAGGGCATCAGATTATTGGGGATTCCTCTGGGGTCCTCGCCGATCAGGCCGGACTTGTGGGCACCGATGGGGTTAAAGTAGCGCAGAAGAACGATGCTCCAATCCTTGTCTGCGTGTGACATGCCGGAGAGGATCTGCTCTGTCATGTACTTAGTCCAGCCGTAGGGGTTGGTGCAGTTGCCGGTGCGGCTGGTTTCCCGCAGGGGCATTTCGTTATCGGCGGTATATACGGTTGCGGAGGAAGAGAAGATGATATTCTTCATGCCCACCTGATTCATGACCTTGGTCAGCACCAGAGTAGAGTTGAGGTTATTATCATAGTACTTCCACGGCATAGCCACGGATTCGCCTACGGCCTTAAGACCTGCGAAGTGGATGACGCAGCTGATCTCATTTTCCTGGAAGATTTTCAGGAGCAAAGCTTCATCCCGCACATCTCCCTCGTAGAACTTGATCTTTTTGCCGGTGAGTTTTTCCACCCGATCCAGGCTCTTGGGATTGGAGTTGCACAGATTATCGATGACGATAACGCCATAGCCGCTTTCCAGCAGTTCGAGACAGGTATGGGAACCGATATAGCCGGCTCCTCCGGTAACAAGAACATTCATAGAAACAACCTCCGTTTTGATTTTCTTTTGTTATATTACCGCTTCCTGAAATAAAATGCAAGTATAGTTCACAAGAAATGTTTTTATCTTGCTATTTTTCTTTTGCAACAGTATAATGGTATGAGGACTGCTTTACGCCCGGCGTAAAGCATCAATTTAGGAGGTTTTTCTCCATGGATACAAAAAAGAAGATCCTTCTGCTCACCACCGGCGGCACCATTGCATCCCTCGCCGGAGCAGACGGTCTGGAGCCTCACCGCTCCAGCGTCATGGAGCGGGAGCTCAATCAGCTTAGGACTTACTACAATATCACCGTCCGGGATGTGATGTGTCTGGATTCCTCCAACATCTGCCCGAAGGAATGGAAGCGGATCGCCGAAGCGGTGTTTGAGCAGCGTCACGGCTTTGACGGCATCGTGGTCTCCCACGGCACCGACACCATGGCCTACACTGCCTCCGCCATCTCTTTCATGCTCCAAAATATCGATCTGCCAGTCGTGTTCACCGGCTCGCAGCTGCCCCTTGCGGATATGCTTTCCGACGGGCCGGACAATCTGCGCACCGCCTTTGCCATGGCTGCCGCCGGAAAACCCGGCGTATTTCTGGCCTTTGACCGTAAGGTGATGCTGGGCTGCCGGGCTGTCAAGGTTCGTGCCTCCGGCTTTTCCGCCTTTGAAAGCGTCAACGCCCGGTATGTGGGCCGTGTCAGCAATCGGGGGCTGGTGCTGGACGAGCGGGTGCTTCCCCATCCTGTGGGAGAGGCACGGCTGGAAACAGAGCTATGTGAAAATGTGTTTCTTCTGAAGCTGACCCCGGGTTTGAATCCGGCAATATTCGATGTGCTTGCCGCCATGGGCTACAAAGGCATCGTCATCGAGGCTTTCGGCCTCGGCGGTATCAATGTGCTTCATCAGGGGCTGAACAGCATCCACAGAGCCGTGGAAAACGGCATCAGCGTGGTGGTCACCACCCAATGTCTCTACGACAGCTCCGACCTGCGGGTCTATCAGGTGGGTGGAAAGCTGCTGCAGCTGGGCGTGATTCAGGGCAGAGATATGACCTCAGAGGCCGCCATGACAAAGCTTATGTGGGCTCTGGGGCAAGGCATGGGGCCTGAAGAAATCCGTGCTTTGTTCGGTCGAAGCCTTGCCGGTGAGATTACCCCGGAAATCTGACTTTTCCCTATTTTTATTCTAATCAGGAGGTTACTTGTTTTATGGATACGATCTACGTTACCGGCCACCGGAACCCGGATACGGATTCTATCGTTGCCGCCATGGCCTACACGGCTCTGCGCAACGCCCTGGGCGACCGGGAATACGAAGCCGCCTGTCTGGGCCCCGTTTCCGATGAGACCCAGCTTGTTCTGAACCGCTTCGGCTTCCAGCCTCCCAAGCGTATTGCCAATATGTACACGCAGGTACGGGATCTGGAATTTGACCGTCCCCCGGTGTTCTCCGCCGCCGTCACCATGGGCAGAGCATGGAAGGTGCTTTCCCGCACCCATTCCAAGGCTATCCCCGTTGCCAACGAAGACGGCACCCTTTTCGGTATGCTTTCCCGTGAAGATGTGGCTAACTACAACATGAGCCTTGTCACCAGCGGCAGGCTCTCCAATGTTCCCCTTTTCAATGTGCTTTCCGTGCTGGAAGGCAAGGTCATCAATGATGCCGGTGAAAACATCGACGAGATTTCCGGCGAAGTGACCATTGCTTTGCCTCAGAGCCGGGAAAATCTGCTGTTCAAATCCCCGGATTCCATTGTGATCTGCGGGCATCAGCCGGATATGATCCGCCGTGCTCTGGAAATGAATGTAAACTGTCTGGTACTCTGTCAGGCAGAGCTGAACGACGATCTGCGGGAGATTCCCACCGAGACCTGCATCATTTCCACCCCCTACGATGCCTACCGGGCCGTGCGGCTTATTTTCCAGTCCACCCCCATCGGACGGATCTGCCGCTCCACCGATCTTGTGTGCTTCCATTTGGAGGATCGGGTGGACGATGTGCGGGAGCAGATGTTAAAGCACAGAGATTCCTGCTACCCCATTTTGGACGAAAATGAAATTGTCACCGGAATTCTGACCCGGTATCATTTACTCCGTCCCCGCCGCAAGCGGGTGGTGCTGGTGGATCACAACGAAGCATCCCAGTCCGTTCCCGGTCTGGAAGAGGCCGAGATTCTGGAAATCATCGACCACCACCGTCTGGCAGACATCCAGACCACATCCCCCATTTATGTCCGCAACGAGCCGGTTGGCTCTACCAATACCATCATCGCCAGTATGTTTCAGGACCGGGGCCTGATGCCCTCGGAAAACATGGCCGGCATGATGGCCGCCGCCATTATTTCCGACACGGTTATGTTTAAGTCCCCCACCTGCACGGACAGAGACCGCCGCACTGCCGAGCGCATGGCCCGGATTGCCGATGTGTCGCTGGAAGAGCTGGGACGGGAAATCTTCTCCGCCGCCACGGATACCAAGAGCGTCAACGAACTGATGACCTCCGACTATAAGGAATTCCACATTGCCGGTCACAATCTGGCAGTTGCCCAGATCACCTGCGTGGACAGCCCCAAGATGCTGGAGCGGAAGGAAGAATTTTTGGAGCTTATGAAGCACATTGCCGACAAGAAGGGCTTCGATCTGGTGATCCTCATGCTGACGGATGTTCTTCTGGAAGGCAGTCAGCTCATCTATCAGGGCAAAGACGAAACCATCGAGCAGGCCTTCGGTGTCACTCCCCGGGAGAACACCCTGTTCCTGCCCAAGGTCATGAGCCGGAAAAAGCAGGTTATTCCCATGCTGGCGGCTCTTTGGGGCTAAAATCCGCCGAAAGAATCGGCAAAATACGAAATAAGGAGTGGGAACATGGGCTTTTCCCCCTTGCTCGGCAACGAGCAGTTAAAGCAAAATCTGAAAAACAGTCTGAAAAACCGTCATATTTCCCACTTTTATCTGATTTCCGGCCCGGAAGGCTCCGGAAAACATACCCTTGCAAAGCTTCTGGCCGCCGCAATTCTGTGCGGCAGTGCCGATGCTCCCTGCCTGAACTGTCATGTCTGCCGGAAGGTCATGGACAATATGCATCCAGATTTCATCACCGTGGACGACCCGGACAAGAAAACCGTCAGCGTGGAGCTGATTCGGCAGGCCCGGTCAGATATTTACATCCAGCCCAACGAATCCGACTATAAGATCTACCTGTTCCCCCGGGCGCAGGATATGGGCATCCCCGGTCAGAACGCTCTGCTGAAGGTGCTGGAGGAGCCCCCGAAATACGGTGTGTTCATCCTGCTGACGGATAACCCGGAACGGCTTCTGCCGACGGTTCGCTCCCGCTGTACGGAGCTGAATCTTCACGGCCTGCCCAAGGAAATCCTGCTCCCCGCTCTGCGGAAGGAATTTCCCGACACGGATGAAAAAGTTCTGGAGGCGGCATTTCAGCGCAGCGGCGGATATCTGGGGCAGGCAAAAGCTCTCATTCAGGAGGGGCTTTCCGTCCCGGAGCAGACACAGCAACTTGTGGAAGCCTTTTCCGCCCGAAGCCCCATGGGTCTGACGCAGGTTCTGGTGCCCATGGAAAAATGGAAACGGGATCAGCTGATCCCCATGCTGGACGGATGGAAGCTTCTTTTTGCCGATGCTCTTGTCTGCCGCAGCGGCGGAACCTCTCTGAGCCCTCTGGCTCAGCAGCTCGCCCGGAGCCGCAGTCCTCAGGATCTTTTTGCAGCTGTCCAGTATCTGGAAAAAGCCGCCCTCTATGCCCAGAGCAATGTTTCCCCTGCCGCCGTCTGCGGTTATCTAAGCTGGGCACTTCGTTAAAAACCCACGGCTTGCGCCGTTAAAATAAGGAGTTTACCATGAACGAAAACAATGTAGCTGCCGTCGAGGTGGTGGACATTCAGTTCCGCCCCGGGCAGAAGGTTTACTTTTTCTCTCCCAACGGCATCCCCTGCCGGGCAGGAGACCATGTGATCATCGACACGGCCCGTGGCCCCGAATTTGGTATCTGCGCCAGCGGTATCCACAAGGTCGGTGAAAAAGATGTGGTGTCGCCCCTGCGCTGCGTGCTGCGTCTGGCAACGGCTCAGGACGAAAAAATCGTCGCCGACAACCGTGCCACGGAAAAGCGCGCCTTTGATGTGTGTCTCAAGAAGATCGCCGAACACGGTCTTGATATGCAGCTGGTCTCCGCCGAGTGTGCCTTTGACGGCAGCAAGCTGCTGTTCTTCTTCACCGCCGACGAGCGGGTGGATTTCCGGGAGCTGGTTAAGAATCTGGCATCCGTATTCCACACCCGCATCGAACTGCGGCAGATCGGCGTGCGGGACAAGGCAAAAATGGTGGGCGGTCTCGGCATCTGCGGCAGACCTTTCTGCTGTGCCAGCTTTTTGGAGGATTTCCAGCCCGTTTCCATCAAAATGGCCAAAACCCAGAATCTGAGTCTGAACCCCGCCAAGATTTCCGGCACCTGCGGACGGCTGATGTGCTGTCTCAAATATGAGCAGGATGCCTATGAAGATCTGCTGCGGACGGCTCCCAAAATGGATTCCTTCGTGGATACCCCCGAGGGCAGAGGCACCATTGTGGAGGTGGATCTCCTGCGCCAGCGGGTGAAGGTTCGCATGGAAGAGCAGCCCGACACCATCAGTCTGTTTGCCAACAGCGAAATTGCCGTTCTGCGCAGCGGCAAGGCGAAGAAAAACGATCCCCCCATTCCTGCGGATCTGGCTCCCATTTCCGGCTGCGGCAAGCGTGTCCACAAGGAAGCGGATGAGCCCGCCGTTCATCTGGAGCCCATTCGGTTCCGTTACAGCACGGAAACCGTGACAGACGCCCCGGAGGAGACTCCGGAGGTTCCCGTACCGGAAAAGGCCGAAGCTGCCCCGGAGCATCACCGCAAGCCCCGCCATCGCAGCCGCAAGCCGCACAATCCCAACCGGGAGGCTGCACCCAAGGCACCTCAGACGAAGGACGCCCCCAAAGCGCCCCAGAACAAGGAAGGCTCTCATAAGGAAGCTCCCAAAAACGACGCTTCCAAAAAGGAAGGTGCCCAGAAGCCCCGCCGCCGTCCTTCCCATCATCGGAGAAAGCCCAAGGCAAATCCCGGCAGCGCACCCCAGAATTCATAACAAAAATACCGAAGACCGGAAAAATCCACGGTCTTCGGTATTTTTTATCCTTTTTTGAGTTCACGAGTGATCCATGCCATCAAAAGCGCCACGATTCCCGCCTGCTCCGCCTCCGTGAGCGGTCTGCCCTTGGGGATGCGGTACCATTTTTCCAGACACCCCCGACAGCAGCAGGCGCAGGCGTGCTGTGCCACGAACACGGGATGCCCCCGCATGGGGGTCTGCTTTCCGTCGTTGGGGATTTCGGCAGGTGCCAGACGCTTGCCCACAAAATCGGCGGCGTGCTGACGGATCACCGGAAGTCCCTTTTGGGCGATATACTCCCGATCCTGACGGCTCAAGTGAAAGCCCGCCCGAAAATCGGATTTTTGCAGTTTGTCAAGCGCTTCTCCGATGGTCACAGCCATTCCCCCTTCTGCATCCAGTATATCACAGATGCGCAAGGGGCGCTTTCATCGCAGAACCCAGAGGTTCTTGATCTGGGGCGCCAGCTGTTCATAGGTCCAGAGTTCCTGAGAATTCTTCCGGCTGTTGGGATCATTTACCATGATTTTCCCGTCCTGACAGCCGCTAAGCACAATAAAGTGACCCGATGAGGTGAAATCTCCGGGGCCAACCACGCAGATAATGGGATTGCCCACCTCCAGATTGGCCATGATCCGCTTTTCCGCCAGAGGGATCTCCACCACATCCAGCCCCAACTTTTTGCCGCCCTCGCTGATGAGGGTCCATGAAGAACCGTGCCCACGGCTGTAATAGCCGTTGCGCTCGGCAAAGGCCGCCACCTGATCCGGGGTGAAGTTGTCCTTTCCCGTCAGATAATATCCCGCCATGGCAAGGCAGGTGGGGCCACAGCCGGTAATAGCGATCATGTCGGAGCCGTACTTTTCATAGCCCCATTGCGGGTCCCACTGCAAAAACAGGGGAATTCCCTGAGTGCGGTCATACTGGGAAAGTGTGGGAGTCACCTTCTCCCGGAAGGGATATTCCAGCACAAATTCCTTGGTTTCCGGGTTCCGCTCCAAAAGCTCAATGAGGCTCTTGGGATAGGCGCTGACAGAAATGCCCATTTTGTCGGCATATTCCTTTACGGTTTTTTCCGCCGGGGAGAGATTCCCTGTGGAAAATCGAATCTGGCGGTAGATTTTCGGCATACTGATGATTCCCAGTGCCGCAATTACCAGCACCAGAAGCACCGCAAGAAGCCGTTTGGATTTTTTCATAATTGCGCCTGTCCTTTCATACGGTTAAATATTTTCGTTTTTGAGAGTTTCCAGAATACTCTCCTTTTTGATTTTGCCCATGGCATACATCATGGTGGCGAACACCACCGCAAACACACTCAATGTGGCAATGCCCATCGCCTTATAGGGCAGGCGGAAGCTTAATGTCAGCTCCATCTGCACCGATCGCCAGATGAGGTATGTGACGAATCCCGACACAGGAAGTCCCAAAAGGAGTGCCTTGGTGCCGTAGAGCAGGCTCTCATAGGCCAGCATCCTGTGGAAGCCCTTTTTCGTCATGCCCACGGACTGGAGCATGGCAAATTCCCGGCGCCGCAGATTCATATTCGTGGAAATGGTGTTAAAGACATTGGCCGCGGCAATCAGAGAAATCAGCACGATAAAGCCGTAGCTAAACACCTTGACAATGAGGACGGTGTTTCGGTTGCTCTCCTCGAATTCCGCCACATCCTGAATGCCGCCGGTGCGGAAGCCATTGGCCTGCAAAATGTCCCGAATGGCGACTGCGCTGGCGGTGTGGTCATCAGACCACATAAAGAAGCAGTAATCCACATTTCGTTCGGTGGCAGGCTGATCGTTCAGCAGCTGGTCTTTCATGCTCAGCGGATACATCAGCGTGACATTTCCGTAGTTAACATAATTCGGAGCTTCTTTCAGTTCAAAGCCGATTTGTATCGGTGTGCTGATTTCCATCTCCGAAAGGGGATAATCTTTGAAATCCTCGCTGTCTACAGCCCGATAGCGGGCAACCTGGTTGCCGTCTTTGTCCTCCAATGTACCGGCGTAGTAATAGCCGTCAATTTCCTTGTGCGAAATCATGTTCAGCTGTTCGATACCTTCCCGGAAATAGCGAACTGTTTCCCACCTCCGGGTGTGCTCATTGAAAATTTCCTGTCCTCCGGTAAGGATTCCTACAGGCTGACGGGCATCGAAATACTTTTCCTCACTCTGTCCGTTTTCCCGCAGAAGCGCGCGAAAGGTCGTATCATCCACGAAGCACTGATTGATGTGCATGATGATTCTGCCCTGAGAGTCTGCCTGCAGCGGACAATTTTCCAGCATTTCCGGATTAAAATTCTCCTCCGGCACGGCAAACTGTCTGTAAGCATAGCCACGCAGGACCGCATCCGTAACAGAATCCGCCGTCTCAAATTTATCCAGAAGCGCCTCCGGGGACATCGCATCAAAATCAGACTGGGTTACATGGTATTCAATATCCCAGCGGCTGGTCTGATAGAAGCTGTCGGTACTGATACTCATATAATCCGTAAATGCCGCAGCGGACACAAACAGCACGATGCTCATAAACAGGCTCACCACGGTGGCACGGTACTTTTTCCGGCTGCGCTTATACTGCTTGGCCGCCAGCGTTCCGGGCAGTCCAAACAGACGATAGGTCAGGCGGGAAGTACGCACCTCACGAGCCTTGGTTTTGATGTCTGCATTCTGCCGGATGGCCTCCACGGCGGAAACCTTGCCCGCCCGGCGGGAGGGAATCCATGCGGAAATCAGCACCGTCACCAGTGCCACCACCACTGCCACCACCACGGAAATGGCAGAAACATGGACATGCATGGAAATGGGCAGTCCCAGTCCCCGGAACTTATCGCCGATCAGCAGAAGCGTCACGGCAATACCGCCGATGCCGGACAGAACACCGAGGGGAATACCAATGGCGCTGACGGTCAGCGCTTCAAAGCGGATCATCCGGGCCAGCTGCTTTTTGGTGGCACCGACAGAAGTCAGAAGTCCAAACTGCTTTGTCCGCTCGGAAATGGAAATGGCAAAGGCATTATAAATCAGGGACACAGAGCCGAACATAATCAGCGCTGTCACAATTGCCGCAAGGCTGATCAGCATATTTGTGGCGCCGTCGCTGTGGATGGTACCGTAATAGGCCAGGACCTCCCTGTTCCAGTCATTGCGAAAGCCCATGTCACTGAAAAACTGAAAAGTTTCTTTGGGCTTTTTCATGGTGAAATAGGTATCCAGCAGGTACTGCTCCCCGGGATTTTCATCCATAACCGTAAGGGCTGTAAAGCCGGGGGACTCATAGCCTTCGATGTTTCTGCTCATGCGCTCATAGAAGCCCACCACCCGGTAGGTACGCTTTTCCCGGACTTCCAGCGTTTCGCTCTCTTCCCTGTTGGATGCATCTTCCAGATTCAGATAGCGGCTGTTCTGTCCCAGAGAGAAGCCATCGGACATCCGAAGTCCCAGATCCAGATTTAGGGTGTCCCCCACATGGTAAAATATTCCTCCGGCAGTCGCAAGATGTGCCGGCAGGAGGATCTCTTCCGAAGACTGGGGATAGCGGCCCTCAGTCACATGGATGGGAAGCAGATCTTCTGCCTTTTCATCCGCACCCAGAATATAGAGATACGGCTTTCCTTCATCCTTGCTGCCTTCCAGCTGCGAGTAGCCCAGCTGCTGTAAGGTGCTCACAGATTTCACCTTGCCGCTTGCAAGGATTTTTTCCGGTTCTGTCCGGCTGCCGGACAGAACTCTTCCGTGCCACGCACCTTCCTCATAGATAGAAACTTCCTTCATATATTCGTAGAAGCTGCTGGTGAAAGTAGTCACGGCACAGATCATGGCGGCAGAGAGAATGATGCCGATGATGGTAACTATGGTGCGTGTTTTATTTTTTCTGAGGGATTGCAGTGTCAGCTTATGAAACACATTCATTTGCGGATCACCTCGTCCCGGACAATCCGGCCGTCCTCAATGGCGATGATTCTGTCCGCCTGCAGGGCGATATTTTCATCGTGGGTGATCATAATGAGGGTCTGGTTATATTTGCGGTTGGAGAGCTTCAGAAGCTCCATAATTTCCTGACTGTTTTTGGAATCGAGGTTGCCCGTAGGCTCATCCGCCAGCACCACCGCCGGGGCATTCATCAAAGCTCTGCCGATGCTCACCCGCTGCTGCTGTCCGCCGGACAGCTCGTTGGGCAGGTGCTTTTCCCGGCCGGTGAGTTTCAGCGTTTCGAGAAGCTCCTGAAGCCGCTCGTCGTTCACCTTCCGTCCGTCCATCAGCACCGGCAATGTGATATTTTCCACCACATTCAGCACCGGGAGCAAATTGTAAAACTGGTACACCAGTCCCACCTGACGGCGGCGGAAAATCGCCAGCTGTTCGTCGTTCTGGGCGTAGACATCGTTTCCGTCCATGTAGACCTTGCCGGAGGTGGGCTTATCCACGCCGCCCACAATATGCAGCAGGGTGGACTTTCCGGAACCGGAGGGGCCGATGATGGCAACAAATTCTCCCTTTTCCACAGAGAAGGACACATCGTTCAGGGCATGGACTTCATTTTCACCCTTGCCGTAGGTCTTGCAAAGGTGTTCCACTTTCAAAATTTCCATAGGAATCCGCTCCTTGTTTTGTGATAAGTCCATTTTACATCCCGGCAGTGACAATCCCATGACTGGAAAATAACACTTCCGTCACATAAGGCTGCCGCTACACCACGCCTTTATAAAAGCACATGGTAAAGGCCGCACCGCCCTCGCTTTTGTTTTCCGCTTTCAGCGTACCGTTTTGTCCGGTGACGATCATCCGGGCCAGCGCCAGTCCCACACCGAAGCTCTTGTCCCCCGAGTCCTTGCCCTTATAAAACCGCTCAAAAATATGGGGAAGATCTTCTTTGGAGATGCCGCATCCGGTGTCGCTGATGCGCAGCTTGGTGAAAAGAGCGTTTTCTTCTATCTCCACCCGGATGCTGCCCCCGACAGGGGTATGCTCCATGCAGTTTTTGATGATGTTGGTGATAGCTTCGCAGGTCCACGCCGCATCCACCAGAAGATTTCCCTCGCCGGTGATGGAAAAGGACTGCTCCCGCAGCTCCATGGGAACCATCAGCGGCTCCGCTCCCCGGCGCACCAGCGCCTCGGCGGAAATATTTTCCGGCTTGAACTGCACCGTCCCCGCATCCAGCTTGGAGATTTTCAGCAAGGTAGTGATGAGCCAGTCGATTCTCGACAGCATTTCAAGCAGCTGCCGGGTCAGCTCCGTTTTCCGCTCCGGTGTCAGATTCGGCTCCCGCAGGAGCTGCACAAGGAGGTTGATGGAGGTGAGGGGCGTACGGATCTGGTGAGAAATGTCCGCAATGGAATCCGCAAGGTAGATTTTATCGTCCTGCAAATGCTGTTTCTGCTCCCGCAGGCGAACGGTCATTTTGTAAACCTCGTTCTGGAGGATGCAAAGCTCCCCCTCTGCGTACTGATTTGGGGCAAGCGCCGGGTCATTGCCGTGGAGAATGCGGTCGATATCCGCTGAAAGCGCCGCAAGGCGGCGGTATCTCTCGGCGGTGCTGACGAGGAATATTGCCAGCCCCGTCAGAGCAAAAATCACCACAAAAATACCGAACCGAATATCCCAGCAGAATGCGGCGGTGGAAAATGCCAAGCTCACAAGGGCATACACCGTCACCGTCCGGCGAATTTCCGGGTTTCTGAAAAGTTTCATTCCGCATCCACCTTATACCCCAGACCCCGCACAGTCTTAATGATTCGGGGATTCTGGGGGTCCTCTTCTATTTTTTCCCGCAGACGCTTTATATAAACCGTCAGGGTGTTATCATTGACAAAATCTCCGCCCACATCCCAAATGGATTCCAGCAGCTGCCCCCGGGAAAGCACCGCCCCCCGATTGTTGATAAACACCAGCAGCAGCCGGTATTCCAGCGCCGAGAGAAACAGATCGTGCCCGTTTTTGGTGGCAATGCCCTTTTCCGTGTCCACGGTAACGCTGCCCAGCTGGATCACAGAGCCGGTGCCGCCGGTGAGTCTGAGGATATTTTTGATCCGGCTCACCAGCACTCTGGGACGGAAGGGCTTTGCAATATAGTCATCCGCTCCCAGCTCAAAGCCGGTGACGGTACTGTATTCATCCCCGGAGGCAGTCAGGAAAATCACCGGCATGGCGTAGTTTTCCTTAATGGCCTTGCACACCGCAAAGCCGTTGCCATCCGCCAGCGACACATCCAGCAGCACCAGATCAAATTTTTCCTGCTCCAGAAGCGCCATGGCGCCCTGCTGTCCCGGGGCACTTTTTACATCGTATCCCTCCCGAAAGAGGAATTCCGTCAGATTTTCCACAATGCTTTTGTCATCTTCCACCAACAGCAGCTTTTGCATGGTCAGCGCCCCCATTCTTCATTTTTACTGATTATAACACGACAGATTTTATTCCACAACCAATATGACGGAATCGTTATATTTTCCCGCCGGAATCATAACCACCGCCAAAGTATCGGTTTGCACAGGCTCCGGAAGGGTCACTTACGGACTTCGCACCAAAAGGGGCTCTGAATGATGATCCCATAACACGCCCCGCCGCCCGTAAACGGGCTAAAGTGCCTAAATAAATGCCGCCCCGGTCCCACGGACCGGAGCGGCATACTGTTTATTTAAGGTTACACGCCCACGGTTTCCTTGTGGAGCATTTGATAGGTCTTATCCTTCTCGCCGCAGTTTTCTCTGTGGTAAGTAGGAACTACCTGCCGAATCAGTTCCTGAATATTCGGCACATTGGCATAAGCCGCATCCATCAGCATCTGCAAATCATCCATGAACTTATCCATGTCAAAGGCAATGGGATTGCCGATGTGAATAAGATCGTTATCGGTCTTTTGCAGGCCTTCCTCTGCCATCAGCTTCTCTTCATAGAGCTTTTCGCCGGGACGCAGGCCGGAATACAGCACAGGGATATCAATATCCGGGCGATAGCCGGAGAGCTTAATGAGGTTCCGGGCAAGATCGTCGATCTTTACAGGAGCGCCCATATCCAACACGAAGATTTCGCCGCCCTTGGCATAGGTGCCTGCCTGCATGACAAGGCTCACTGCCTCGGGAATGGTCATAAAGTAGCGGATGATGTCCGGGTGGGTCACCGTCACGGGACCGCCCTTGGCAATCTGCTTCTTAAAGAGGGGAATGACAGAACCGTTACTGCCCAGCACATTGCCGAAGCGGACAGCCACAAACTCGGTAATATACTTCTGACCCTTCTGTGCTTTCATTTCCCCTGCTTCCTGCTGGGGCTCGTGGGTAAACAGCACAGGAAGATGATCCACAGTGCCTTCCTTCACAGCCCGGTCGAAGGACTGGATTACCATTTCGCAAAGCCGCTTGCTGGCGCCCATCACATTGGTGGGGTTCACGGCCTTATCGGTACTGATCAGCACAAAGCGCTTACAGCCGTACATCAGAGCGGCATAGGCGGTCTTATAGGTGCCGATAACATTGTTTTTAATGGCCTCACAGGGGCTGTCCTCCATCAGAGGCACATGCTTGTGAGCCGCCGCATGATAGACGATATCCGGATGATGCTCTGCAAACACGGACTCGATCCGGCGGCTGTCCCGGACGGAGCCGATCAGCACCGTGAGGTTCAGCTTGGGATAGCGTTCTTTCAGCTCCTGCTGAATATCATAGGCGTTGTTTTCATATACATCAAAGATAATCAGCTCTTTGGGGTTATGCGGTGCCACCTGACGGCAAAGCTCACTGCCGATACTTCCGCCGCCGCCGGTAACCAGAATGGTCTTGCCGGTAATGTGGTTGTAAATATCGTCCATGTTGACGGTGATGGGGTCCCGTCCCAGCAGGTCTTCCACCGCCACATCCTTCATATCGCCGATGCTCAGCTTTCCGGACACCATATCCGGCATACTGGGCAGATTTTTGATTTCGCATCCGGTTTCCTTGCAGATATTCAGAATATCCCGCTTTTCCTCGGGGGAAATCCGGTTGATAGCCACCAGAATCTTATTGATATTATACTTTTTCACATTCAGCATAATATCATCCCGGCCGCCCACAACGGGGATACCGTCGATATCTCTTCCCCATTTATTGGGGTTGTCATCAATAATGCAGCAGATTTTGAGGAATTCTTCCTTGAGTCTCTGGGCATCATGGATAATGGCCTGGCCGGCATTGCCTGCACCGATGACCATGACCCGCTGAGTGCGGTTTTTCGCCGTATTGGAAGCATTGCGGTCATAGACCATCAGCAATACCCGATAGGAAAAACGCACGCACACCATCAGCACGAACTGGAAGCCTGCGCCGATGATATAACAGGAAATGGGCAGCCGCACCAAAAATACCTTGGTGCAAAGCACATAAGCCACCACAGTGATTACCGTGGAAACACCCACACGCATAACCTCATTAAAGCTTGCGAACCGCCAGATGCTGTTATAAATCCGCATCCGCCAGAACACAAGTAAGCAGGCAACCGTGTAAATCGGTGCAAAACGGAGTACCGTCGTCATATACTCCATAGGGATTGCGCTGTATCGGCAGTCAAACCGGAACCACAGCGCCGCAAGATATGAAATATTGACAACGATTATGTCATAAATCATCAGCACTAAGGCTATCTTTTGCCAATGCTCCAGGCGCCGAACCTTGGTATTCTTTTTCATTTTTTCTCTCCTATTTACATCTCTATTTTGTCATGTCAGATTTCTATGCTTTCTCTGTATGGGGTCAGCCCACAGAGAATCTGACACATTTCGCATATTTCTCTTTAACTTATGCATTATACTCCTTTTTTCCCTAAAATGCAAGCAATTCTAAGGCAGCGCAGTTCTCCGCAGGTTGATTTTTGCAGTCAGCGCCGTCTGACAGGAAGGAGCGTTTTATGAATATTGGTATATTTGGCTATGGAAATCTGGGGCACGGCACAGAGCTGGCAGTTTGTGAAAGCCGGGATTTGCACCTTGCCGGCATTTTCACCCGTCGGGACCCTGCCCGGATAACTCCCTTGACGAAGGCCGCCAAAATATTTCCCGCCAAGGATATTCTGTCCCACAAGGATGAAATCGATGTGCTGGTAATTTGCGGCGGAAGTGCCACAGATCTGCCCAAAATTTCTCCCATGCTGGCCCGCCATTTTAATATCGTGGACAGCTTCGACACCCACGCCGCCATGGAAACGCATTTTGCCCGAGTGGATGCCGCCGCCAGAGAAAGCGGCCATCTGGCCCTTGTCGGTGCCGGATGGGATCCGGGGCTTTTTTCTCTGGTTCGGCTCTGGGCCGAATCCATTCTGCCCAAAAGCACCGCCGATACTTTCTGGGGGCCGGGCGTAAGTCAAGGGCACTCCGATGCCATCCGCCGGATTCCCGGGGTGAAGGATGCCCGGCAGTACACCGTTCCCATAGAAGAGGCTGTGGCATCCGCACGGCGCTGTGGGCATTCCGTCCTGCCTCCGCAAGGCAAACACCGGCGGGAATGTTTTGTTGCTGCGGAAAAAGGGGCAGATCTTGCCCGCATTGAAAACGAAATCAAAACCATGCCCCACTATTTTGCGGATTACAGCACTTCGGTGCATTTCGTATCGGAGGATACTCTCCGGCAAGAGCACGGCGACATTCCCCACGGAGGCTGTGTCATCGCCGCCGGGCAGACAGGGCTTCCAAATCAGCACCGGCAGCTTATGGAATTTCGGCTGAAGCTGGATTCCAACCCGGAATTTACCGGTGCCGTACTGGCGGCCTGCGCCCGTGCTGTACATACGCTTCACCGCCGGGGGCAGGTTGGGTGCATCACCATGGCGGATGTGGCTCCCGCTGATTTTTCCCCGCTGTCCCGTGCCGATTTCCGCAGGCGGCTGCTTTAGCCAAAAAAACCGTGCATACCGCAGTATGCACGGTTTCTGTTTTTGGGTAAAAAAGTGCTTATTTCTGGTGGTAATTCTGCAAGAACTCGCCCATTCTCTCCATGGCATCTTTCAAAATATCTGCCTGGGGCAGCATGACGATTCGAAAATGATCCGGCTCCGCCCAGTCAAATCCACTGCCGGGAACAATCAGAATGTGCGCCTGATCCAAGAGATCCGCCGCAAACTTCTTGTCGCTGGTGATGCCGAATTTTTTGACATCCAGCCGGGGGAACAGATAGAAGGCGGCGCTGTTTTTCACAAAGGAAATGCCGTCAATATTGGAAAGCACCTTGGTACAGGCCTCCCGCTGTTCGTAGATTCGTCCGCCGGGCCGCACCATGGAGGCCGGAGTCTCCATATCTGCCATAGCTGCCGGAATGACCAGCTGGGAAAGGGCATTTGCGCACAGACGCATGGAGGTCAGCTCCACAATGCCCCGACGGTATTCCGTCAGCTCCTCCCGGGGGCCGCTCAAAATCATCCATCCGCTGCGGAAACCGCAGAGGCAGTGGGACTTAGACAGTCCGTTGAGGGTCACCATCGGCAGATCCGGTGCCAGAGATGCAGTGGATATATGGGTAAGTCCATCCATCATCAGCCGGTCGTAGATCTCGTCGGAAAACACCAGCAGCTTATGCTCCCGGGCCACCTGAATCATCTGCAGCAGCACATCGGTGTCATACAGTGCGCCGGTGGGATTATTGGGGTTAATGATCACCATGGCTCTGGTTTTTGCCGTAACCTTTTTCTTAAGATCCGCCACATCCGGGTTCCAGCCGGAGGCTTCATCGCAGCGGTAATACACCGGCTTTGCTCCGGTGAGCAGGATGGTGTTGCTCCACAGGGAGTAGTTGGGGGTCGGCACCAGCACTTCGTCTCCCGGATTCAGCAGAGGCATCAGGGCAAAGTTTGCCACCTCGCTGACACCGTTGCCGATGAAAACATCTCCGGCCTCCACGCCCTGAATGCCTTTGGAACGGGCATAGGCGGCAATGGCCTCCCGGGCGTCGGGCATACCCTGAAAATCGCAGTAAGGCACACCATGTTCTTCCTGTCCCGCAATGGCGGCACGGATGCTCTCGGGCATGGTAAAACCGAAAGAGCCGGGGTTTCCTGTATTGAGCCGCAGGACATCAATACCCTGCTGTTTCATTTGCAGGGCCTTGCGGTATAATTCTCCTCGAATATCCGAATGGACATATTCCATTCGCTTTGCCGGATAAATCAACTGATCCATCTCCTGTTCCAAATTTCTCTGTCATAGTCAATTGTCTTTCTATTTTAACAGATTTGTTCAGAAAAAGAAAGAGGTTTCCCAAAATATCCCGCCGTTATTCCAAACGCTTCCGTTTTTTCAGTGCCGGAATCATTTCCCCCGCATCCTTTAGTACCAGATGGGGCTTATCCGGCGAATTCTGCAAAGTTTCCAGTGTAGACTCCCCTGACAGCACCAAAATTCCCATAGCCCCCGCATTGAGGCCGGATTTCACATCGGTGTAGATCCGATCTCCGATGACCGCCGTTTCCTCCGGGGCGAAGCCCCATTGCTCCATGGCAAGTCTCGGCATCAGCGGCGACGGCTTGCCGATGACCACCGGCTCCCTGCCGGTAGCATTGCGGATGCCGATGCAGATGCTTCCGCAGTCCGGCACAAAGCCGAACTCCGTGGGGCACACCAGATCCGGATTGGTGGCAATGTAGGGAATGTCCTTTTTTTCCGTCAGAATTTTGCTCACATCCCAGAGTTTTCTGAATGTCAGCTCCGTGTCAAAGCCCATGACCACGCACTCCGCCCGGTCAATATCTTCTGTAACGGCAAAGCCCTCCCCTTCCAGCTCCCGCACCAGCGAACGGGTGCCGCAGACATAGAGCACCTTTCCCGGATGGTTTTGTTTCAGATAATAGGCCGTTGCCTGAGAGGAAGTGATAAAATCCTCCCGCACGGCGGAAATCCCCAATTTTTCCAGCTTCAAAATGTAGTCTTCCACGCTTTTTGAGGAATTATTGGTCATAAAAAGATATTTTCCGCCGATTCTGCGGATCTCGGCCAGCAGTTCCTTGGCAAAGGGAAAAAGGTTGTCACCAAGGTACAGCGTGCCGTCCATGTCAAACAAAAACAGTCTGATATTTTCAATTTCCATATATTACTCCACATCCTTAGTCGCTACTACGGGAGAGCCGCAAAGCGCATCCACGATCACATCCCCGATTTTCACAGGTGCAAGCACCCGGATGCTGTGGAGCGCCTGTGCCACTTCCATCATTTTTTCCTTGGGGATGGGATTCAGCGTCTTGACGGACACCATGGTGTCCTCACGGTTCGCCACCCGGACGCAGGAAGTCACTGTCCGCACGGGAGCCGTACACTCCCGGATGGCGTATTCCCTGCCCTTGGGGCAGGTGTTGCCGGTAACTTCCAGACTGTCCTTCTCCCCGGTCACCTGTAAAGCGCATCCTCTGGGGCAGATGATGCAGGTCAGCTCCTTTTTCATGCCAGCTCCTCCAATTCTACCGTGATAACGCCCTGAATCCTGCCCAGCTTCTCCCCGGGCACGGTGATTTTTTCCATTTCTCCCGGAGCCGCTTTCAGCCGCTTCACGGAAGTAAGCACCTCATCGCCGCATCGAACCGTAAAGCGCACCTTACCGAAAGGACGGCTCACCCGCAGGAAAAGGGGCACATCCCGTCCGTCCCTGTGCAGGGTCTGGGGAATCACATACCGCACACCGAAGCCAGCTTCGGTCTTTGCGGTTTCCGCCGTATTCTCTCCGCTGAGTATCCGCTCCGCGGCTCCGATTCCCGCCCGCTCGGCTTCGTCGGAAACATAGTCCACAAGATCATGCACCTGCAAAACATTGCCGCAGGCGTAAATTCCCGGCACCATGGTCTGACAGCTGTCGTCCACCAGTGCGCCGTTGGTGACGGGGTCCATAGGAATCCCCGCTCCTCTTGTCAGTTCGTTTTCCGGAATCAGTCCAACGCTCAAAAGCAGAGTGTCGCAGGGGATAAAGCGCTTGGTTTCCTCGATGATCTGGCGCTTTTCGTCCACCTGAGCAATGGTCACACCCTCCAGACGACGGTCGCCGTGAATCTGCGCCACGGTGGTGCTGAGATAAAGGGGGATGTCGAAATCATGGAGACACTGCACAATGTTGCGCATCAGTCCGCCGGAATAGGGCATCAGCTCGCAGACTGCCTCCACCTTTGCCCCTTCCAGACTCATCCGCCGAGCCATAATCAGTCCGATATCGCCGGAGCCAAGGATGACCACCCGCTTGCCAACCATATAGCCGGCGCAGTTGATGAGTTTTTGCGCCGTTCCGGCGCTGTAAATGCCGGCGCAGCGGCTGCCGCTGATATTGAGGGCACCACGGCTCCGCTCACGGCAGCCCATGGCAAGAATGACGGCTTCCGCCTTGATTTTGAGAATACCATCCCGATTCTGTGCCGTAACCACCCGGTCAGGGGACAGCGCAGTAACGGTGGTTTCGTAAAAAACAGGGATATTCCGCTCCGCCACCTTCCGGGCGTAGACGGCGGCATATTCCGGCCCCGTCAGTTCCTGTCCCAGCTTGTGCAGTCCGAAGCCGTTGTGGATGCACTGCTGCAAAATGCCGCCCAGACGAGGCTCCCGGTCCAGAATCACCACATCGGTAACGCCCCGGTCATAGGCCGCCACCGCCGCAGCCATGCCCGCAGGGCCGCCGCCGATCACAACGATTTTATGTTCCTTCATTTTGCCTCCCCTGCCTTTCCGGTCAGCATATAGGAATCGCCGCCGTTTTTTGTCACCTGTTCCATGGGAATCCCCAGCTCCTCGCTGATGAGCTTCATCACCTGCGGGCCGCAGAAGCCGCCCTGGCACCGTCCCATGCCGCTGCGGGTGCGGCGCTTCACGCCGTCCACATCCGCCGCACCGGGATTGCGCCGAATCGCCGCCCGAATCTCCCCCTCGCTGACGGTTTCGCATCGGCAGACAATTTTGCCGTAGTCGGGGTGGCTCTTGATAAATGCATCTTTTTCTTCGTCGTTCATCTTACGGAAGGCATGGGGATCTTCCCGATGGCCGTTCCAGTCCTGCTTTCTTTCCAGAGGAAGCCCTGTTTCCCGCAGCAGCTGCACCACATATCCGGCAACCGCCACGCAGCAGGTAAGACCCGGAGAGTCAATGGCTGCCGCATGGACGACGCCGGGCGCATTTTTTGACTTTTCAATGATAAAATCTCCGCCACTGACCGAGGAACGCACCCCGGCGAAGGAGGTAATGACCTGCCGGAAATTCACGGAAGGCACACTCTTTGCCGCCAGACGCTGTACCTGCGCCATTCCCTCGGGGGTGGTGTCCCGGCTTTCGGGCGTGGCAACATGGGTGGCCGTGGGGCCGGTCAGAAGATTTCCGTCCACCGTGGGGGTCACCAGAATACCCTTGCCTGCCTTGGTGGGAATCTGGAAAATCGTGTGCTTTACACGGCTGCCCTCGGTCTTATCCAGCAGAAGGTATTCTCCCGCTCTCGGGATGATGGAGAAGCTGCCGTCCCCCACCATTTCCGCCACCTTGTCGGAAAATCCACCGGCGCAGTTGACGATTCTTCCGGCAGTGACGGTTCGCCCGTCCTCTGCGGCGATGGCGTAGCCGTCCTCCGCAGGCGTAATGGAAGAAACCTTAAAATTCCGCAGCAAAGCTGCGCCGTTGTCCATAGCATTGCCCGCGGCTGCCACTGTCAGCTCATAGGGACAGATAATGCCCGCTGTGGGGACATAAAGAGCCTTTGTCACCGCTTCAGAAAGATTCGGCTCCAGCTCCCGTGCCTCGTCCCCGGTGAGGATGCGCATATCCGGCGTGCTGTTCTGGATGCCCCGGTCGTAAAGCACCTGCACCATGGGCTCTTCTTCCGCACCGAAGGCGCAGACCAGCGAGCCGTTGCGGATGCAGGGCACATTCAGCTCCTTTGCCGCCGCAAATAAAAGCTCCACGCCCTCGGTGTTGAGTTTGGCTTTCAGAGTCCCGGGCTCCGGGTCGAAGCCGCCGTGGACGATGCCGCTGTTGGCCTTGGATGCGCCGCAGGCTACATCGTTTTCCTTTTCCAGCAGGCAGACGGAAAGCCGGTATTTCGACAGTTCCCGGGCAACCATGCTGCCCGTCACACCGGCACCAATGACCGCTACATCGTATTTCATGTGAAAAAATCCCCCTTTTGCATAAAAAAGAGAAACAAAAAGCAAAGGCGTGTATTTCACCGTCTTTCCTTTCCGTTTCTCTCAATCTCTACGGATTACAATATAATTTACAGATACCACAGAGCCTCGCAGCCTGTGGAAATCGCCGCCGCACCGGCGCTCAATGCCGCCGTGATCTCCCCCTTGGTCTCGATCAGGCCTCCGGCGATCACCGGCACGGAGCCGGAAGAAAACCGCTTGACTGCCTTGGGCAGCACCCCGGGCATGATTTCCATAAAATGAGGGCTTGTGCTGTGGAGCATATCCTCCACGCTGTCCATACCCTGAGAATCCAGCGCAAAAAACCGCTGCACCGTGAGGAGGCCTTCTTCCTTCGCCATGCGAATGATGTTGGCCCGGGTGCTGATGATGCCGTCCACGCCGCAATGGCTCAGATATCGGATGCCCTCCCGGTCCTTGCCGATGCCCTCGGCCAGATCCATGTGGATGAACACCGCCTTGCGGACGAAATGGGCCTGCTCAATGTGCCGATGGACGGTCATGAGTCTGGCATCCAGATAGAAAAGCACCTGCGCCGGGGACTCCAGCGCCGCCTGCCACTTGTTCTCCCGGATGGCTGCAATCACCGGAAATTCCGCCAGCTGGTCCTGCAATTGTCTGACCTGCACGCCATCCCTCCTCACTGAATCTTCATACATAATTATAGTACGGCATTCCTTAAAAAAAGTCAAGTTTTCCGCCTGTTTTTCCGATGCTTCATTCAATATTTACTGAAATGTCGGGCCGCAGAAAACCAAATAAAATGCAATTTTGTGCATTGCGTCAAAAATCAAAAATCTTTTCCGGCGGGGGAAAAATTCTATTGACATTGATATGCAAAAATGTTAAAATTTCATTCGGTACAGATGTACCGATAGTATCCAATGTGCAGTGAGCCAAACTAACGGCAGCTGCATAAATCCTGTATAGGCTGAGCCAAACTAACGGCAGGCCCTACACTACATACAAGGAGACTGATTAACATGGAATTCAAGACTGACATCGAGATCGCACAGGAAACCGAAATGCAGCCTATCGTCGAGGTCGCTAAGACCGCAGGCATCGACGAGAAGTATTTGGAGCAGTACGGTAAGTACAAGGCAAAGGTAGACTACAATCTGCTTCGGGAAGTCAAGCGTCCCGACGGCAAGCTGATTCTGGTCACCGCTATCAACCCCACCCCCGCAGGCGAAGGCAAGACCACCACTACCGTTGGTCTGGCAGACGCTATGCGCAGAATGGGTAAGAATGTTCTGGTTGCTCTGCGTGAGCCCTCCCTCGGACCCGTTTTCGGCGTTAAGGGCGGTGCAGCCGGCGGCGGATACGCTCAGGTCGTGCCTATGGAAGACATCAACCTGCACTTCACCGGCGACTTCCACGCTATTGGTGCTGCAAACAACCTGCTGGCTGCTATGCTCGATAACCATATTTATCAGGGCAACGCTCTTGGCATCGATCCCCGCCAGATCACATGGCGCCGCTGCGTCGATATGAACGACCGTCAGCTCCGCTTCGTGGTAGACGGCCTCGGCGGCAAGACCAACGGTATGCCCCGTGAAGACGGCTACGACATCACCGTTGCTTCCGAAATCATGGCTGTTCTGTGTCTGGCTTCCGACATCACCGACCTGAAGAACCGTCTGGCTCGTCTGGTGGTTGCTTACACCCGTGAGGGCAAGCCCATTACTGCCGGTGACCTAAACGCACAGGGCGCTATGGCTGCTCTGCTGAAGGACGCTCTGAAGCCCAACCTGGTTCAGACCCTGGAGCACACCCCCGCATTTGTTCACGGCGGACCTTTCGCCAACATCGCTCATGGCTGTAACTCCGTTACCGCTACCAAGATTGCACTGCGTCTGTCCGACTACACCATCACCGAGGCCGGCTTCGGTGCCGATCTGGGCGCTGAGAAGTTCCTCGACATCAAGTGCCGTGTGGCAGGCCTGCACCCCTCCTGCGTGGTTCTGGTTGCTACCGCCCGTGCTCTTAAGTATAACGGCGGCGTTCCCAAGGCTGAGACCAGCAAGGAAAACCTTGAGGCTCTGGAAAAGGGTCTTCCCAACCTGCTGCAGCACGTTGAGAACATCACCAAGGTTTACAAGCTGCCCTGCGTAGTTGCTATCAACCGCTTCCCCACCGATACCGAAGCTGAGTTGAAGCTCATCGAGGATAAGTGCAAGGAGCTGGGCGTCAATGTTGCTCTGTCCGAAGTTTGGGGCAAGGGCGGCGAAGGCGGTCTGGCACTGGCTGACGAAGTCATCCGTCTGTGCAACGAGCCCAACGATTTCAGCTTTGCTTATGATGTTGAGCTGCCCATCAAGGAGAAGATCGAGGCTATTGCCAAGAAGATCTACCACGCTGACGGCGTAAACTTCACCGCCAACGCTGAAAAGCAGATCAAGACTCTGACTGAGCTGGGCTACGACAAGATGCCCATCTGCATGGCTAAGACCCAGTATTCCTTCTCTGACGACCAGACCAAGCTGGGCGCTCCCAGAAACTTCACCATCACCGTCCGCAACATCAAGGTCTCCGCAGGTGCCGGATTCCTGGTTGCCCTCACCGGTGAAATTATGACCATGCCCGGTCTGCCCAAGGTTCCCGCTGCCGAGCGTATCGACGTGGATGAAACCGGAAAGATCTCCGGCCTGTTCTAATCGCTGCTTCATAAAAGCACAGGCGGTTCCTCGCCTGTGCTTTTTGCCATGATATGTGGCAGATCATGCAGGACGCTTCCGGCGTGTAATTTCTGTATTCTCAGGGATTGCCCGGTATCGTTCTGCGCAATAACAATCTGACAATTTAAGGAGAAAACCCATTATGGATATGACACTGGAATCCTGCCGCAAGTTTGTGGAAGTTCTGGCATCCGATGCTCCCGCCCCCGGCGGCGGCGGTGCTGCCGCTCTGGTAGGTGCCGTCGGCACTGCCCTCGGCAACATGGTCGGCTCTCTGACCGTCGGCAAGAAAAAGTATGCCGATGTGCAGGATGAGATCATCGCCCTGAAAGCAAAATGCGACGCACTCCAGAAGGAGCTGCTGGATCAGGTAGAGGCCGACGACATCGGCTTTGTGCCTCTGGCCAAGGCCTACGGCATCCCCAAGGATAACCCCGACCGGGACCGTATTCTGGAAGAAGCCACCATCACTGCCTGCGCCGTTCCCATGCACATCATGGAGCTGTGCTGTGAGGCCATCGAATATGTGTCCGTATTCGCCGCCAAGGGCAGCCGTCTGGCTGTTTCTGATGCCGGCTGCGCCGCTGTCTGCTGCAAGGCCGCTTTGCAGGCCGCTTCTCTCAATGTGTTCATCAACACCAAGTCCCTCAAGAACCGGGACACCGCCGAGGAGATGAACTGCAAGGCCAATCACATGCTCAATAAATACTGCCAGCTTGCCGATGACATCTTCACCGATGTAAAGGCCGGTTTCGGTCAGTAAACCAGATACATAGTTTGGAGGAAAAATATTATGGCTAAATTACTGCTGGGCAAGGAAGTTACCGACGCCCTTAACGCAAATCTGCAGAACCGCACCGCTGCTCTGCGGGAAAAGGGCATCGTCCCCACTCTGGGCATCGTCCGTGTGGGCGCTGATCCCAGTGACCTGTCCTACGAAAGAGGCGCAACCAAGCGTGCCGAGCTGGTGGGCGTGGATATCAAGAAGTTTGAGCTGCCCGCAGATGCTACCCGTGAGCAGGTTCTCGCCGTGATCGATCAGGTAAACGCCGACGATTCCATCCATGGCGTGCTGATGTTCCGTCCCCTGCCCAAGCACCTGAAGGCCTACCAGAACGAGATCTGCAACCGTCTGGATCCCAAGAAGGATGTGGACTGCATGACCCATATGTCCAACGCCGGTGTGTTTGAGGGTCTGAACGATCTGGGTTACGCCCCCTGCACCCCCGCTGCCTGCATGGAGATTCTGGATTTCTACGGCATCGACTGCAAGGGCAAGAGCGCTGCTGTCATCGGCCGCAGCCTGGTGGTCGGCAAGCCCGCTGCCATGATGCTCATGGGCAAGAACGCCACCGTTACCACCTGCCACACCAAGACCGTCAACACCGCTGAAATCTGCCGGAACGCTGACATCATCGTTTCCGCAGCCGGTGTTCTCAACTCCCTCACCGCAGACTATGTGCGCCCCGGTCAGGTTGTTATCGATGTTTCCATCAACTGGGATGAAAACAAGCCCAACGCCAAGGGCGGCAAGGGCGGTATTGCCGGCGACGCTAAGTTCGACGAGGTCGAGCCCATTGTTGAGGCAATCACCCCCGTTCCCGGCGGTGTTGGCTCCGTCACTACCTCCGTGCTGATGAAGCATGTGGTAGAGGCTGCCGAAAAGATCTGATTTTTTCATCCACACGGACGGGTCCGCCCGTCCGTGTTTTCTTTTATGAGGTGATTCTATGAAAAAAGTCAACGAATTGGACGAAAGCAGTTTTCTCAAACTGCTCTTTGGTTTTCTCACGCTGTGCTTTCTGATAGCTGCCTTCTGTATGCCGGATCGTTCCACCATGCTTTCCGGTCTTTGGCAAATCCTCTCTCACCCCAGTAAGGTATCCACCAACTATTTTGCCTTGGGCGGCTATGCAGCTACATTCCTCAATATGGGTCTGGTAGCTCTGATCTGCACTTTGCTCTATGTACTTCTGGGCACAAAAGCCAATCAGGTTTCCACTCTGGCATTCATTCTCACCCTGGGCTTCGGCTCCTGGGGTATCAACATTCTCAACATCTGGCCCACCATTCTGGGCGTTGTTGTCTACGGCCTTGTGAAAAAGGAAAAGCAGTCCACACTGGTAAACGCCATGCTGTTTTCCACCGGCATCGCCCCCCTCATTACGGATCTTATGATCCGCTACCCCCATGCGGAGGTGGTGGGCTTCCATGCCGGCGGCATCCTGCTGGCCCTTGCCGTTGGCTTCTTCATCGGCTTTTTCCTGCCCGCAGGTCTGGCCGCATCCCCCCGGATTCACGGCGGCTTTGACCTCTATTCTGCCGCTCTTCCCGTCGGCATGACCGCATTTTTCCTGCAGGCCACCCTCTATAAGACCATGGGCGTGGCACTGCCCGCCGCTCCCGATGCCGCAGGGCTGAAGGTTGCCTCTGCCATGACCGTAAACACCTTCTGCTGTGTGGTTTTCGGCCTGTGCATAGTGTTCGCCTTTCTCATGGGCTGCCGTCCAAAGGATTACTGGCGGCTCCTCAGTGACCCCGCCCTCGTCACCAACTTCTCCTCTACCTATGGAAATGCCACCTTCCTGATGAATGTGGGTGTCTTCGGTCTGTTTATCCTCGCCTACTATAATCTGATAGGCGCTTCCTTCAACGGTGTCACCATGGGTATTATTTTCTGTATGCTTGCCTGCTGTAATTCCGGCTCCCATCCGGGAAATGTGTGGCCCATCATGCTGGGCTATGTGGTTTCCAGTATGGTGTTCGGTCGGCTCAGTGCATTGGCGGGCGGCACCTTCTCCGGCGCTGCCAACGCTCAGGCCATCGTGGTAGGTCTGTGCTACGCCAACGGCCTCAGCCCCATCGCCGACAAGTACGGCTGGCGCTACGGTTTCCTTGCCGCCTGTATGCACTATATGCTGGTGACTTCTGTCCCCACCCTTCATGGCGGCTTCTGCCTGTATAACGGCGGATTTACAGCAGCTCTCATCTGCGTGATTCTCGTTCCCTCTCTGGAGCGTTTCTTCAAGACCAAAGATGAGCGCCTCGCTGCAAAAGCGAAATAATCCATACGCATAAAGCCCTCTGCCAACTGGCAGAGAGCTTTCTTTTTATTCTTCCTTTTTCTGTTTCCGGTAGATGAAATAGGAGTAGGGTATGGCTGACATAAACAGCACCATTGCCACCGCAAGAGCAATGGCAAATCCTCCCAGCACCGAAGAAATGAGCAGAGCGACGCCGCCCAGCGCCATGGTGATTCCGCCGAAGCGATGCGTCTTGCGCCAGTTTTCCTCGTTATCCAGCGTCCACGGCAGCTTGATGCCCATTGTGTAGTTGGGCTTGACCTTCGGCAGATAGTTGCCGAGGATAATAAACAGCAGTCCCAGCACCATGCCCATGACCCGGTTGACATCCACGGCGTAGCCGAGGGCGGCAATATAGGTCACGAAAGACAGAACTACCGAAAGGACAGGCATAACCCAGAGCGTCAAAGTCAAAGGCTTTTTCGTAATATTCTGGCTCTTGGGGTCAATGGACATCATCACCGCCACGAACCAGTGCGCTCCCGTCAGGAACAGGGGTATAAACAGCACACCCATTGCCTTGCCGCTCCAGCCGTCAATTTCGCCCTTAAAATTCCAATGCATGGGAATCTGATCCGGCAGATGGTTCCAAAGGATCAGGCCCCAAAGCAGGGGCAGCAGCGTCACCAGAGTGGTGACCAGCATCAGGTTTTTATTTTTCTTGATCATTTTCATTATCTCCTTTCAACTGGGAAATCCACAGCATAATTTCTTCCAGTACCGAGGCATTCAGCTCATAGAAAATGAATTTTCCCTCCCGGCTGTCCCGGATGAGATCCGCTTCCCGCAGAATCGACAAATGCCGTGAAATGGATGCGCCGGTGACGGAAAAATGCTCCGTAATCTCCCCGGCGGAGAGCCGCCCCTGTTTCAGCAGGTTCAGAATCTCCCGACGGGTAGGATCTGCCAGCGCCTTCATTGTGTTTTGCAGTGACACCTTGTGCTTCCTCCTTTAACATTTAACCTAAATGTTAAATGTATTATAATCGATGATTTCAAAAATGTCAATCCGCAAAATGCCGCCTTTTGCAAAACAAAAAAAGGGCTGACGCAAGCATTTTGCGCCAGCCCCTGTCGGGTATTTGTTTTGGAAATTCTCAGGTAAATTGCACTTTAATGTACTGTTTTAATGGCTCCTGATCCAGAAACGGAGCAATCGGCAGAATGCTGTCAATTTCACCTTCCGCAATCAGCTGACTTGCCAGCTTTGCCAGAAAATCCGGATGCAGGAACGGGGCGATCATCGCCATGTTTTCCATTCGTTTCTTTTCAAATTCCATTTCTGCAATATGCTCCAGCTGCTGCCGGGACATAAACGGAAACAATTTAACGATTTCTCCCAGTCCTGCTTTCTGATAGCTGCGCTCTGCCATTTTTCCAATTTCCTCCGTGTCGAGAAACGGCAGAAATTCTTCAATGGACTTCCCGCTTTCTGTCCGCTGCGCCACAATCTCATTCAGCACATTCTGACTGACAAACGGTGCAAATTTCCGAAGGTCATCGCTGTCTGCGGCCTTTCTTGCCAGCTCGTCCACAGTTTCCTGATCCAAAAACGGCAGCAGCTTGATCAAGCTCTCCATATTGGTGCACTTGGTTTTGGGAAACACTGCATCCACCTGTGTGGGCTTCAAAATGGGAGCCGCTTCTGCAAGTTCCTCAGCAGTCACTTCGTGATCTTCCAGATATTCCTCCACCCTGTTTTGGGCGGCATGATTGATAAGCTCCGAAGTCTCCCCCAGCAAATCGTCAATGGTCACGCCAAACAGCTGTGCCAGCTCCGGGAGCTTGGAAATATCGGGCATGGAATTGCCCCGTTCCCAATTGGAAACGGCCTGATAGCTGATGCACAGTTTCTCCGCCAGTTCCATCTGTGTCATGTTCTGCTGTCTGCGCAGTTCAGAAATCTTTCTGCCCACTTTCATCATATTCAGCATATTGTTCGCATCCTTTCTGCAAATCCGCCGGCCGTTGCTTCTTGCCCCTTCAGTATATGGAAAAAGGTGCCAATCGTCAAACAATTGTCACTTGAGTCGCTGGTTTTTTCCACTAAAGCAGCAGTTGAATTCCGGATTTTTCCCGAAAAATCTGGTCTGTGGAATCCGGCAAAAGGATTATTTTCAGATTTCTATACCGTAGAGCCGCTTACCGTTTTCCAGCGTGATGCGCTGGGCTTCCTCCTCGCTGATGCCCCGGATTTCCGCCAGCTTCTGCGCCATGCGATACACATAGCCCGGGTAGTTCCGTTTTCCACGGAAGGGCTCCGGCGCCATGTAGGGGCAGTCAGTCTCAATGACGATCCGATCCAGCGGTACAGCGGCGGCACTTTCCACCGCACGGCGGGCATTTTTGAAGGTCAGCACACCTGTAAAACCGATGTACCAGCCCCGGTCGGTAAGCTGCCGGGCCATTTCCGCCGAGCCGGAATAGCAATGGAACACGCCCCGAACCGTGAGAAAATCCTTCAGAATTGCCAGACAGTCCTCGTGGGCCTCCCGGTCGTGGATGATGACCGGCATATTGAGTTCCTGTGCCAGCGCCAGCTGAGCGGCAAAGGCCTTCTGCTGCCGCTCCCGGGGCACATCCTCATAATGATAGTCGAGGCCGATTTCTCCGATGGCACGAATCTTGGGATTCTCCCGGCAGAGGGTGCGGTATTCCTCCAGAACGGCATCGCAAACTTCGTCGGCGGCATCCGGGTGAGAGCCTACAGCGGCATACACATAGTCATAGCGCTGAGAGAGCGCCGAGGCTGCCCGGGAAGTTTCGAGGCTGCACCCGGGGTTCATCAGCAGGGCAATATTTTCCTTGGGAAACTCGGCAAGCAGCGCTTCCCGGTCTGCATCAAACGCCCGGTCATCCATATGGGCGTGGGTATCAAAGAGCATGATTTTCTCCTTTATTCCTGAATTACGGCAACAAAGCAGCCGTCAATTTCCATAATCCGGCTGTCCGCCGGGTCAAAATTCGTATTTTTCAGCCAGTTCCCGATTCCCCGTCCCGTTTGCTTGGCAAGGGCCTCCTTGAGAACCCAGAGCCGCAGCAGAGCGGCATTTTGGTCTTCCTGCCGGTCATAGTGCGCCCGCTCTGTTTCGGACAGCCAGCGATTCGCCAGCCTGCCGTTCACCTGCCGGTTCATTTCCTCGGCATCGATGCCCACCGGGCGGCGGCTCAGGACGCAGAATACATGGCGCCGGGTATGAGAAATGGAAAAATACCACTGAGAATTGAGAAAATAGGGCTTTCCTTCGGGGGAAAGCCCTATTTCCGGACAGGGAAGTCCCGTCTGCCCGGTGTAAAGTCTGCAAAGGAGCTGCCGTCCCGCTTCGTGACCGGAGCGGTCTTCCAGCAGTTCCCAGCCGAGGACAAAATCATTCATCGGCATCGATAATGTTATCGTCGCCCTTGTTGGGTCTTTGGTGCATCACCCGGTCAAAGATATTGGCGACACCCACACTCAGCAGCACGATACCCAGAATCCGCATAATGATCCGGGACAGGCTCAGAGGCAGGAAAATCAGAATGGCACCGGTAACGGCGGTAATGACAGAAAGAATTCTGCCGAAATCCGATGCGGCATATTTCACATTGCGGATGCCCTCGATCACGAGGATCAGTCCCAGCACCCGTCCGGCAACTTTTGCAAGCACCAGAGGATTGCTGAAAAAGTACACACCCAAGGCAAAGCAGCCTGCGATCTGCACCCAGCTCCAAATGTTGGTGTAGTCCCTGCGCATCACCAGAGCAATCGTCAGAATGACGCCGATGCCAATCAGAGCCCATGCCAGAATCGTGGAAATGAGCGCCGTAGCAGAATCGGGATTGAAAAGCAGAATCAGCCCGGAAACCACCAGCACCACAGGAGCAATGAAGGTTTCCAGCAGATATGCAAAGCGTTTGTTTTTCACAAGCTCACCTCTTTCTGGTCATTACTATACCCCGATTTTTCCGGCGTGTCAAACTTAGTTTTCCGCCGGAGGGGGATTTTTCGGAAGTTTTTCCGCAAAAAAATGCCCCCGGCCGAAGCCGGGGGCACTGTTTGGTATTTCTTAGTACATTCCACCGGCCTGTGCGGCAGCTGCAGCAGCTGCGGCATCGGCAGCAGGATCGGGCTTATCGACCACCAGAGTCTCGGTGGTGAGGACACAGCCTGCGATGGATGCGGCATTCTCCAGAGAGGAACGGGTGACCTTGGTCGGGTCAACAATGCCTGCGGCGATCATATCCACATACTGCTCGGTGTATGCGTTGTAGCCGTAGCCGATCTTCTTGGAGCTGCGGATCTTCTCATAGACCACGGAGCCGTCCACGCCGGCGTTGTCAGCGATCTGACGGATAGGAGCCTGCAGAGCGGAGGCAACGATCTTTGCGCCGGTCTTCTCGTCGCCGCTCAGCTTGGTAATCAGCTTCTCAACAGCAGCAATGGCGTTGACCTGTGCGGTACCGCCGCCGGCCACGATGCCCTCTTCCACGGCAGCACGGGTAGCGTTCAGTGCGTCTTCCACGCGGAGTTTCTGCTCCTTCATGGCAACCTCGGTCTGTGCGCCGACCTTGATAACGGCTACGCCGCCGGAGAGCTTTGCAAGACGCTCCTGCAGCTTTTCACGGTCATAATCAGAGGTGGTGGTAGCAATGGAAGCACGGATCTGATGAGCACGGGCCTTGATAGCCTCGGCATCGCCTGCGCCGTCCACGATGGTGGTGGTGTCCTTGGTGACAACGATCTGACGGGCACGGCCCAGATCGCTGAGCTTAGTCTCGGTGAGCTCCATATTCAGCTGGCTGGAAATCACAGTGCCGCCGGTGAGGATGGCGATATCCTGCAGCATTTCCTTGCGGCGGTCGCCGAAGCCGGGAGCCTTGACGCAGACGCAGTTGAAGTTGCCACGGAGGCGGTTTACCAGCAGGGTTGCCAGGGCGTCGCCCTCAACATCCTCAGCAATGATCATCATCTTCTTGCCGGCCTTTACGACAGGCTCCAGAATGGGCAGGATCTCCTGAATGGAAGAGATCTTCTTATCGGTAATCAGGATGAGAGCATCGTCCAGAACGGCTTCCATCTTGTCGGTGTCGGTGACCATGTAGGGGGAGATGTAGCCACGGTCGAACTGCATACCCTCAACCACTTCCAGACCAGTTTCAGCGGTCTTGGACTCTTCGATGGTGATAACACCTTCGGTGCCGACCTTCTCCATAGCCTCTGCGATCAGAGAGCCGATAGCCTCGTCGCCGGAGGAAACGGTACCGACACGGGCGATATCATCGGAACCGTGAACGGGAACGGAATGCTCCTTAATGGCTTCGACAGCGGTCTCAACAGCCTTGTCGATGCCCTTGCGCATAACCATGGGGTTTGCACCGGAAGCCAGATTCTTGAGGCCTTCACGGGTAAGAGCCTGTGCCAGAACGGTAGCGGTGGTGGTGCCGTCGCCGGCCACATCGTTGGTCTTGGTGGCAACTTCACGGATGAGCTGTGCGCCCATGTTCTCGAAAGCGTCCTCCAGCTCGATCTCCTTAGCGATGGTCACGCCGTCGTTGGTGATGAGGGGTGCGCCGTACTTCTTGCCCAGAACCACATTGCGGCCCTTGGGTCCCAGAGTTACCTTAACAGTGTCAGCCAGCTGGTCAATACCGGACTGGAGCTTCTTGCGGGCTTCTTCGCCATAAATAATCATCTTTGCCATGATGTAATTCCTCCTGATCAGTCAGTCACGACGGCAAGAATGTCGTCCTGCTTTACAAACTTGTAGTCAACGCCGTCCAGCTTGATTTCGCTGCCGGTGTACTTGCCGACAACCACCTTGTCGCCGGGCTTCACGGTCATGGTCACGTCCTTGGTGCCGGTACCGGCTGCAACGACTTCGTAGATGGCGGGCTTCTCTTTATTGGTAGTAGCGAGAATGATGCCGGAGGAAGTGGTCTCCTCTGCTTCGTGCTGCTTCAGCAGAACATTGTCTGCCATGGGTGTGAGTTTCATAGTGAATGCCTCCTACAAATATTTAGACCGCAGGTTTCCCTGCATTTATCTACGGGTTTAGCACTCTTTACTTTTGAGTGCTAATATATAATAGCCTACCCCAAAGAAAAAAGCAAGGGGTTTTTTGGGATTTTCCGTAAATAATTTATGAACTGGGAATTTTTTCCGGCAACAGGGGGAATTGTCCCCGCAGCCGTGAAAAAAGCATTGTTTGAATTTAGAATTTTGGTTAAAATGGTGAAAATAATTGGAAAATACTGTGATGCGCACTTGCTTTTTGTGCGATATTGCTTTATAATGGTGGTAAACTATGGTTGGGGGGCGGTGCAGCATGGGCGAACTGATTGCAGTTCTATCCGGCAAGGGCGGAACGGGCAAAACCTCGCTGTGTGCAGGCATCGCCACAGCGCTGGCAGATTCGGGCGACAGCGTGCTGTGCATCGACTGCGACATCGGTCTTCGGAACCTGGATCTTTCTCTCGGTATGGGAAATTCCGGGGCATTGTCCTTTGTGGATGTGTGCAGCGGCGGCTATCCTCTCCAGCGGGCCACCTGCCACAGCGAATATCCCCGGCTCCGTTTTCTCACAGCGCCCCTCAATTGCAGCGCTGAGGATGTGGATATGGCCGCTTTTTCCAAAATGCTCCACAGCGCCAGAGCGCAGTTCGACTATGTGTTTCTGGATGCTCCGGCAGGCATCGACGCAGGCTTCCGGCTGTGCGCAGCCTATGCGGATCGGGTGATTCTGGTGACGAATCCGGACCCCGCTGCCATTCGGGACGCCGCCCGGGCCGGCGAAATGCTGGAACGAATGGGAAAAGACCATGTAAAAATGGTCGTCAACCGTATAACTCCCAGACTTTTCCAGACCATGCGCATCACTGTGGACGATGTAATGGACGAAGCGGGACTGCCGCTTCTGGGTGTCGTGCCGGAGGATGTCAATGTGGTGCTGGCTTCCACATTTGAAAAACCTCTGCTCCAGTATACGAAAAAAGGTGCAGCCGCTGCCTGTCGGCGGATTGCAAAAAGAATCAAAGGACTGCCGGTGCCTGTTGCCATCCGGTAAATACAATAAGGAGTGATTGATAGTGAATATTGCATTCTTGGCACATGATAAGAAAAAAGAACTGATGGTTCAATTCTGTACTGCATACAAGAGCGTTCTCAATAAGCACAATTTGTTTGCCACGGCTACCACAGGGCGGCTCATTGCAGACAATACAGGGCTTCCCATCACACTGTTGCTCAGTCATAAGCAGGGCGGACATCAGCAGATCAATGCACGAATTGCATATAACGAAATCGATCTGGTTCTGCTGTTTACCGACCCCAACACCACCGATCCCTGGGACGATTCCCAGATGATTGAGACCATCCGCTACTGCGACAAGCACAATGTTCCCATCGCCACCAATCTGGCCGGTGCGGAAATGCTCATCATGGGTCTGCAAAGAGGCGACCTTGACTGGCGTGAAATGCTTCACAGCAAGGCAAAATATTAAACTTACAGCCGCACAGCCCCATCGGCTGGGCGGCTAATTTATAATTTTCCCGAATAATTTTGGAGGTAACATATGAATATCGTCAAACCCCGGACTCTGTCCGGCTTCATGGAACTGCTTCCCGGAAAGCAGGCACAGTTCGAGCGGATGCTGGAAATTCTGCGCAAGACCTACGCATCCTACGGCTTCGCGGCACTGGATACCCCGGTGATCGAAGATGCCCAGATTCTGCTTGCCAAGGGCGGCGGAGAAACCGAAAAGCAGATCTACCGTTTCCAGAAGGGCGACAGCGATCTGGCTCTGCGCTACGATCTGACCGTGCCGCTGGCAAAATATGTGGCCCTGCACTGCAACGATCTTGCATTCCCTTTCCGCCGGTTCCAGATCAGCAAGGTCTACCGTGGTGAGCGGGCCCAGCGTGGTCGTTTCCGTGAGTTCTATCAGGCCGACATCGACATCATCGGCGACGGCAAGCTGGATATTCTCAACGAGGCTGAGATTCCTGCCGTGATTTATAAAGTATTTACCGGCTTCGGCCTGAGCCGTTTCCAGATTCGGGTGAACAACCGCAAAATCCTCAGCGGCTTCTATGATATGCTGGAGCTGGGCGAAAAGAGCGGCGACATTATGCGCACCGTGGACAAGCTGGACAAGATCGGCGCCGAAAAGGTTGCCGCCCTGCTGGTGGAGGACTGCGGCATTTCTCAGGAGCAGGCAGAGAAGATCATGGCATTCATCGCCATCCGTGGCACCAATGCCGAAGTTCTTTCTGCGCTGGAAGGCTATATGGGCCGCAACGAGCTGTTCGATCAGGGCGTGCAGGAGCTCCGGGCTGTGACCGCCAACCTTTCCGCTTTCGGCGTGCCGGAAGCCAATTTTGCGGTGGATCTCACCATCGCCAGAGGTCTCGACTACTATACCGGCACGGTTTACGAAACCATGCTGCTGGATCACCCGGAGATTGGCTCCGTCTGCTCCGGCGGCCGCTACGACAATCTGGCCGGCTTCTACATTGAAAAGCAGCTGCCCGGCGTAGGCATTTCCATCGGCCTGACCCGCCTGTTCTATGTGCTGGACGAGCAGGGTCTGCTGAACCCCGAGCTGCCCAGCGCCCCGGCCGATGCTCTGGTGCTGCCTATGACGCAGGAAACCGCTCTTGCCATCCGTCTGGCAGAAACCCTCCGCTCCTCCGGTCTGCGGGTGCAGCTTTACGGCGAGCAGAAGAAATTCAAGCAGAAAATGGCATACGCCGACAAGCTGGGCGTTCCCTTTGCCGTGCTGCTGGGTGAGGACGAGATTGCCGAAGGCAAATGCTCCGTGCGGAATATGCGCACCGGCGAGCAGGTGAAGCTGACCGCCGAAGAGGCCGCAGAATATATCCGCAATGCGCTTGCCGCCAACAACGGCCCCATCATTCTGGAAAAGTAATCCGGGAGGCGGAATTATGGAAGAAAAATTCATTGCCGAATGGGAATCCCGTCGGGAAAAGGCCGCCCGTCTGGGCGTTCGGATGCGTCCGGTGGAGGCTGAGGAAGCC
>RCNI01000325.1_pt1 | contig 49833 bp, 50 predicted proteins | sample 2041151 | NCBI WGS metagenome assembly RCNI01 (sample SAMN09708214, study PRJNA481090) | feces metagenome | isolation source: feces | place: Antarctica: Albino Rookery
TGAAAACGATGTGATATTTGCAATTCCATTTTGTGTGTGCTAAACTGTAGCTGTCCATTAGGATGACCTCCATTGATGTTGTTTGTAAACGGTTGGCGAACCCATTTACCACTCTATCATTGGTCCCCCTGCATAGCAGGGGGGTTAACTTTTGACAACGAAACCCGGCTTGTGCTTGACGCACAGCCGGGTTTCTCGACACTCTGCGGTGCAGTCATAAATGACTGCACCGTTTTCATTAAATATCAAGAAATTTCAATATTTTTTCAGCCTGATTTTAATATATTCTGTACAATCCGCCGATATTTTGTTCCAATGGCAGGATTGAGCCATGATTTTGTCTTTCGGTTCGCTTTTGCAGCTGGTTTCATTCTTTCCGCCGCTTTCAGTTACCCATAAACGCGGTTTTGCTTTCATTAGCCGCATTTATGATTTTGTCCTTGAATATTATATTAAAATCGTGTAAAATGTACTAAAAGTGCCGACATGACGGCAGGTATCCGACAGCAGCCGGACCTATAAATTGAAAGGAGAAGGGTATGGAACACAACAGTTTTGACCGGATAGTGGAGCGTGCAAAGCAGTCACTCCGCCGTGAGCGAGTGGTTATAGCAGGCGCAGATGCGGAAAACATCCTGATCGGTGCGTTCAAGGCTCAGGAGGAAGGCTTTGTCTCCCTCATTCTGGTGGGTCAGCGGGATAAAATCGAAGCTGCGCTGGAGAAAACCGGGTTTAAAGACAGAGAATACCGCCTTGTGGAGACAAAGGACGGGGAAAATGTCACTCAGGCCGCTATTGAGCTTATAAACCGCGGTGAGGGTGACGTGCTCATGAGGGGAAATATTCAGACAAGAGAATTTCTCATTCCCCTGCTGGATAAGAAAAATGAGCTGCGCACCGACAGGCTTTTAACTCACATCGACCTTATCAGTATGCCGGATTACCCCAAGCTCCTTGCAATCGGTGATGTCACCGTCACCATAGAGCCTAATGTCCAGCAGAAGAAGAAAATCATTCAGAATATGGTTGAAACACTGAACATTCTGGGCTATGAAAAGCCTAAAATTGCCCTTTTGTCCCTTGTGGAGCAGGTAAGCTTCCACATGAATGACACCATTGAGGCTCAGGAGCTTGTAAGAGAGCAGGACGAGGCCCCCTTTGCAAACTGCGAGCTGGTCGGTCCCATTTCCTACGACCTTATTCTCTCCAAGGAAGCCGCCAGATTAAAGGGCTATGATAACCCCTGCTGCGGAGACTTCGACGGTATTATAGCTCCCGGCCTTCTTGCAGGCAACCTTATTGTTAAGGGCTGGCAGATGCACGCCCACGCCCACACCTGCGGTGTTGTGGTAGGGGCTAAAATTCCCGTAGCCCTCACCTCAAGAAGCGACAGCCCCGAGGTATCCTACCTGTCGCTGGCCTTCTGCGCTGCAATCAACGCAAAGAATAACTGATTATGAAAAAAGCCTCTGTTCGCTCTGAACAGAGGCTTTTTCTTTATGCCGCCATGTCGGAATAATCCAGCATCAGGCTCATATCCTGAACCACTTTCTGAATTCTTCCCTCTTCAAAAGGGCTTTGCAGTCCGCCGCCGGTGACGGTTTCCATAAAGCTGCCGTATTCTCTGGGCAGCATTTCCAGATATTTTTCCAAACCTTTCCCGCTCTCGGCAAGCTCCAGCTCAAATATCTGCATAGCTGCGTCATTTGAAACGGGATAGGTAATTATATAGAAGGGTATTTCAAAGAAGTGGACTATATCGCACCAGCTCTTTGCAACATATTTCTCGTTTTCTTCGTTGCAGTAGCCGTAATCCTTTGCAAGCTGTAAGGAAAGATTATTTAAAAATTCGGCATTGAGAAGTTCAAGGTCGGTGGAATAAACCGTGCTTTCAAACTCCGCAAAGGCTGCCTGCTGAATATACATTTCCAGCGTATCCATAAGCTTAATGGCCACAAGGTTTTCCCATTGCTCATCGCTGAGAGCATCGCCGTAATAAAACAGCATCAGGTATTCCATGGCCTGAGAGAAGGTTTCCGCCACATCCACAGTCTCGTAGGCATTGAAGTTTTCATAGGCATCCAGAAAATGCCCAAACTCATGGGAAAATGTAATAATGTCCTCAGTATCTCTCACAGGGTTGACAAAAAGGAACGGTGACTCATAGTCGGAAAGATAGGTCTGGAATGACATGGGTGCTTTATCTGCGCTGAAGCTTATATCGTAAAGCTTTTTATCCACCATGAAATCAAAGGCCGATTCAATCGTTCCGCCCATATTCTCAGCGGCAGTGTCAAGGACAGATATAAGCTTTTCCTCATCGCACTGGGTATAAATTATATTTTCATAAGGCTTTGAGGCCATGTACTCTTTGTAAAACGGCACCATATACTGCTTTATATCCGCCATGTATCTGCCTGCCTGCTCAGGGCTGTAATCTCTTTCAAAGACGTAATAATACTGCATCTGCTCGTAGCTCTCAAAGCCCAGAGCCTGAGCCATTGCGTTTCTGGTTTTCACAAGCTCAATGTATATATCGGCAAATTCCTTGTTATATTTGTCGTAGTAGCTGAGTAAGTCATCCCGATTGTCCGTTTCCTGACGCTCAGACAGGGCATCACCGTAGTCCGCCTCTGCGCCCTCTTTAAACTTCACATTGGGTGAGGCAGTCAGGCTGCGGTAGCGGCTTAAAAGCTCGCTCTCCTTCTCCATAAGCGCTACTACCTCTTCGCTGAGTGCAGCGCTTTCTCCCGGCGCGTTTTCTTCGGCAAAGCCTTCCCACAAAATCTCTTCCTCAATTCTGTCAGCCATTGAAGATGCGCCGCAGGCACAGTACATTTCTTCCATAAGCTGCTGAACGGTAGGATAGCTGTTTCCGCACCAAGTGTATTCCTCAGCATAGAACTCATCGTTCATGTTTATACAGCTTCTTATATTGGCAACAGTATACATGGTGTCGAAATTATTGAAGTGCTCATAGCACTTTTCTATATAATCCGACACGGCGTAAAAATCATCGCCTTCAAGAGCCTCTTTCAGCCCCTCAACATCAGCCTTAAATTTTTCAACATCGGGGCGCTCATATTCAATTTCCCCGAAAGACGGTGCCTGATCACGGACGCTGCGAGTAAGCACGGAGCTAAGCTCTCCCATAGCACTGCCCCGGTCACCGCAGCCGCAGAGCATACACAGCGCAAGAACGCACGAAAAAACTTTTAGTATTCTTTTTTTCATATTACCACCTATCCAATTTTTCTTTTTTGAATTTTAATAATACATCATTAGTTATTAAATGTAAATAGTCCTTGAAATTTACCCTTATTTTTCATATAATTAATTGCATAAAACTAATTATATTCCGGCTTTATCGGAAGTTAAAAATATGAAAGGAAAGCATATGAACGAAATATATGTTACCGGACACAGAAATCCGGATACTGATTCCATAGCAGCTGCTATGGCTTATGCGAATTTGAGAAACGCTCTCGGAGACAGAGAGTATAAAGCCGTCCGTATCGGCGCCATAAACGATGAAACTAAAAACGTGCTCAACCGCTTCGGTTTTGAGCCCCCTGAGTACATTAAAAACATGCGTACTCAGGTCCGTGATCTGGACTACGACCGTCCTCCCGAGCTTAACCGCTCCGTCACCGTTGACCTTGCATGGCGCACCATGCGTGAGGGCAAAATAGCCACCATTCCCATACTCAACGAGGACAGCACCCTTTACGGTATGCTCTCCGCAGGCGACATTGCAACCTACGACATGCAGACCATTTACAATAACCACATTGACGGTCTGCCCCTGTTTAACCTGCTGAGTGTTCTGGAAGGACAGCTGGTAAACGAGTTTGCACGTCTGCCTGAGGAAGTCTCCGGCGATGTGTGCATTGCTCTGCCCCAGTCCTATGATGATCCCACTCTGCTGAGCGAAAACAGCATACTTATCTGTGGTAATCAGCCTGAGCTTATAAAGCAGGCTCTGGACGCAAATGTAAGCTGCCTTATCATCTGTCAGGCAGATATTTCTCCCGAGCTTGCAAACTACGAAGGCCACACCCCCATTGTGTTCACTCCCCTTGACGCAAGAAAGACTGCCCGTGTCATTCATCAGGCAATCCCCGTACAGAGAGTCTGCCACACTGACAACATTATCTGCTTCAATCAGATAGATTACATAGATGACGTTAAAGAAACTCTTTTAAAGAGCCGTTACAGAAGCTACCCCGTTCTGGATGAACAGGGCCATGTTGTAGGCACTCTGTCCCGCTTCCACCTGTTAAATCCCAGACGCAAGAGAGTAGTTCTGGTTGACCACAACGAGGCCGCCCAGTCTGTTCCCGGCCTGGATCAGGTTGAAATTCTGGAAATTATCGACCACCACCGTCTGGCAGATATTCAGACCAGACAGCCTATCTGGGTCAGAAACGAGGCTGTAGGCAGCACCAACACCATTATCGCCTCCATGTATCAGGAGCGCGGGGTAATGCCCTCTCCCAAGATGGCTGGTCTTATGGCAGCAGCTATTCTGTCCGATACCGTTATGTTCAAGTCTCCCACCTGCACAAAGCGTGATATAGCTATGGCAGAGAGACTGGCAAGAATTGCAGGAGTAAGCGTTGAGGATCTGGGCAAGCAGCTGTTCTCTGTCTCCGGCGCTGAAACCAAGACCGCCGAGGAGCTCTTCAAGACCGACTACAAGCAGTTCCACATTTCCGAGCAGAACATCGGCGTCAGCCAGATCACCTGTGCCGACTCCAGCTCTCTGATTTCCCGTCAGGACGAGTTCTTAGATATGATGAGAAAGCTCAAGGAAACAAACGGCTTCGACATCGTAATGCTTATGATCACCGACGTTCTTCTGGAAGGAAGCCACATTTACTATGTGGGCGGCGACGAGGACATTAAGCAGGCCTTCTCCGTTGAGCCTAAGGATAACCACTTCTTCCTCGAGGGCGTTATGTCCAGAAAGAAGCAGATTATCCCCATGCTCACCGCTCTGTGGGGTTAATTCATGCATTTTACAAAAATGCATGGTGCCGGCAACGACTTTATTATCATTAACAACATCGCCGGGGATATTCCTGAAAAGGATTATCCACGGCTTGCTCAAAAGCTATGCGCTTATCACACCTCTATCGGTGCTGACGGGCTTATGGTGATAGTAAAGGCGGAGGGTTCCGGCGATTACGGAATGCGCTTTTATAATTCTGACGGCTCATTGGGCGAAATGTGCGGCAACGGTGCCCGCTGCATCTCCCGCTACGGCTATGAAAACGGCCTTGCAGGGGAAGTTCAGACGGTGGAAACTACTGCCGGACTTGTAACCGGCGAAAGGCTCAGCCGCCGCATTTACAGGGTGCGTTTAAATGACCCAAGTGTTATTGAGCTGAACAAGAAAGTCATAATAGATGAAAAAGAGATTACTCTTTCCTATATTGTGCTGGGTGATCCCGGAATTCCTCATGCTGTGGTGAATATGCCGGAGCTTGATGAATGGGACAGAGACGAACTTCGCAGTCTGGGCAGAAGGCTCCGCTTCTATTCCGGCTTCCCCAAGGGTGCAAATGTGAACTTCGTAAAGCTTGTTTCCGAAAACACCCTTAAAATCATGACCTATGAGCGTGGAGTTGAGGATTTCACTCTGGCCTGCGGCACAGGCTCCGGCTCTTCCGCCGCAGTTTTCCACATGCTCGGTCTTGTGAGCGACAAAAATATCAAGCTTTTAAATTCGGGCGGCGAGCTGTCAGTAGACCTTACTGAGGATAAAGGAAAAATTCATGACCTTTATCTCTCCGGCCCCACCAATATCGTCTGCGAGGGCGAAATTCTGGATGAGGACTTAATATAACAAAAAACCGGCACCGCTGAGCGGTGCCGGTTTTTAGCCTCAAGCTTACTCAAGAATGTTGGAGGTGATGTAGTCAACACCAAGCTCAACCATCTTGTTGCCTGCTTCAAGGTCGTTAACGGTCCAGCAGTTGACTTCCTGACCCAGAGCATGAACTACGTCAACAATCTCCTTGGTGAGCAGATGGTAGTCAATATCAAGGCCCAGAGAATTTTTCTTCAAATCCTCGTAGATGCTGTCATCCCACTTATTTTCAATAAGGTACTGTGCATTTGCCTCGGGGTAGCGGCGGCGGAGGTAAACAAGGTTAATAAGCTGGAAGGAAATGAAGATAACATGGTCGAGGTAGTCCTCTTTCTTGAACATCTCTACCATTTCATAAATATCTTCCTCTGCAAACTCGTTTTTGAACTCAAAAACGCAGGTCTTGCCGTACTTCTTGCAGATGCGGATATATTCCTCAACAGTGGGCATATGCAGGTCGATTCTGCCTCTTACGCCGTCAATATCGGTAAGCTGGAGTTCTCTAAGAGTCTGGAAGGTGCTCTTCTCAATAATCATGGAGTCCAGAGCCACGCGAGCAGTATCGTCATCATGGAAGATAACATACTTTCCGTCTGCGGTTTTATGAACGTCGGTTTCAATGCCGAAATATTTTTCACGGTTGCCGGCAGCGACGAAAGCGGAGCAGGTGTTTTCCTTCTCAAGGCCGCTCAGTCCTCTGTGGGCAATCATTTTTACATTTTTGCTGTCAATTTTAATGGTATTCATAGCGTTCTCCTTTTAAATCAACTTTTCTCTATTAATTGAAAAATTTCTACGCTCACGCGATTATACCATTTTCATTTTCCCTTTTCAACTCCATGCCTTTTCTTTTATTCTACCCGATACAAGCATAAAAAAATCCCCGCAGAAAATCTGCGGGGATTTCTGGTGGAGAATGACGGACTCGAACCGTCGACCTTCCGCGTGTGAGGCGGACGCTCTAACCAGCTGAGCTAACCCTCCAAGACTTACTTATAATAGCACACACAGGGTATAAATTCAAGACTATTTTTCGTTCCCGCCGAGAATAATAAAGACCGGAGGCTGTTTTTAAAAAAATTTAAAAAAGTTGAAATTTAGTGTTGACAAAGTGCGCATCCTCTGGTAGAATTCGTATTGCTATTTGAGCAGTATTTGGCGGCATAGCTCAGTTGGCTAGAGCATGCGGTTCATACCCGCAGTGTCCCCGGTTCGAATCCAGGTGCCGCTACCAAATAAAGGCGCAGCAAAATCTGCGCTTTTCAAATGGCCCGTTGGTCAAGTGGTTAAGACACCGCCCTTTCACGGCGGTAACATGGGTTCAAGTCCCGTACGGGTCACCAGAAGAGTCAGTACATTGTACTGGCTCTTTTTTTGTTTCATCCCCTTCTTCTGTTTTACTCACCTTTTCGTGTTGTATTCTTAATTTTTCTATAATTTGTCCTTTTTTGCTTATTGTTGACAAGGAAAGGATAAGCTACTGTTATAGTATTATCAGACTAATTTTAAGGTGATAATATGGAAGAAATAAAGAATACCGGAAGCGGTCGCGGGAAAAATGCCCTTAAATACCTTCTCCGTATTTTAGGCGTGTTTTTCCTTACTGTTGCACTTATTGTGGCCTTTCTATACTCGGCAATGCTCCTTGTTTGCAGAGGCCCCTCGGACTCGGCAAGAGAGCTTTTCATTCTCTCCGTCCGTGAAAACCAGCGCCATAGGCTTTCTCGCAAATCTTGTGCTCTCAGATGCGGAGATTGAGGAAATTGTTTCCCGCCCCGCAGGTGAGGTTCAGGAAACCGACACATCCCTTATAGCCATGAATCCCATTTCCTCTGACAGTACAGAGCCTGTTGCAGACGAATGGGGCTATGTGGATGATAACGGTGACGGAATTATTATCGTCCCCGTTGCAGGCGAGGGCTATATCGGCAAAATGATGATAGTTCTTGACCCCTCAAGAATGGTTGTAGGCTGTGCCCCGGAGCTTCTGGGCACTGCCGGCTGCACTGTTGAGGAATTTGCCCTCATGGAGGACGCAGTTGCCGCAATCAACGGCGGCGGAAACGGCAGTATCCCCGATACCTGCATTGTTTCCAGAGGTAATGTTTATTACGGCGGCTCAGGCGTAGGTACCGGATTTGTGGGTATAGACAGCGACTATATCCTCCATGTGGGCTTTACCTCCGGCTCTCAGATTGATGAATGGGATATTCAGGAGGGTGTCGGCTACGGCCCGGTGCTTGCAGCAAACGGTGAGCCTCAGGATACAAGCGGTGCACCGGTCAGCGGTCTTAATCCCAGAACTGCCATAGGCCAGCGCTCAGACGGCGCAATTTTAATGCTTGTCATAGACGGCAGACAGCCTTCCAGCATCGGCGCTACATACACAGACGAGGTTGACATTATGCTCTCCTTCGGTGCGGTTAACGCCTGCAATCTGGACGGCGGTTCCTCCAGCCTTATGTGGTATAACGGAGAATATATCAATAACTGTGCCTCAGTTATAGGTATAAGAGATATACCCTCAAGCTTTGTAGTTTTGAAGGAGGGCCGGTCATGAGCAAAACTAAAAAAATGTCATCCTTCCGGAAAGGTCTCCTCATATATGTGGGAATTTTCGTACTGATAGCACTTATAGCCCTATCTGTACTTTATGCTTTCCTCCGCGCTTATGAGCAGTCAAGACCGGATACAACTGTTTTAAATTACATAGACAATCTCCGGAAGCAGGGGCTTACAGAGAGCTGCCAGCAGGCGTTAAACCTGCTTAACGAAAAGCTCCAAAGCCGGTAGGAGAGCATGAACAGGTTCAGTGCCCGGATGCAGTCCATGACCTGCCGCAAGGATTCAAAGCGCAGCTCTCAGGGCGAGCTTTTCTATAATCTCTATTCAGACGACCAGTGCATAGGCTATATAGGGCTTAAAACCTCCGAAAAGCACGCCTTCGGCCTTACCTTCTGGGATGTTGCAGAGGAAAGCTTTGATTTTTCCGCCTTTACCGGCTCAGTTCAAATGACGCTGCCAGAGGATTATAAGCTTTTCGTAAACGGTGTTGAGCTTGACGAGAGCTATATTACCGACTCTGCCGTACAGTACGAAACTCTCTCCGGCTTTTATGAGCACTACGACAATCTGCCAATGCTTGTACACTATGAAAGCGGAAAATACATAGGCGATGCAGAGGTAGTTATAAAAGCCGGAAAGCCCCCTGCTTGACCGCATGTATAACGCCTTCTGGTCATTCGGCTACACCACCGTTTATTCCTGCGACATTGTTTCAAGAAATATAAATCTTATTTCCGATCTGGGTGACTGCTACCTTGTGGATTACAGCTACGCCACCGACACGGTAAGCGCCGGCGGCAGCGCCCGTGAGGAGCTGAACATCAGATTTACGGTTTCGGAAAACGACGGCCCCTATCTTGCCGAAGCACTATCCAACTACTAATAAAAAAAGGACGCATAAGCGTCCTTTTTTCTTTTATGCGGGCAGATACTGAAGGGGATCAACGCTCTCTCCGTTTACCTCAATGGCAAAATGGAGGTGGCTGCTCTGTCCGCTCTCGCATATGGCTGTATTACCCACAGCACCTATCACATCACCGGCTGCAACCACGTCACCCTTGTTTACCGCACAGGGCTGAGAGAGATTTGCGTAAATGCTTGCAGTGCCGTCACCGTGGGCTACTCTTACGCAGGTGCCGTAAAGAGAATCCTCATATATGCTCTCCACAGTGCCGCCGTGGGCTGCTGTTACGGTGCTGCCCATGGGAGAGAGGATGTCTATACCCTCATGGGTGCGCCAGTCATGCAAGGTCATGTCGTAGCTCAGCTGGTCGGTGCAGTGACCACGCTCAAGATTGCCAGTAAGGGGCCAGATATAAACATTGCTGTCAGCTGTGCTTTCCTCAAAGACCTCTGCTGTCTCCTCTGCCGGCTCTGCCTCAGTCTCAATGGGCTCTGCCTTTACCTCGGGCTCAACGGGCTTCTCAGGCTTTACAGGAGGCTCAGGATTTATAACAGGTCTTACCTCCTCTTTTGCAGGGGGCAGAATTACAGTCTCAACCTTTTTGTTGTCAAGTCTGGGTCTGTTTGCCTCATTGGCTTCCTTTAACATAGTCCTGTTTCCTGACGCCAGCATCCATGCAGAAACGCCGATAACCGCTGCACACAGGAAAAGGACTATGTAAAAGCCCTTACCCTCGAAAAACCTCTCCAGCTTTCCGCCGGAATTTCTATCGCTCATTTGCTTAACCTCCGTTTGCATATTTAGGTTTGCATTCCTATTCTTGCCTTGGGAGGTAAAAAATATACGCCTAAAAAAAATATTTGCTCAAAGGCCGCTTATGGCAGCATTTTCCACAGAGGGACGTTTTTTTCAATATAAAAAATCCGGAAGGAACTTTCGTTCCTTCCGGATCTGTTTTTTCTTATCTGATAGAGAAGAAAGCGTCCCTGCCGGGGTAGGAGGCAACGTCAAACAGCTCATCCTCAATGCGGAGCAGCTGGTTATACTTTGCAACTCTGTCGGTGCGGGAAGGTGCGCCGGTCTTGATCTGGCCTGCGTTTACCGCAACGGAGATGTCAGCTATTGTGGTGTCCTCAGTCTCGCCGGAGCGGTGGGATACAACAGCGGTCCAGCCTGCTCTGTGAGCCATCTGAATGGCCTCCAGAGTCTCGGTGAGAGTACCGATCTGGTTGAGCTTAATGAGCACGGAGTTTGCAGCCTTCATCTCAATGCCCTTCTTGATGCGCTGGGTATTGGTAACGAACAGGTCATCGCCCACGATCTGGATGCGGTTTCCAAGGCGCTTTGTAAGCAGCTGCCAGCCTTCCCAGTCGTTTTCGCCCATGCCGTCCTCAATGGAGATAATGGGGTACTTGTTTACAAAGTCTTCCCACATATCAACCATTTCCTCGCTGGTCATAACGGTGCCGCGCTTGGGCAGGTGGTAGCACTTATCCTCCTTGTACCAGTCGGAAACTGCGCCGTCAATGGCAATCATAAAGTCCTCGCCGGGCTTGTAGCCTGCCTTTTCGATAGCGGCAACCAGTGCCTTAAGTGCGTCCTCATCGCTGTCAAGGTTGGGAGCGTAGCCGCCCTCATCGCCGACACCGGATGCGGGAACAACCTTCTTAAGGGCGTGGAATACCTCTGCGCACATTCTCAGGGCTTCCTTAAAGCTCTCAGCACCCACAGGCATAATCATAAACTCCTGAATGTCCACATTGGAGCCGGTGGCATGAGCGCCGCCGTTGAGCACGTTCATCATGGGGACAGGCAGGGTGTGGGCATTTACGCCGCCGATATAGTTATAAAGGCTCTGTCCGGTGGCGAGAGCGCCGGCCCTTGCACATGCAAGGGATGCGCCCAGAATGGCGTTTGCACCCAGTCTTGTCTTGTTGGGAGTTCCGTCGATTTCGATAAGCATTTTATCGAGAGAGGTCTGGTCAAGAGCGTTGAGACCTACCATAGCCTCAGCGATTTCGCCGTTGACGTTCTCTACGGCCATCTGAACGCCTTTTCCGTTGTAGCGGCTCATATCACCGTCGCGGAGCTCACAGGCCTCGTACATGCCTGTGGATGCGCCGGAGGGCACAGCAGCTCTGCCTATGGTGCCGTCATCCAGTGTAACCTCAACCTCAACGGTGGGATTGCCTCTGGAATCCAGAACCTCTCTTGCCATTACGTCTACTATCTCAAAGTATTGTTTCATCTTTATACCTCCTGTTTGGATATATTGTGATTATAACCTAAAGGCAGGAAAAAATAAATAGAACAATTTTTAACTTTCAGCTCATAAGCTGATAACTCAGGACAAATTTTTCTATATTTTCTCTGCTCTCTCCGGCACTTCCCTGTATCATAGCAGGCTTTCCGCCGCCTCTGCCGCCGATACCCGAATTTATAGCAGATGCGTTCTTTCTAAGATCCTGATTTTTGCTGCCGATTATATAGCGCCAGCCCTTTTCGTCGCTGCCGGAAAAGGCGGCTGCCATACCGGTACATTTTTCCATAAGCAGGTTTACAAGCTCTCTGAGGGTCACCTCGTCCAGTATATCATCAAATACACAGATATTGCCCTCACACTGGCAGAAGCTCTCTGCTTTAAGTTTAATAAGCTCCATACTTAGCTGAGAGATGCGCTCTTTATATCCGTCACGCTCGTTTTTAAGCCGCTCCACCGCCTCGGCGGTTTTATCACGCTTTGATGATAAAAGAACGGAAATGGCGCTGTTGCTGTCCTGACGGAGACGATAATTTTGGAGAGCATCCATTCCGCACACAACAGAGAGTCTCATGCCCCCTCTGTGCCGCTCCGCTTCAAGGATTTTTATAACTCCCACCTCACCTGTCATAGACACGTGGGGCGCACAGCAAGCGCAGCAGTCAACCCCCTCAATGGTCACTATACGCACATCATGGGTAAACTCCAGCTTGCTTCTGTAATCTATATTTTTAAGTTTATCAGGGTCGGGAAATTCCGCAATAACGGGGATATTATTCCGCACGGCTTCATTGGCAAGGGTTTCAATCTCTAAAATGTCTTTTTCTTCCAGTTCCCCGTCAAAGTCCAGAGTCATGCACTCCTCGCCCATATGAAAGCCCACGTTATTATAACCGTGAAGCTTGTGGGTAATGCCGGAAACAATATGCTCGCCGGAATGGTTCTGCATACGGCGAAGGCGCTGTTCGTAATCAAGGGCGCATTTTACAGCCGTTCCCGCCTTAATTTCTCTGTCGGTATAGTGGAGAATTTCGCCGTTAAGCTCCTGAACGTCGGTAACTCTCGCCTCCCCTATATAACCTGTATCGGGGAGCTGTCCGCCGCCCTCGGGGAAGAATGCGGTTTTATCTAAAATCAGGGCAAAGCACATTTTCTCTTTTCTGCACTCGGTAACTTCTGCCTCAAATTCGTGCAGGTGGCTGTCCTTATAATATAATTTCTCAGTCAAGAGTTTTCCTCCTAATGTAAACTGCCCTGAAATTTTTTCAGGGCGGTATAAACTCTTATATAACTCTTACCCGCAGCACATTGTCCATGTTGGCAATATGTTCGGCTGTGTCGCTGCCTATCTTGTCGCCTAAGTCCACAATCGTGCAGGCGTAGCCGTCTCTGGGCTTATTTATCATGTGCTCAACGTTTATGTTGAGCTTGGTTATAAAGTCGAGAATACGGTTAATCATGCCCGGAACGTTTCTGTGGATAACGCAGAGCCTGCAAACGCCCATACGGCTCAGGCTCACATCCGGCAGGTTGACGGAGTTTTTAATGTTGCCGTTTTTGAGATAATCCAACAGCTCATTTGCCGCCATAACCGCACAGCGGTCCTCACTTTCGGGAGTACATGCACCAAGATGAGGCATAGCGATAACATTGGGAGCTTTGAGAATAGTCTCATTGGGGAAGTCGGTCACATATTTTGCAACCTTTCCCTCTTTCAGTGCCTCGGTCATGGCAATATCATCCACAACCTCCGCCCGGCTCTCGTTTAATATTCTGACGCCCTCCTTCATCATTGCGAAGGCAGCGACATTAAACATGTGGTGGGTTTTTTCGGTATATGGCACATTTATGCTTATATAGTCTGCTTTACGGAAAATTTCGTCGGCAGTTTCCGCTCTCTCCACATCCCGTGAAAGCTGCCATGCAGCGTCAACGGACATGAAGGGGTCATAGCCGTAAACCTCCATACCAAGAGCCACAGCGGCATTTGCAACCATGGCGCCGGTAGCGCCCAGACCTATGACACCAAGCGTTTTACCCAGAAGCTCGGGGCCTGCGAAATTGGATTTACCCTTTTCAACAAGCTTCGGTATCTCCTCGCCTCTGTCGGCAATGCTCTTTACAAACTCTATGCTGCCCAGAATGTCTCTGGAAGAGAGCACAAGAGTGCAGATTTCCTGCTCCTTTACAGCCTCCGCATTGGCGCCGGGGCTGTTAAAAACCACTATTCCCTTTTCGGCACACTCATCCACGGGAATGTTGTTATATCCCGCTCCCGCTCTTGCAATAGCAAGCAGGCTTTCGGGAAAAACAACATCATGGATATCTGCGCTTCTCAAAAGCAGACCTTCGGGATTTTCCACATTCTCCCCTACATTGCAGCCCTTTTTCCGAAGAACTTCAATGCCTGCGGGAGATATGGCGTTCATGGTCTTTATATTAAACACGGTGCTTTACCTCGAAGTCCTTCATGAAGCTTACAAGTCTGTCAACGCCCTCCATAGGCATTGCGTTATAAAGGGAGGCTCTGATACCGCCGGCGACCTTGTGGCCCTTAAGGTTTATAAGCCCCTGTACAGCAGCATCCTTTACAAACTCCATATCCAGCTCCTCACTGGGGGTGCGGAAGGTAATGTTCATGTCGCTTCTGCCGGAGGGGATTGCATGGGGGATATAGAATTTGCTGTCATCCAGAAGGCCGTAAACCTTGGCGGATTTTTCCTTTTTCAGCACTTCCATGGCCTCTACGCCGCCCTGCTCCTTGAGCCAGTCAAGCACCAGACCCAGCATGTATATGCACCAGCAGGGAGGAGTATTTAAAAGAGAATCGGTCTGAATAAGAGTCTCATATTCCATAACCTCGGGAGTTATGGGCAAATGCTTTCCGGCAAGTGCTCTGTCTATAATAACAACGGTCAGTCCGGCAGGAGCCATGTTCTTCTGAGCGCCGGCATAAATAAGGCCGTATTTTGAAACATCTATGGGTCTTGAGAGGATGTCGGAGGACATGTCGCAGACGATAGGTGACTTGGTTTCGGGTACATAGTTCCACTCGGTACCGAAAGCGGTGTTGTTGGAGCAGTAGTAGAAATACTTTGCTCCCTCGCTTATTTTAAGCTCGGACTGGGTGGGTATTCTGTCGTGACCGGTAGAGGCAGTATCGCAGGCAATGTGTACCTTGCCGTACTTTTTGGCCTCTCTCGCAGCCTTGGTGGAGAAGTTGCCGGTCATGGCGTAATCGGCAAAGCCGTTTTCAATTAGGTTCATGGGGATAGAGGCAAACTGCAAGGTTGCACCGCCCTGTATAAGCAGAATTTCATACTTCTCCGGAATACGGAGAAGCTTGCGGAGCTTCTGTTTTGTTCCCTGTAATATCTCGTCAAACATAGGAGTTCTGTGGCTCATCTCCATAACGGAAGCTCCTGTTGAATCATAGCATAAAAGTTCCTTCTGTGCTCTCAAAAGGGCGCTCTCAGGCATAACAGAAGGTCCTGCGGAAAAATTAAAAACCTGTTCTCTCAACACAGAAAATCATCTCCTGATTTATTCAAAATTGAACATACGTTCTTAGCGCACTATTATACATTACCGATTTAAATCCGTCAAACAATTTCTCCTATAAGTCTGTCATTTTCGGCAGTCTTTATGAGAACATTTAATATTTTGCCTCTGAGGTTTTCACCCTTTGCCCAAACCATTACATAAGTGTCGCTGTGGCCGGTAAAACCGTCTCCGTCGGGAGTCTCAAACAGCACCGGCAGCACCTGCCCGACGCTCTGATTTAAAAACTCGCCGTGCATCTTGTTTGCCACCTGCTGAGCCTCATGGGCGCGGGCGGATTTAACCGCATTGGCGCACTGGCCGGGCATTTTGTCTGCGGGAGTGCCGGGGCGTCTGGAGTAGGGGAAAATGTGCATCTGGGAAAAGCCGCAGCGCTCTATAAACTCCAGTGTTTCCTTCTGATCCTCGTCGGTTTCGCCGGGGAAGCCGGTTATAAGGTCACAGGTAAGGGCACAGCCGGGGAAATGCTTTCTTAAAAGCTCAACGGCATTATAAAATCCCGCTCTGTCATACTTACGGTTCATGTTTTTTAATGTCTTGTCGCAGCCGGACTGGAGAGAAAGGTGGAAATGGCGGCAGAGCTTTCCGGTGGAGGCGGTCTTGCGGCAGAATTCCTCGGTTATGACAGTAGGCTCTAAAGAACCAAGTCTTATTCTCATATCTCCCGAAGCTTCTGCAACGGCGCAGATTACATCTGCAAGACCGGGCTTTCCGGGCAGGTCAACACCGTAGGATGCAACCTCTATGCCTGTTAAAACCAGCTCCTTGTAGCTCTCGTCTCTTATGCGCTCAGTCTCTCTGACGGCGTCCTCAATGGGCAGGCTTCTGAGTCTGCCTCTGGTATACGGTATTATGCAGTAGGTGCAGAAGTTGACGCAGCCGTCCTGAATTTTGAGCATAGCTCTTGTACGTCCGGAAACTGCACCGGCGGGCAGCTTTTCAAGCACCCGACGCTTAAATGGCTCGTCGATATTCTCCTCACCAACGCCTGTGGCTGCTGCCTTTTCTATTGCCTCAACAAATTTCATTCTGTCAGCTGCGCCGAAGATAACCTTTGCTCCCAGCTCCTCCGCTTCCTCGGGATCAATCTGGGAATAGCAGCCGCATACGCCCACAACAGCGCCGGGGTTTTCGTCTCTCAGGCGTCTGATTACCTGTCTGGATTTTCTTCCGCTCTCGGCAGTAACAGCGCAGGTATTTACTATAACTGCGTCAGCCTTTTCCCCCTCTGCGGCGGGAACATGCCCATGGGCCTGAAGAACAGCTTCCATTGCCTGAGTTTCATACTGGTTGACCTTACAGCCAAGAGTGTTTATAATATACTTCATCTTACTCACCTTAATATATAAATTTGGAGATACATATGGAACATTATCTTGATAATTCAGCTACTACAAAAGTCTGCCCCGAAGCGGCGCAGGCAGCTTTAAAAGCAATGTGCGAGGTTTACGGCAACCCAAGCTCCACCCATACTCTGGGCAGAGAAGCAAAAAAGCTTCTGGACTCATCCAGAGCAGCGGTTGCAAAAGCCATGGGCTGTACACTGGCAGAGCTGATTTTTACCTCCTGCGGCTCCGAGAGCGACAACTGGGCCATAATTAACGGCACAGAGGCCATGAAGCGCAAGGGAAACCACATCATAAGCTCTGTTGTTGAGCATGATGCCGTCAGAAAGTCTCTGGACGAACTGGAGAAAAGAGGCTTTGAAGTAACAAGGCTGGTTCCCGACGATAACGGTGCTGTAAGCACTGAGGCTGTTAAAAGCGCACTCCGTCCTGATACTATACTCGTTTCTCTCATGCTGGTCAACAACGAAACCGGTGCTGTTACTGACATTAACGGCATTTCAAAGCTTCTTAAGCGTGAAAAGTCTCAGGCTCTTCTCCACACCGACGCAGTACAGGCATTTATGAAAATCCCCTTCTCTGCAAAAACTCTGGGCGCTGACATGATAAGCGTCAGCGGCCACAAAATCCACGCCCCCAAGGGCATAGGCGCACTGTACATCAGAAAGGATCTTAAATTAAAGCCCTTTATCGTAGGCGGTGCACAGGAGGATGGCAGACGGGCAGGAACTGAGGCCATGCCCCAGATAGCCGCCTTTGCCGCTGCCTGTGAGGCTGTGGGAAACGTTAAAGAAAACGCAGAGAGAATGAATTCTCTCCGCACTCTTGCCGCCGAAACTCTTTCCGCCCAGATACCGGAGCTTGTGCTGGCTCCCGGCGGTGCTCCCCATATTCTCAGCATTTCCCTCCCCGGCTGGCGCAGCGAGGTGCTCATGAATTATATGGAAGCCAAAGAAATTTATGTATCAAAAAGCTCCGCCTGCAAAAAAGGCGGGCGGAGCCATGTGCTTGAAGCACTGGGTTATAACTCCAAGGTAATTGACGGAGCAATACGCATAGGTCTGTCCCGCTTCACCACCGAGGAGGATATAACCGCCTTATGTCAGGCCTTGAAGGAGGCACACGACACTCTCGCTCACAGCTGAGTATCGTCGCCCTTCTTCTCCTTAGATCTCTTACCGGCCTTTTTCTCAGACTTTTTCTCCCGTCCGGAGCTGCTTTCAGCTTCGGCGGGTTTTTTTATTATCTGCCGTGTCACCGGATCAATATGATCCATTTCCGCGTATTCTTCGCTTTCCCATGGCAGATCGTTTTCTTTAAGCCGCTTTTCAACACCTGCATTGATTGCGGTATAGATAACCACGAACACCGGAACGCCCAGAAGCATACCCCAGAAGCCGAACAGACCTGCGCCCAGAATAATTGCAAACATTACCCAGAAGCCGTTTATACCGATGGAGCTGCCCAGAATCTTGGGGCCGATGATGTTTCCGTCCACCTGCTGCAAAATGACGATAAAGATAATGAATATAAGGCACTTTACAGGGCTTACCATGAGAATAATAATTGAACTGGGGATTGCGCCGATGAAGGGGCCGAAGAAGGGAATTATATTTGTTACGCCTATAATAACGCTTACCAGCATTGCATAAGGCATATCCAGAATGACGCAGACCACATAGCAGATGAGGCCGATTATGGCAGAATCCAGAAGTTTGCCGTTTATAAAGCCCATGAAAGTCTTATCGGTAAATGCAACGCCCTCGCGGATTTTTTCAGCATTTTCAACGGTGAAGAGGCTGTAAAGCATACGCTTTGAATTTGCCTGAAATGTTTCCAGATTTCCCAGAATGTAGACGGAGACGATAATACCGATGACAATGTTATATATCGCCATTATAATATAGTAAACGCCTGCAGTAACGCTGAAAATTATATTGCCCAGGCCGGGAAGAATGGTTTCCTGCAGCCATGCTATAATGCCTGAATTTACGGTGTCCAAAACGCTCTTAGCGTACTGCTCCATTTCGGGGTAATCCCTGAGCATGTCGGCAATCCACCGGCTGATGTTTGCAAGGTAGGTATTGCTGTTTAAAACTATGGTTTCAATGCTGCTGTATAACTGAGGCAGGATGAGATAAATCAAAGCTGCCATCAATGCTAAAAGAACTATCTCGGAGAAAAGAACGGAAAAGCCTCTTGCAAATTTTTTGCCGTTGTCTTTTTTACCTTTATATATTCGCTTTCCCAGCGGCGCAAACACATTTTTCTCCAGCGCCCTCATAAGCGGGCAGAGAAGATAGCTTATAACAACACCCCAGACAAAGGGGCTGAGTATGTGAATAATCGCTTTAATGCCCTGTCCTACATTTGAAATGTAGTTGAGCGCCATAAAGAATAATATCGAACAGGCAATAACGCAGAAAGCCGCTATGCCCCAGTACAGGTATTTTTTATCCCATTTAAAATGCCGTCTCATATTTTACCCTCTTCCGAAAAATCTCAGAATTTTGCTCAATAAGTATTTTACTATCCGAGATAGCGACAGTCAACCTTAAAATGTAAACATTTGATTTGAAAACGCCGATTTTGCATTTTTTCAGAATAATCTTATAATGTGAATAGTTTTATTAAAACACCCGAAAATATTCATTAACAGGCTGTTGATAACTCTGTTGATAATGTTGAAAACTCCTTGTGTGGCCTTAAATTTCGGCTTTATTGAAATGTTGAATATTTGTACGAACTTAATCGAAATATACATAATCGGGTAAATCGGCTCATAAATGCAGCTCTCAAGACATAGGTTTGCGTAAGAAAAAAACTGCGGGACATACTGGGAGGCGGCTTATGAAAAAGGCAGTTAGTTTTATACTTATTTTTGTAATTATTTGCGGTATGATTTCAAGCGCGACGGCTTATGCAATTAAGCCCGTTACGGATAAGGAGCTTCAGATAACAGCCCCTTCTGCGGTACTTATGGAAAAGGAAACGGGGCTTATAATCTATAAGAAAAACGCAGACGAGCGGCGGGCACCGGCAAGCATAACCAAGATTATGTCCCTGCTTTTAATAATCGAGGACATCGAAAGCGGCAAGCTTTCCCTGACCGACACCGTAACCGCCAGCAAAAGAGCGGCATCCTTCGGCGGCAGCTGTGTGTATCTGGAAGAGGGCGAACGGATGAGCGTTGACGAAATGTTAAAATGCATTGCCGTTGTGTCCGCAAACGACTGCGCCGTTGCAATGGCAGAGCACCTCTGCGGCACGGAGCAGGCTTTTGTAGAGCGGATGAACGAGAGAGCAAGGGAGCTTGAATTAAAGGACACCCACTTTACAAACTGCACCGGACTTTTTGACGACAAGAACCATTACACCACCGCCTGTGATGTGGCGGTCATGTCAAGGGAGCTGATTGCCCACGATTTAATAAAGAATTACTCTACCATATGGATGGACAGCATCCGGGGCGGCGAATTTGAGCTGAGCAACACCAACAAGCTTGTAAACCGCTACGAGGGCTGCACAGGGCTTAAAACCGGCTACACCAGCACTGCAAAATACTGTCTCTCCGCAACGGCTGAGCGAGACGGCATGGAGTTTATTGCCGTTGTAATGGGCTCCAAGGACTCAGAGCTTCGCAATTCAGACGCATCTGCTCTTTTAAACTTCGGCTTTGCAAACTTTTCTCTCTGTCCCCTGCGTATGGATGACCCCCTCCCCGCTCTCCCTGTGGAGCTGGGAAAGGAAAAGACGCTGCCCCTTAAATATGCAGGCGGGGAGTATGCCCTTGTACCCAAGGGAAACACTAACCCCGAATATGAGCTTCTACTCCCCGAAGCCGTGAAAGCGCCGGTAAAGGAGGGGCAGATTTTAGGGGAGCTGGTAGTTAAAACCGAGGCGGCGGGAGAGCTTGCCCGAATTCCCTTAATGGCGGCAAAGGACGTGGAGAAGCTGGGCTTTTTCGGAATCATGGGTATGCTGGGAAAAAGTCTTTTAGGGCTTTAATATAACTACTGTCCTCACTTGAATTCCTCCGAAAATAGTATATAATTAGAGTAACATCTTGTTTTATTATAGGAGGCATTATGGTTAAAGTTGATTTATCCGGTGCAGAGCAGTTTTTTACTGCCGCCGGCCCCGACTACGCTCTTGCAGAGCTTGCTCACAACACCCTTATGAACGGTTCCGGTCTGGGTTCAGATTTCGTTGGCTGGCTGGGCCTGCCCCAACGCATAAAGGACACTGAACTGCCGGAAATTCTGGAAACTGCCGGCCTTATCCGCTCCCGCTCCAAGGCTCTTGTTGTAATCGGCATAGGCGGCTCCTATCTGGGTGCCCGCGGTGCAATAGAGCTTTTAAAGCCCGTCCCCGGAAAGGATGATCCCAGAGTATTTTTCGTAGGCAACGGCCTTTCCGCCGATGCCCTCTGCGACACTCTGGATATGCTGGGCGACATGGACTTTGACGTTAATGTTATTTCTAAATCCGGCACTACTCTTGAGCCTGCCGCATCCTTCCGCATTTTCCGGGGACTTCTGGAAAAGAAGTACGGCAAGAAGGCAGATGAACACATCTTTGCCACCACCGACGCTCATAAAGGCGTACTTAAATCCGTTGCCGACAGGCAGGGCTGGAAAACCTTTGTGGTTCCCGACGACGTGGGCGGTCGTTTCAGCGTTCTATCCGCTGTGGGTCTGCTGCCTATGGCAGTTGCAGGAATAGACGTGGAGAAGGTCATTGACTGCGCTATTGAGGAATTCAAAGCTCTTTCCGTTCCCTCCAAGGAAAATCCCGCATGGCAGTACGCCGCCGCAAGACAGAGCCTTTACAGCAAGGGCTACGGCATTGAAATTCTGGGCTGCTATGAGCCTTCCTTCCGCTTCATGGCTGAGTGGTGGAAGCAGCTTTACGGCGAAAGCGAGGGCAAGGATCACAAGGGCATCTTCCCCGCATCCGTTGAGTTTACCGCCGACCTGCACTCCATGGGTCAGTACATTCAGGAAGGCCCCAGAAATCTTATGGAGTCCATTATCCGCTTCACCGAAAGCCGCAGAGCATATATTTTCCCCGAGGATGAGGAAAATGCAGACGGCTTAAACTACATTGCAGGCCGTGACATGGCAGACATCTGCCGCGTTGCCGCCGACGCCGTTAAGGAAGCTCACATTTCCGGCGGTGTGCCCAATATGGTGATTGAGGTCAAGAAGAGAGACGAGGAGGGCTTTGCCTCTCTGGTCTGCTTCTTCGAGATGGCATGTGCAATTTCCGGCTACATGTCCGGCGTTAACCCCTTCAACCAGCCCGGTGTTGAGGCATACAAGAAGAACATGTTCCGTATGCTGGGTAAGCCCGGTGCAATGTAATTCTCAGCTTTAAAAAAACTTCACCATGATATTAAAAAGGAAGGCTTATTAAGCCTTCCTTTTTCTTTGCCCGCTCCCTCATTCCGGCACTGTCGGGACGGGGAGCTTTTTACAACAGGAACACAGCGTAGTTTTCAAGCTCCGGAAAATTTTTTCAAAAAGCTGTTGACAAATGGGCAGCTATATATTATTGTATTAACCGCTTAGTACAGCAATACAGGAGGTGCAGAGTGAACTGGAATTTCAGAAACGACCTTCCCATATACTCTCAGCTTATCGAGCAGATAAAGCTTGCAATCGTCTCCGGCGTTTATTCGCCCGGTGAACGGCTGAAGTCGGTGAGAGATATGGCGACGGAGGCAGGGGTCAACCCCAACACTATGCAGAGAGCATTGCAGGAGCTGGAACGGGAGGGCATGGTTTACTCCCAGCGAACAGCCGGCCGCTTTGTTACGGAGGATTTAATGCTTATAAACAGTGCAAAAAAAGCTCTGGCCAAGAGCCAGATAAGGGACTTCATAGAGTCCATGACAAAACTCGGCTATCATCGGGATGAGATTGTCTCACTGCTTGATGAGAGCATGAAGGAGGAAAGCGAAGATGGCAATTCTTGAATGTAAAGACCTTACTATGAGCTACGGCAGCAAAAAGGCTCTGGATAATATCGACCTCAAAATTGAGCCCGGACGTGTGGTAGGACTGCTTGGCCCCAACGGCAGCGGTAAAACCACTCTCATTAAGCTTGCAAACAGTCTTTTGACTCCCACATCAGGAGAAATACTCATAAACGGTGAAAAGCCGGGAGTAAACAGCAAAAGACGTGTGTCCTATCTGTCTGATAAGCGCTACCTTGCCCCTTGGATGAGCGTAAAGCAGCTGATGGACTTTTTCGGTGATTTCTATGAGGATTTCAACCGGGAAAAGGCCATGGAAATGCTTGAGCGTCTGGGTCTTGACGAAAAGCAGAAAATTAAGCAGATGTCAAAAGGCACCGTGGAAAAGGTGCAGCTCATTCTGGTTATGAGCAGAGAGGCTGACCTTTACCTGCTGGACGAGCCTATCGGCGGAGTTGACCCGGCCACCAGAGATTATATTCTGGATACTATCATCAAAAACTACAACCCCACCGCCTCAGTCATTATCTCCACCCACCTTATTTCCGACGTGGAGCAGATTCTGGACGACGTAATCTTTATAAACAGCGGTCACATAGAACTTATGGCTACCGTTGATGACATCCGTGAGCAGCACAACACCAGCGTTGACGGATATTTCAGGGAGGTATTCAAATGTTAGGAAAACTTATAAAGCACGAATTCAGAGCCACCGGACGCACCATGCTGCCGATTCTGGGTGTAGTGCTTATTATGGCTCTGCTTGCAAACCTTTCTTCTCCCGGCTTTGAAGTCACCGATGTGACCATTATCCAGATACTTCTCGGTCTTTTGTTTGCTTTCCTTTTTATCGGCATAATTGCCGCAGGAGTTGTGGCGCTGGTGGTTATGATAAACAGGTTTTATAAAAACGTTCTGGGCGAAGAGGGCTACCTCACCATGACCCTGCCTGTCAGCACCCACGCCATAATCTGGTCAAAGCTTATTGTCTCCTTTGTGTGGTTTGTTGCAACCGCCATTGTTGCGCTGATTGCCATGTTCCTCACCGTTGCAGGCATCGCACGCATGGATTTATCATATATATTCAGTAATTTTCCCACGCTCTCTGAGGTTCTTAATGATTTTTACACCTTCAGCGGCTTTAACAGCAGCACTATGCCAGTGTTTGTACTGGAAGCTGTTGCATACAGTTTTCTGTCCGCTCTTGTTATATGCCTGCACTTCTACGCGTCAATGGCAATCGGCCACGGCTTCAAAAACCGAAAGGTTCTTATGTCCGTCGTTTTCTTTATTGTGATAAGCTTCATTTTCCAGCTGCTTACCATTTATGTAAGTCCCCTTTTCAGTTTCGACTCCGACGGAATATACTATGAGACTCAGCTCTGCACAGTGCTCACAAGACTTGTTCTCAGCGGTATGGCAATTCAGGGCGTTCAGGGAATTATTCTCTATTTCATCACCATTTTCAACTTGAAAACCCGTCTGAATCTTGCATAAGCAACAGAAAAAGCTGTACGAAACATCGTACAGCTTTTTTCATATTAAAAGTGCATTATATGCAGCAGGAAGAACCAGCTCAGACCGTAATAGCACAGAACCGCCACAAGGTCGTTTACCGTTGTTATAAGCGGGCCGGAGGCTACTGCCGGGTCAATTCCCATTTTCTTAAACAGCATGGGGATAAGAGTGCCGCTGGCACCGGAAAAGAGCATCGCAAGCAGCAGAGAAATGCCGATGCAGCCGGAAACGGAAAAGGCGAACACCATATCGGGCACCTTGGTGAAATAAATGAAAAGCCCCACCAGCACAACGGACATAGAACCTAAGATTACTCCGTTGCAAAGAGCAACTCTCATTTCTTTCCACAGTAATCCCAGCTTCTCTTTAAAGCTCAGCCCCTCAGAGCTGAGGACACGCACCGTAACTGCAAGGGACTGAGTTCCGGTGTTACCTGCCATATCAAGCACAAGAGACTGAAAGGCCATTATAATAGTAAGCTGAGACACTACTTTTTCGAATATGCCCACAACGCTTGAAACCACAAGACCGAGACATAGCAGAATAAGCAGCCACGGAAGTCTCTTTTTAAGGCTCCGTCCCAAAGGTTCTTCCAAATCCTCCTGTGCGGTAAGGCCTGCCAGCATTGCGTAGTCCTCACCAAAAGCCTCATCCGCTGCCTCGATAACAGTCTGTGAGGTTATTACACCTAAAATTCTGTTGCTGTTATCCAGCACAGGCACTGAGCTTTCGGAATAATCCTTCAGATTTTCCAGACAGTCATCCACACTCTCGTTTGCGTAGACATACGGGAAGGAGTTTATTATAAGCTCCTCCATGCTGTTACCCTGCCTTGCTGTAATAAGGTCTTTAAGGTCTATTGCGCCTACAAATATTCCGTCATTATCCGCAACAAAAAGTGTGGATATATTATCCTTCGTTGCCGCCTGAGAAATCAGAGAGCTCATTGCCTCCTTAATGCTCAGTCCCTCACGGATAAGAATGAAATTTGAAGTCATCATGCTTCCTATTTCGTCCTCGGCAAATGAGGATGTAATAGCTATGCTGTTTCTTGCGTCAGTATTCAGAAGCTCCATTATAAAGGATCGTTTTTCTGAATTTAACTGCTTTAACAGTCTGACTGCGGAATCGGTTTCCATGCTCTCAATGACCTTGGGTACTTTTTTCAGATCAATTTCATTGAGATAGCCTGCCGCCTCGTCCTCCTCGCAGTGCTCCAGAATTCCGGAGAGCATATCTGCATCCAGAACTCTGTAAAGCTTTTTCCTGTCGTTGAGACTGAGGCAGTCCAGTATTTCCGCAATGTCCTGTTCGTGGTAATCCTCCAGATGCGCTTTCATCACCGGCGGGGAGGAATTACCGCGGATAAGAGAGATGATTTCTTCCCCGTATTCCGGCATTACTCTCTCTTTTTCAGGGGTCTTAAGCTCCTGAATTTTTTCTTTTTTCTTCATCTTTCCTGACCTCCCTTACAAAAATAATGGCAGTCGGAGAACAGGCAAAAAAGCGCCGCGAAAAAAGTTTTCACGGCGCAGACGAAAGAATTCAAAAACAGCAAACTCAGGACATGGTCAGTTCAGACAACGCCCTAAGCACCCGGAAAGCACAGCGAATTTTTCCGGGTATTCAGTCTTGAGTTTTTCCGTTCTTTGCCGACTTCGTCCATGACCGTCACCGCATTCCACTATGCTCACCTCACTTATAATTTAGTATGTGTTTATTATAACACAGAGTAATTGCTAATGTAAATAGTTTATCCTTTAAGTCCTCTGGACTGGCGATCCATATCCTCAACAACAATGTCGTAAATCTCGCCCAGAGATGCGCAGTATTCCAGAACCTTCCAAGGCTCGTTGGTATGGAAGTGAATCTTAATCAGCTCGCTGTCACCGATAGCCAGCAGACAGTCGCCCTTAAAATGCTCTCTGAAATAGTCGTTTATAACATCCTCGTCCAAGTCTTTGCCTTCAATAAGAAGCTGTGTATCGTATCTGAATTCCATTATTGGCCTCCTTAATAATTTCGGTGATTTGATTATAGCACTCTAACTGCACGAAATTAAGAACAGTTTTTTAATTTTACATGAAAAAAGGAACGGCCTGAGCTGTTCCTTTTTCCCATATATCAGGGTTTAATTAAACAATTCTCTTGTCTCTCACCTGAGAGTCATAATGCTTATTAAGGAAAGGTCTTATCACATAATAGATAAGCTTATTTTCCAGATTGAACATATAGACAGTAAAGGTGGCAATAAAACCTATAAGGCCTGCAATCAGCAGTTTGCCCAGAACCTTTGAGGTTATTTTTAATCCTTTTTTCATATAGTCTTCCGCCTTTCTCAGTATGCCTCAGAGTCGTCAAAGTCTACCAGAGTAGGATCGAGAGGTTCCTCATTAAGGACTATGGACATGTAGTTGCTGACGCACTTTCTCATATCGCGGCGAGGACATGCTCTGTAATCCTCAAGGTCATGCTCTATGAAGATGAAGTGGAGCCCCAACTCTCTGGCCTGCTCTTCCATAACAGCATGGACGCCGTTCATACCCTTGCAGGCGATATTGTCATTGAAGAGTATCATGTCGCAGTTGAAAGCCTTTGCCCAATCCCAAAGAGCGTTTACGTTCTCCCAGCCGCCGACGGCGTGGTGACGCATAACAGCCTTCTCGGACATACGGGCAAGATCCTTTATTGCCTGATCGGGGTCCTCAGTGCTTATCATGTTGTGGCCCATAGTGGAGTCCATGTTAAGAACAAGAGTAATACCCCAGCAGTTCTGGCACCATGTGGGCATATCCGTGTAGTAAACAGCGGAGGGACCCCACATGAAAGCTCTGTGGCGGGTCTTGCCGCTGAAGGCTTTATACTTCTCATCGTAGCACTTACGCATGATTTTAATGACCTTGCGGTCGTTCTTTGTAAATCTGTGCTCAGTGCCGTTTGATGCTGCCCACTCATAGAGCTTATACAGAGTCTCGCTGATACCGGAGAGAGGAGAATAAGGAGTCTTGAAGAACTCCCATTTTTCCATCTCGATGGTATTCTGCTCGTTAAGTTCCTTGGCGTATTTAAACAGGTTATCCCAGTCGTACTTAACACCGTACTGCTCTTCAACAAAGTTCACAGCGTCTTTAAGAACCTCAACGGAGAATTCATTGCCTTCCTTGGTGTTATGCTGCATGGCAAATGTCATGGGCATATCGGGCAGGTTTATACGGCGGCGCTGGAACATGGAAGTACATTCGCTGGCATTGCAGGGCATATTGGTGGTAAGGAATGCCTTACCGAATATGGGGAATGCGTCATCAAAAGCTACGCCTGTCTCCACAGAGCAGCGGGAGCAAACGTCGGCAGCAAGACCGAAGGACTCAGACACATCTATGTAATGAGGGGGCAAATGCTGGTCAATATCGCAGATAATGAACTCAGGCAGAAGCTGGAGAGGAATACCGGTCAGCTCCTTGAAGCCCTTCATAAACAGAGGCGGAATAACTTCGTCCATAGGAACCATGGTATCGGAAATAGGTCCGCCTCCCAAACGCTTATCGTTTGCAAGAACACGGCCGATAAGTCTTGTAAGGCTTGCAACTATCTGGTGCATATTCATATGAGCAATGCGGAGTTCTACTCCGCGATAGCCTTCAAAAAGTCTGTTTATGAAAATAAATGTACCGAGATAAGAACCCATCCAGCGGTATTCCCACATGCCTTTTACAACTTTTACCGGGTTTTTGCCCACCATAAGACCCATGGAGCCCAGATTTTTGAGCCACTGGCTGTAATCGTACATTGTGTCTTTAACGCCACGCCACTCACGGTACTTTTCAACACCGGTCTTGTCATAGTAACGGGAGCGCTGGCCGCCGGTGCCGTGCTCTGCCTGCCAGATAGGGTCAAAGCGTTCAAGTTTTTTATCTATGGAAGCTATAAGTTTATCTGTTATTTTCATTTCATGCGCCTCCCTGAATGTTCTTAATTTCCAGAGACTCTATGAAGGCCTGGAAACGGGTGCGGAGCTGTCCCACTGAACCGAGAGCATATTCTTTCTCAATGGTGCAGCAGGGAATGTTCAGCTCGTTTATGAAAATGTGGGAAGCCAATATCTTTTCGTAACTCCAGAACTCGCAGAACTTCATGTTTTCAAAGATAACGCCGTCTGCGCCGAACTCCTTAACAAGGTGTTCAACCTCGCGATGACGCTGGTCTATCTTCTCGCCGTCCATGAAGCGGGCGCACTGGCTCCAGTAGAGATAATGGCGGCAAATAGCATCAAAGGCTGTCTCGCCTTCTCTGATTTCTATCTGCTCTCTGCCGGGGAAGCTGCCGAAGCAATATCTGTCGGCTGCAACCATAGCCCCGCAAGTCTCTATAAGTTTTGTAAACTCCGGATCGTCAATCTCAGAACCCACTACAACAACCTTTGCTCTGAACGGGAACTCCGTCTCAGGCTCTCTGGTCTTGAGCTCTTCAAGAGTTTCCTTCAGATAGGGCAGAAGGAGGTAATGGGGGCAGACCTCGCTTACAAGCTGGATAACGTGGAATTCATAACCGGTGATGGGAGGATTGGGGAGTTTTCTGAAATTGCCTATTTCGGTAATCACGCGGCAAAGCTCATTGTGTTCCTCAATCGCCTGTCTCATTGCCTTATCGGAAACATCCACGCCCAAATTGTCCCTGAGAGGATTTACAAGGTTCTTCATAAGTTCTACCTTGTAATAGTTCAGGTTGGTCTTGTCGCCCTTCATAGGGGGGTCCATAATGGTAACAAAGAATTTGTCATTCTTTACCGGGTGGAGCAGATCAAAATGCTCCTCCATACGTTCCATTGCAGCGCATGATTCTGCTCCGAACAGAGCGTTGAGATAGTTATAGCCACCCTCAATGGCTCTCTCAAGTATGGATCTGACATAAGGGCAGTTTCTTGTGGTCATATAATAGTTGGCCACTTCGCTGGAGCTGCAGCGGGGCGCGCGTAGGCGGCTGGAGAAGCAGCCGGGAAGATTCAGCAATACTTCGGGTATGTAGAAGCAGTTATACCCCAGTGCGTACTTGCCATCCTCCACAGCCTTTGTCACCAGTTCATTCTGAGCATCCTGCAGCAGGTTCTCAAAATAGATCAGATGCTTAAGGTCTTTCAAGCAATACACCTCTTTTTATAAATTCTTATGATAAATCCCCTTTGGGGTTACGCCCATATTATATGATTGCTAAAATGTTATCACATATATATGTTATCGTCAAGGACACATCGTTGTCAGTGTCAAAATTGTGACCTTATTTTTTATATATTTTTTTCTTTTTTTGTCGTGTATCGCTTTATATATATTTAGCAAACTGGCAATTTTTCACTCATTAATGGTCTTCCTGACCCAATTTCTGTTTTTTCTGCCATAAATTTTATAAGAATTCACAACTCAGCTATTGCACCTTTTCGAAAAAAATGGTAATCTACAACCAGAGATATTCATTACTCTTAAAGAACTCACAAAGGAGAGTGTCCATTATGGTTAAAATTATCATGGGACTCAAAGGCAGTGGCAAGACTAAGAGACTTGTTGACCTCGTCACTCAGGCAGTAAATGAAGATAACGGTAGCGTTGTCTGCATAGAAAAGGAGAGAAATCTCACCTACGACATACCTTATAAAGCTCGTCTTATAGAGGCCGGCAGCTATGATGTCGGTAGTTACGAATTTCTCAAGGGCCTTATTTGCGGTGTCCATGCAGGTAACTATGATATTACCCACTTCTTCATCGATAATTACTACAAGCTCGTCAATGACCAGTCTGTTGACGCTATGACCAGCTTCATCAGCTGGCTGTCTGATTTCTCTGATGAAGAGAAAATCAACTTCGTCATCAGCATGAGTGTTGACCCCGCTACCATTCCCGAGGACTTCAAGGAGAAATTCCAGCTGAAGTAAAAAAACTTATTTATTCAAGAGGTTCCGTTTTTACGGACAACATAAGAATACCCCCTGATGTAGTTTTAATGCTGCATTGGGGGTTATTTTTATATTTACCTGCAATTTTATGAACTATTTTAAATTTTAGTTTATTCGCTCCGAAGGCCGGGCAGAATTCACTGTCCTCCCCTGCCGACTGCGTTTAAGCCTTTGCCGCCGGTAATAATGCCGTCCTTTTTTCTCTCCCGGAAAGCCGCCTGCGAGCCGTCTCCATCCTTGCTCCCTCTAATATTTCTATGTGTCAGGCAGCTCATTTATTTGTTGAAAAGCTGATGGACGAAAAAATTTTTGACATTCGGTTTTCTCTTTGCTATATTGTTTTCATCATAAATACCGTTTTAATTCAGAAAAACAGACTTTAAAAGGAGTGCTGCATTTGTGTAAAAATTTAAAGAACGTCTGCCTTTTGGTTCTGGTTTGGGCAATGCTGCTTTCTCTCTCCGCCTGCGGAGTTAAGGAGCCTATGAGCGGCGAGGAGTTTGTAAACTCAATGGAAAAGCTGGGACTTACTGTAACAGACGAGACGGAAGAAGCTGCCAACGACAGTTTTGAAAAGGTGTATGTGGCAGTGGATAAGGAAAAATATTCCTTTGAATACTACATATGCAAAAGTGGTGCTCATGCACAGGGAGCGTATAAATATGCAGTTGATAATGTAAAAAATCTCTACGGTAATACAGATAACATCGCCGTTGAACACAACAATCCCATCCAAAGCTCTTATGCCCTGACCGCTGAGGATTACTTTGTGGAAATTATACTGCTCAAGAACACGGTTTTGTTTGTGACTGCCTATCCCGACTACAAAACTGAGAGTGGATTTATAATTCAGAAAATGGGATTTTAATTAAACACATTGAGTGATAATAAATGCATAGCTTTAAGGCGAAACAGCCATATAAGCAAAAATTCCCATGACGTAGTTTTTAAGCTCGTTTTCCTCCTGAATAGGAAGTGCGTCAATATCCGCCCGTATTGCAATGACGGGGCCGGGGCGTCCGGTTTTCAGAACGGTCATAACACTTGTGGGTGTGGGGCGGGAAATGTCAGCCCCTCGATTTCTCTCAGTTTTGATTCAAGATAATCAGCTGTCTCGGTTTCCTCCCATGACAGTTCAGCGTGCTGATGCAGCCAGCGGCGGTCATTTATAAGCTCGTCCTTTTGGTGCAGAACACGGGAATGAAGTTCATTCATAATTAAATCTCCTTGCTTAAAAAGCGGCTGCCCGGTCGGAGCAGCCGCAGTATGAAAAATCAGAATATGAAGTACATTATCATCAATACGCCCATTATCCATGCAGGCCACTTGGGCAGATAGGATTTATCCTTGCGCAGAATGGTGCGCAATGTTTCCATCATGGATATACCTTCAACCACCAGTGCAGAACCGGTAGCAGCACCGGGTATAATCAGAAACAGAGGTGCAAATAACATGCACAGCAGGAAGAAGAATGCAGTGCTCCGAGAATGTCCACTTTAAATGCAACATCCCTGATAAAGCTAAGTGCGCCTGAGGTAAATATGCTTTCAGGCATAGTAACTACACCCATGAAAACACCTATTATAGTAGTAATAACAATAGAAATAAGCAGTGCGCCTTTGATTTTGCAGCGGTGGCCGTGATAGTCAAATTCCAGATAGCTCAGTACCAGTGCAATCACAAGTCCGATAATGCTCAGCTTTACACTTGGCTGGCTGAAATCTGTAAATCCGCTGACCAGGAGTAAGCAGTCCACAGGAGTTAAGACCTATGCGTGCAATCAGAATAACTACTGCGCCGCCTATCAGTTCCGTGCTGATAGATGAGCCACACTCCTAAATACGGAAGCGGCGTTCAAGCATGTTTTTCATAAATATGTTTCCTCCCACTTTCTATTTGACCCCTCTTTTATAAAAGTGATTCGTCCATTTGAAACAGCCGCAGGGCATTGGAGAGCGCTGCATCGGCCACCTGTTCGGGGCTTACATCTCCGCGCACCTGTGAGATAGTTTCCACTACCTCGGTCAGCATGTCTGACGTAGCACGACTGCCCTCATGGGCCTTAGTAGGAAGGAATGGACAGTCAGTCTCAAGAACCAGACGGTCAAGAGGCATTTTCTTTACGACTTCAATAAAATATCCTGCGTCAGGATAGGTAATTGCGGGGCCTATGCCTAAATAAAGGCCCATATCCAAACAATCAACCCCGTATTCTGCCTTACTGAAAAACCGGTGTATCATACCGGATACAGGATGGCAGCACAGTATCTGGAGCATATCCTCGTCTGCATCACGGTCGTGTATAACTACCGGCAGATTGAGGCGCTTTGCAAGCTCCAGCTGGGGGATAAACACTTTTTTCTGTGCTTCCCTGTCGGCGTCGGGCTGGAAATAATCCAAACCGATTTCGCCTATGGCCACCACTGCTTTATCTCCTGCCATGGTCTTGATTTCCTCCGGCCAGCCTTCTTCAACTGTATAGGCTTCAAGGGGGAAAACACCAACAGAGGCGCACGCATAAAATCATAGCTGTGAGCCAGAGCCACAGAGCGGCGGGATGTGGGAACGCTTGAACCAGAGTTTATAATAAGCTTTACTCCTTTTTTGTGCATGGCAAGTGAAAACTGCGTCACGGTCATTATCAAACACAGTTTCGTCGTAATGGGTCGGTCACAGGAAATATCTTCCTGTAACTGCTTTCTTATGTACTCTGCTATCTCTACTTCTTTTTGCTCGCACGGCTTTCTCAGTATTTGACCTATATCTGCTTTTATTTTCCCGGTAGAATCAGGGTTTTTGTCGCTAAAGCCACAAAAAACCGGCACCGCTTACGCAGTGCCGGTTAAATTTAATTTCTACCCTCAAGGGTCCTTACTGTCCGCACAAATCGGGCAGCTTCAGCCCTTGGATGTTTGAGAGGACTTATTCCGTTTTCCGGAACATGGTCGGGAAAGCGGTTTAACTTTCCCCACCGCTTATGCTCAGCCGCCGAATACCATGTTTGGTATAACAGTGGTGAGCCATGGGATGTAGGTTACGATAATCAGGGCAATGAGCAGAGCAAGCATCATAGGCAGAGCTTCCTTGACAAAGTCTTTTAAATCGCAGCCTGTTATCTGGCAAGTTGTAAACATCATGGAACCGAAAGGAGGTGTAAGACCGCCGATCATGATATTGACAATGCAGACAAGGCCGAAGTGAACCAAATCTATGCCCAGCTTCTGTGCCACAGGGCAGAGCAAAGGAGCAAGAATGATGATGCAGGCACCGCCTTCAAGGAACATGCCGAGGATAAGCAGAAGCACATTGATTATGAGCAGCATGATCCACTTGTTCTGGGTTATACCAAGCAAAAGCTCAGTAAGCATCTGAGGTATACGCTCCCATGTCATATAGTAACCGAAAACATTTGCAGCCACAATTATGAGGACAACGCTTGCAGTACCTTCAACGGTTTCCTTCATAATTGCGGGAATGTGCTTGATTTTAAGCTTACGGTAAATAAAGGCACCGACGATAATGCAGTAAAGAACTGCAACAGCCCCGGTCTCTGAGGGGGTGATAACACCGATTCTCAGCAGAGCGATTATACCGAAGGGGAACAGCAGAGCCCACAGAGAGTCAAGGCCCTGCATGAGGATTTCCTTACCGCTGGCTTTGGTGGGTCTGTTGGCACCGTATCCGCGCTTTTTGGAGATAATATGTACGGTAATCAAAAGGGCAGCTGCCATTAAGACACCGGGAACATAGCCTGCGAGGAACATTTTACCAACACTGACGCCTGCAATGAGGGCATAAACGATAAGGTTGATTCCGGGAGGAATAACAGGAGTTACGGCAGAGGATGCGGCAGTGATTGCAGCGGAGAAGCCCTTTGAATAACCTCTCTTCTCCATTTCGGGAACCAGCATTTTGGACTGCATGGCGCAGTCTGCGTTTGCGGAACCGGAAACACCGCCCATGAGCATACTGAGCAGAACGTTAACCTGTGCAAGTCCGCCGGGCTTGTGGCCCAGAAGGACTTCAGCAAAGCTCATCAGCTTTTCACTGATACCGGAATAGTTCATTATGGAACCGGCCATAACGAAGAAAGGTATAGCAAGCAGCGGGAAAGACTGGGTGCTGGTTATGAATTTCTGCAGAATAAGGTCAGGTGCAGCCCCTGTATTCATAACTCCGAAGTAGAACAGGGATGAACCCAGCAGTGCAAAAGCAATGGGAATACCGGAAAAATAGAGTATAAAGACCAAAATTACAGGTATAAATGCCATTCCTTATGCCTCCTTTACTGCAAAGCGCTTAACGCTGTCTATGAAATTTCTTATAGAATAAATAGTCATCAAGCCAAAGCTAACTATAAGTGAGCTGCTTATCCAGGCAGAAGAAATGCCCAGAACCTGTGTGGGCTTGATGTATGAGTTTTTAACGAAAATAATGCTGAGGTAAAGAATGTAGCCGTTTGTAACGACAAGAATAAGTTTAACGATAGTCTCAACTATCCTTTTTGCCATATCAGGCAGTTTGTTAACAAGCATATCAACGCCTATATGCATATTGCGTCTGTAAGCACCGGCTGCACCGAGGAACACGCTCCATACAAAGCAGCTGGTAGTGACCTCAACGGTCCAGTAAACACCGCTGTGGAGGAAGTAACGCATGAACACGTTGACAAGAACCAGAACGGTGGTAATTATTATAAAAATGCCGGAAAAGATGATTTCGAAGTTATCGAAAACTGTTTTTAAACATTTTTTCATGCTAAAGATCCTCTCAAAAAATGTGGAGGAGTGTTAGCCCCTCCACATACAATGCTGTTATTCTATTATCTGACTCAGCGGAAAACCTCAGGGCATTTCTGCGATGATTTCCTGGAATCTGTCGTACAGGCCGGGAGTTACGCCGGGCATGTTGTCGTAGATAGGAGCAACGCGCTCCTTGAATGCAGCGGAATCAACCTCGTTAAAGGTAATGCCCATCTCGCTCTCCAGCTTTGCTCTGGTAGCAGCTTCGCCTTCGGAGATAGCCTTAACCATCTCTTTAGCGCCGTTGTTGAACTCTTCCTGAATGATTATCTGGTATTCCTCAGGAATGCTGTCCCAAACGGTGGTGCTGATGTAAGCGCCGCAAACACCCAGCAGGTGCTTGGTCAGAGCCATGTTCTTTGCAACCTCTGCGGAGCCGTTGGTTGCGTATGCATCGATGGTGCCTTCCAGACCGTCAACAACACCCTGCTGAACAGCAGAAATGGTTTCTGAGAAGGGCAGGGGAACTGCGGTTGCACCCATGTGGTTGATGGTATCAACGTAGAGCTGGCTGCCGGGGGTACGAATCTGCATACCCTTCAGGTCTTCGGGCTTCTCAATGACCTCGTTGGTCATCATGCTTCTGAAACCGAAGATGTAGTCAAGGTTAAGGATCTTGATGCCCTTTTCTTCAGCAGCAGCGAACATTGCCTGAACCTCGTCAGACTGGAGCAGGTACTCGTACTCTTCGTAGCTGTTTACCAGCATAGGACCTGCCAGAACGTTGAAGTCGGGAACGTAGTCACCAAGGTAAGAGGGGTCTTCAACAGAAATGAACTCGGAGCCTCTGACGACCTGCTCAACACCGTCTTTATAGGTAGCGAGCTGGCCCTGGGGGAATGTCTGGATTTCGATAGCGCCGTTAGTTCTCTCAAGAATCTTGGCAGCGATGGAATCCATAGTCTTGGTAAGAGCTTCTTCGGGAGCGAAAACGTGGCTCAGCTTCAGAACCAGATGGTAATCGCTGGGAGTGCCGCTCTCTGCGGTTGCTTCGCCTTCAGCAGCAGGCTGCTCAGCCTCGGGCTGCTTTGCCTCTCCGCACGCAACAAGTGCAAAAGCCATGCAGAGAACGAGAAGCAGTGCAATAATCTTTTTCATAAGTTCTTCTCCTTATACAAATTATACGATTTTCGTTTACTCCCTGCCGGATATTTTCAACTGTTAATTTCCTGCACGGCAAAAATAACTTCTCCACGAAACAATGCCATGAGAAGAATATGCATGGCATAAGGTCCCCATAGCCCTCCGGCAGATTTCACTTTTTTGCGTTTTTGCGCTCGGAATAAGCGGCCTGCACCGCCGTAACACAGTCTGTACTTATATGACAAATATGTCAAAACAATTAAAAATACATAAGCAGTTTGTTAACTTGTCTTAATTTTATAATGCAAAACAATGTTTGTCAACATCTCATCATTCTTTTTAGGAGAACTGAATAATTCATGCAGTTAATTTTTGTAAATATTTATTTCTTAACAATCTTTTTGTATACACTTCTCCAAAATCTCTCCCGGGAGTTGATATAAGGACTTATTTATAGTATATTGATACAAAACAGAGACTTTTCGGAGCGATAAAATGAAAAAATTTGAAACCTGTATCAAGCACACGGAAGAGAGTCTTACCGGTCTTGCACATATGCAGTATGACCTTTTCTGTACCTCAAACCGCAACGCAAAAAACCTTATCTCCATCTGCCTTTTTGCCGTTGGTATACTTAATTATTCAAAGTGGTGGGGACTGCTTCTTATAATATACAGCAGCTTTCTTTTCTCCTCAAAGTATGTTACCGCCAACAAAACAGCCCGTGAGATATACCGGCAGCTTCAAAACGGCGGTGGAGAATTTCCCTCATCCAGATATATATTTGAAGAGAACAACATGCGGATTATCACCATGCCCAACAATTCAGAGCTCGCCCCCCTCCCCTATCCGGAGGTTGAAGGACTGGGCGAGGATATGCTTTATTTCTACATCTTCCGAAACCGCTACGGCGGATATGTGATACCGAAATCTCAGCTCGGAGACTCTGCAAACGAGTTCCGGAAATTTATCGAAGATAAAACAGGCAAAATTTTCCGCAGCCGCCGCTCCCGCTTTGTTGGACTGCGCCAGTGGATTAAGAAAAGAGAAAACGAGCCTTACCACCTGTAAAAAATCAAAAATAAAAACCCCCGCCATTTGAACTGCACCCCATTTGTCAGACAGTATAATATACTATCTAATAGATGGGGCGTTTTTTATGCTTAAAGGAGATTTGCCGCCCGCATTGCACAGACAGCAAGCCCTTTCGGCAGCTTGAACAGTATTTACTTTAAATTTTTGTCTGACTTTTTGGGGCACTTCAAAAAACGGAGCTTTTCTTCTGTAATTATATTCATATATAAAATATAAAAAAAGACGGAACCCTAAAAAAGTTCCGTCTTTATAAATTTTAAAGAATTTTCCCGACTGAAATCAGGTGCGAGGAGGCAGGTATGCGCCATCAACGCCCAGAGTCTGGCCGGTGATGTAGGAAGCTGCATCGGAAGCAAGGAACATGATTGCGTTAGCAATCTCTTCGGGCTTACCCATACGGCGGAGAGGAATGTTGCCTGCAACTGCCTTACGGCCGATTTCGTTCAGGTTTGCAACCATATCGGTGTCGATAACACCGGGAGCAACAGCGTTAACACGAATGTTCAGACCGGACAGCTCAGCAGCCAGAGACTTGGTCAAAGCGATAACGCCGGCCTTGGATACGGGGTAAGGAAGACCCATACCGGAGCCGTGAACGCCTGCGATAGAAGCGGTATTGATGATTACGCCGCCCTTTTTCTTGTCGATGCACTTAACACCGTACTTGCACATGGTGAACATGGAGTTGATGTTGGTGTCCATAACTTCGTCCCAGTCGGACTTCTTCATCTTGTGCAGGAACAGACCGCTGTCAACACCTGCGTTGTTGCAGATGATGTCAACCTTGCCCCACTTCTCTTCAACAGCTGCGTACATATCCTTGACTTCCTTGTAGTCGCAGAGGTTGGGATGCATGGTCATTACGGGGTAGTCGGGGTTGATCTCAAGGAGCTTCTTGAGAGCAGCCTGACCAGTCTCCTCATAGTGGCTCAGGAAGCAAACCTTTGCGCCTGCTTCGAGGAAATTCTTGGTTGTAGCAAAGCCGATACCGCGGCTACCGCCGGAAATAACGACTACTTTGCCGGTAAAGTCAAATTTAACGTTTTTCATTTTGGTTCTATCCTTTCTGATTTTTAATTACATGGTTCACGTTCCTAAACGACATTTTTAGACAGTTAGCCATACTGTAAATATACAGATATTAGCCGCTGTTGAGTTCCAAAAAAGTTGTTTATGCTCATATACCATATAATATCATCAATCTATTTCATGTCAAGAGCAAAATTTATTTTTGCCCTGAAAATTATTTTTGCTGTAAATCCTTCTTATCCCTTGACATATTTTTAGTAATATTTTATAATCAGCAACAAGTTTTGTATTAAAACATACAGAAAAAGGAAATGAACTTGTAATAAAGGAAGGAGATTTTTTCTTATGAAACGTAGTGAAGTTCCTCAGAAAGGCTTATTGAGTGGTGTTAAGGTGCTGGTCAGTGCAATTTCCGTTGCAGGACCTTTTGCAGGTGAGTTACTTGCGGATATGGGTGCCGATGTTATTCAGATGGAGAACCCCGCAAACCCCGACTTCTCTCATGGTAATGGTCTGCCCGGCTGGCAGGGTGAGTCCCATAGACGCAACATGCGTGACATTACCCTGAACGTCACCAAACCTTTAGGCCGTGAAGCTTTCATGCGTCTGCTCAAGGAGACCGACATTTTCATCGAGTCCTCCAAGGGCGGCCAGTGGGAAGCATGGGGCATGGGCGATGAAGTCCTGTGGGAAGTTAACCCCAAGCTGGTTATATGCCACATTTCCGGCTACGGCCAGACCGGTCTTGAGTCTTACATAAGCCGCGCCTCCTACGACCCCATTGCTCAGGCATTCAGCGGTGTTGCCTACTCCAACGGCAGCGACGATATGCCTTACTTCCCCATCGCCGATAACGTTCTCGACTACTACACTGCATTCTTCGCAGCAAACTCTTCTCTGGCAGCATACATCAACGCTCAGCGCACCGGTAAGGGTGAGAGCCTTGACGTTGCTCAGTACGAGTGTGGTCTGCGTACCCTGTGCCAGTACCTGCTTCAGGATATTATGGAGCACAACCCCGAGAAGCGCTCCCTGTGGATCGCCGCTGATCTGGTTGCCGGTACCGGTAACTACCGCTGCAAGGAAGGCAGCATGTTTATAATGTCCACCGGTAACGCTATTGTTAAGCGTCTGGCTCTTATGCTTGGCCTGCCTTACGGCACCAAGGAGTTCCCCGCATGCGGTTACGCCTGCTACCGTGCAACTCCTCAGGGCAAGCAGCTCGAGGAGAAACTGCTTAAGCTCTGCGCTGAGCACACCGCAGCCGAGATGGAAGACATGCTCAACAAGCACCGCATCCCCTGCTCCAAGGTCATGACCTTCCAGGATATGCTCACCAACGAGCAGTACATTGCCCGTGACTCTCTGACCACCAGCCCCAGCACCCGTTGGGAAGATCCCGAGAATCCCGGCCAGCCTCTGCAGGTTCGCGTACCTAACATCGTTCCCAAGGCCAAGAACAATCCTCTTGAGATATGGAGAAACGGTGTTGACTTCGGTTACGATACCAAAGACGTTCTGTCCGACCTGGGTTACAGCGACGAGGAAATCGACAAGTTCTTCAAGAAGGGCATCTCCGTTTCCGTCCAGGACCGCTGCCAAATCTACAAGCATCTGTAATTTTAAAAACTTATTTAATAAAGTTCACGCCGCAAAGCGAAAGCTTTGCGGCGTTTTTTTTTCCCTTACGGGGTACATAATAAATTAAACTGCCTTTTAATTTATATCGGCCTGCACTTTTACAGCCGCCGTAAACCCGCTCCAAGCTCTGAAACATCAATATAAATAAGAAAGACGATACTTTTGCAGCTGTTGAAATCCGGCTTTTCTAACAGGAAATCAACAAAAAATATAGCCGGCAGGTCAAAAACCTGCCGGCAATGGCGGAGATGAAGAGATTTGAACTCTTGCGTGCCTTTCGACACCTACCGCATTTCGAGTGCGGACCCTTCAACCACTTGGGTACATCTCCGTATTTTAACTTACTATCTTTGTAATTATATCCGATACCATATGAAAAATCAAGGTTTATATATTCCTTGAATAATTTATATAATTTGTGTGAATAATTATATGCAAATCTTGACAAAAGTTTAAGTAAGGACTATGATGTAATCACAAAAGGAGAGGTGACAGATATGAGTAAAACTCTTTACAGTCTTATGCTTGACGAAGAGGTCGTGCATCAGGTGGACGCTCTTGCCCATCGCCTCGGCGCCAATCGTTCAAGCCTTATAAATCAGATATTGGCAGAATATGTAGATTATACTACACCGGAGCAGAGGATTAACGACATTCTCTCAAGTATTCAGCAGCTTATGAGCCCGTCCAGAGACCTTGTCCCCTTCTTCTCCCCCAATTCTTTCTCAATGAGTCTTAAAAGCTCACTTGAATATAAATACCGCCCCACGGTAAAATATGAGGTAGAGCTGTACAGAGGCGAAAGCGACAGCATAGGCGCTCTGTCGGTGGTTTTCAGAACCCAGTCCGCAGAGCTTATTTCCGGCATGACGAAATTTTTCCGCCTCTGGAAACGTATTGAGGATGTTCACCTCTACCAGCTCACCGGACAAAAGCATGAATATGCCCTGTATGACGGTAAATTCATGCGCTCACTCAGCTTTCCCGAACGGGAATGCAGCTCCGAGGAGCTGGCCCGTGCAATTTCCGAATATATAAAACTGTTCGACAAAATGCTTAAATGCTGGCTGGGAGGCAGGCTTGACGGGCACGAAATCGAAGCCGCCTACTATTCTCAAATGCTTTCTTCTAAAATCCATATTTAAGGAGGGTTATTATGAACGCTCAGAACTTTACTCAGAAAAGTCTTGAAGCCGTGCAGACCGCACAGGCCATGGCTCAGGAGAACAGCAACAATTATATAATGCCGGAGCACCTGCTTTACGCTCTTGTAGATCAGGACGGTGGACTTATTCCCTCCCTGCTTTCAAGAATGGGCGTTGACTGCAACACTCTTTTATCCGAGATAGATACAGGCATCGCCGCACTTCCTAAAGTGGGAAATGCCTCCGACGTTTACATGTCACCGGAATTTAACCGGGTAATGACAGCCGCCGAAAAGGCTGCAAAATCCATGAAGGACGAATACCTTTCCGTTGAGCACTTGATGATAGGTATTTTTGCCGCCGCAACTCCCTTTATTAAACGCCTGTTTTCAGACCACGGCATAACAAAATCCGCCTTCACCAACGAGCTTTCCAAGGTCAAGTCCTCCCCTGTCACCGGTGATAATCCGGAGGACAGCTACGACGCCCTTACAAAATACGGCACCGACCTTGTAAAGCGGGCAAGAGAAAACGAGCTTGACCCTGTCATAGGCCGTGACACCGAAATCAGAAACGTTATCCGTATTCTGTCCCGTAAAACCAAAAACAACCCTGTTTTAATCGGTGAACCCGGTGTTGGTAAAACTGCCATTGCCGAGGGCCTTGCACAGCGTATAGTCCGCGGTGATGTGCCGGAGGGCTTAAAGGACAAGACCATTTTCTCCCTTGATATGGGCGCACTGATTGCAGGCGCTAAGTACAGGGGCGAATTTGAGGAACGTCTTAAAGCCGTTCTGGAGCAGATACGCCGCTCTGAGGGACAGATTATTCTGTTCATTGATGAGCTGCACACCATAGTGGGCGCAGGTAAAACAGAGGGCAGCATGGATGCCGGAAACCTGTTAAAGCCCATGCTTGCAAGAGGTGAGCTGCACTGCATAGGTGCCACAACTCTTGACGAATACAGAAAATATATAGAAAAAGATGCAGCTCTGGAGCGTCGTTTCCAGCCGGTACAGGTTGACGAGCCTACTTTGGAGGACACAATTTCCATTCTTCGTGGCTTAAAGGAGCGCTATGAGGTTTATCACGGCGTCCGCATCCACGATAACGCCCTTGTGGCTGCTGCCACCCTTTCAAACCGCTACATCACCGACCGTTTTCTCCCCGATAAGGCCATAGATCTGGTGGATGAGGCATGTGCTCTTATAAGAACCGAAATCGACTCCATGCCCGCAGAGCTGGACGATATACGGCGCAAGATAATGCAGCTTGAAATTGAGGAAATGGCTCTTAAGAAAGAGGACGACCGGCTCAGTCAGGAGCGGCTTGCCAAGATAAGAGAAGAGCTTTACAACCTGAAAGACAAGTTTAAAGCTATGAAATCCCGCTGGGAACAGGAAAAGGACAGCGTTGACAAGGTTAAGACTCTGAAATCTCAGATTGAGAAGGTACACGCCGACATTGAAAACGCCCAGCTTCACTATGAATATGAAAAAGCCGCAAAGCTTAAATATTCCGACCTGCCCGCTCTTGAAGCTCAGCTTAAAGAGGCCGAAAAGCTCTCCGAAGACAGAAAACAGAACACCTTGATTCACGACACCGTAACCGAGGAAGAAATCTCCGGCATAGTTGCAAAGTGGACGGGGATCCCTGTTTCAAAGCTTATGGAGAGTGAAAGAGCCAAAATTCTTCACCTTGATGACTATCTCCATGAGCGGCTTATCGGTCAGGATGAAGCCGTGCAGAAGGTTACAGAAGCAATTCTGCGCTCCCGTGCCGGTATTTCCGACCCCAACCGCCCCATTGGTTCCTTCCTGTTTTTGGGCCCCACAGGTGTTGGTAAAACAGAGCTTGCAAAGTCTCTGGCCTCATGTCTGTTTGACGATGAAAAAAACATTGTAAGAATAGATATGACCGAGTACATGGAGAAATTCTCCGTGTCCCGCCTTATAGGCGCACCTCCCGGATATGTGGGTTACGATGAGGGCGGGCAGCTCACAGAGGCTGTACGGCGCAAGCCCTATTCCGTAGTGCTGTTTGATGAAATTGAGAAAGCACACCCCGATGTTTTCAACATCCTGCTGCAAATTCTGGATGACGGCCGCATCACCGATTCTCAGGGCCAGACGGTTGACTTTAAAAACACTATTATCATCCTTACCTCCAATCTGGGCAGCCAGTACCTGCTGGACGGTATAGATGAAAACGGCAATATAAGCAAAGAGGCTCAGGACGCCGTCATGGCAGAGCTGCGCCGCTCCTTCCGTCCCGAATTTCTGAACCGTCTGGATGAAACCATCATGTTTAAGCCTTTGAGCCGCGACAATCTGGAGGGCATAATTGAAATTATGCTGGGCGGTCTGAGAGAAAGACTTAAGGAAAAATCCCTCAGCCTTACCATTACTCCCGAAGCTAAGGAATATATAATCGACAACGGCTTTGACCCCCTGTACGGTGCAAGACCCCTGAGACGTTACCTGCAAAGCAAGGTGGAAACCCTTATCGCAAAGGAAATTCTCCGGGGCGATCTGGAGCCGGGCGACTGCCTGAATGTAGCTCTTAAAGACGGAGAACTGGTCTGCAAATAAAATAATTTAAAATAAAAAGCATCCTGCGAAGCGGTTTAATCCCCTTGCAGGATGTTTTTTTACTGTAAACAGGTCTTATAAGCTATGTAAACTAAGCATTACATGTATACTCAAGTTTACAAAAAACGCCTTGAATTCGTGAATAAAACAATATAAAATAAGTACGCAAGCAATTATATGTAAAGTTTTGTAAACTATCCTTGCATAACTTGCAAAGGAAAGTTTATTGTATATTGGGAAAAATAGTATATACTATGCTTGATTTCGGATGAAAGCTAAATTTAATAAATAACGATAAGAGGAATTTTTACATGACCATTGGCGAAAAAATAACTAAACTTCGTGTTGCCGCACATATTTCACAGGAGCAGCTTGCAGAAAAGCTGAATGTTTCTCGTCAGTCTGTTTCCAAATGGGAGGCCAATCAGGCTCTGCCCCAGATTGACAAGGTTTTGCAGCTTTGTGAGCTGTTTTCCGTTTCTGCTGACTCCCTTTTAAAGGACAGCATTACCATTAACTGCTCCGAGCCCGGCGATGAGTATCATTTCAGATACTTCGGCACCGACGGTTTCCGCGGTGAGGCAAACGTCACCCTCACCTCCATGCATGCATATAAAGTAGGCAGATTTTTAGGCTGGTACTTTGCCTCCGACCTTTGCAAAACCACCCGTCCCAACCACCGTCCTCGCATAGTTATAGGCAAGGACACCAGACGTTCCAGCTACATGCTTGAATACGCCATTGCCGCAGGTCTTACCGCTTCCGGCGCAGATGCCTACATGCTCCACGTCACCACTACCCCCAGCGTGTCTTTTGTCACACGTCAGGATGAATTTGACTGCGGCGTTATGATTACTGCTTCTCACAATCCCTTTATGGATAACGGAATTAAGATAATCAACCGCTTCGGTGAAAAGCTGGACAACAAAACCACCGAATATATTGAGCGCTACATTGACGGAGATTTAAAGTCTCTGGGTGTCTCCGGCTCTGATCTGCCCCTTGCCTGCGGCGAGAAGCTGGGCTGCATTGTGGACTATGTTTCCGGCAGAAACCGCTATCTGGGTTACCTGATTTCTCTTGCTTCCAACTCCTACAAGAAGCTGCGCATCTGTCTTGACTGTGCAAACGGCGCTTCATGGATGATTGCAAAATCTGTTTTTGACGCTCTGGGCGCACAGACTGTGGTTATCGGTGCCGAACCCGACGGCCTTAACGTAAACGACGGATGCGGCTCAACCCACATTGAAAATCTCTGCCGTCTGGTTCGTGAGGAGCATCTGGATCTGGGCTTTGCCTTTGACGGTGATGCCGACCGCTGCATTGCCGTAGATGAAAACGGCAATATCGTAGACGGTGACAAAATCATGTACATTCTGGGCCGCCGCCTTAAAGACAAGGGTATGCTCAACGGTAACACCGTGGTTGCTACCATTATGTCCAACAGCGGTCTTAAAGAAAGTCTCAGCAAAATCGGCATAAAGTGCGCCGAAACCACCGTAGGCGACAGATATGTTTACGAATGTATGCAGCAGAATGACTATTCTCTGGGCGGAGAGCAGTCAGGTCACATCATCATTAAGAAATATGCCACCACCGGCGACGGTATTTTAACCGCTATCATGCTGACTGAAGAAGTCTGCGACAGAAAATCTTCTCTGGGAAAGCTTGCCGATCCCGTAAAGCTGTACCCCCAGCACCTTGAAAACCTCCGCGTTAAGGATAAGGCCGCAGTTTTAAATGATGAAGCTGTAAAGGCAAAAATCAAAGAGGTCGAAGCACTTATTAACGGAAAAGGCCGTGTGCTCCTGCGTCAGAGCGGCACCGAATCTATAATCCGCATTATGATAGAGGCTGAAGACAGCGAAAAGAGCGTCGAATACGCAAAAATGGTTGCAGAAGCCGTAAAGGAAAGAGGCCATTGTGTTGGATAAGAAAGTTGAAATAAAAGATTTATTTGAGGTAAAAACCGACTATATTGCTCCCCTTTTCGAGGGAAAGGTTTACCCATGGGAAATTCTCCCCGAAATTAAGGGCTATGTAAAAAAGCTGGTTGAGGAAGGAGTTGAGGGCTTTACAGAGTACGCCCCCGGGGTTCTGGTGGGCGAGGGTGTAAAAATCTACCCCACCGCAACCATCATTGCTCCCTGCATTTTAGGTCCCAACACCGAGGTTCGCCCCGGCGCATTTATCCGCGGCAGTGTTATTACCGGCCCTGACTGTGTTATAGGCAATTCCTCCGAGCTTAAAAACGCCGTATTATTGCAGCATGTGCAGGTGCCCCACTATAACTATGTAGGTGATTCCGTTCTCGGAAATAACGTCCACATGGGTGCAGGCTCTATCTGCTCCAACCTTAAATCCGACGGTAAAAACGTAGTAATTCACGGCGATAAGGATTACGAAACCGGTCTCCGCAAAATCGGCGGCATTTTAGCTGACGGTGCAGACATTGGCTGCGGCTCAGTTTTAAACCCCGGTACCGTTATCGGCAGAAACACCACCGTCTACCCTCTCACCCCGCTCCGTGGTGTATACCCCGAAAACTGCATTGTAAAGGGTGCAGATAAAGTGGTAGTGAGAAAATAAAAGCCCTCCTCCAAATGGTTTTTAAGCCATTTGAAATATAAAAAACAGCCGTATGTTTTCAACATACGGCTGTTTTTTTGCCACTTAGATAATATGGGTGTCCTCAGGCTCGATAATAAGGGAGCATTTATCCCCCACATTATAAATCTTCTTGTTCTTGGGGTTGGAGTCGGTAAGCTTAACAAGGGTATTTCCCACCATAACCTGATAGTTCTGGTAGGAGCCCATGAAGCAGGAAAGGCTGACCTCACAGGGAAGTCCCCCCTCATCTGCAAGCCGTGCAGACTCCGGACGCACAACAGCGGTATATTCCCTGCCCTTTTCCAATGGTGCAGAAGCTGCAACATTCATTTCATGCCCCTCTACATTAAGCACGGCCTTTTCACCGTTCTGCCTGAGCAGAGTGCCTTTAATGAAGTTTGCCTCGCCTATAAAGTCAGCCACGAACTCGCTTACAGGGTGGTAGTAAATCTCCTGCGGCGTTCCCATCTGAGCTACAACGCCCTTATTCATGATAATAATTTTATCTGAAAGTGCCATTGCCTCGCTCTGGTCATGGGTAACGTAGATTGCAGTTATACCCACTCTCTGCTGAATTCTGCGGATTTCCGTTCTCATGGAAACTCGGAGCTTTGCATCAAGGTTACTCAGCGGCTCATCGAAAAGCAGCACTGAGGGCTCGATTACAAGGGCTCTTGCAAGCGCAACGCGCTGCTGCTGACCGCCGGAGAGCTGGTTTGTCATGCGGCTTTCCATGCCGGTAAGCTCCACAAGGTCAAGGATGTCCATAACCTTTTTGTGAATTTCATCCTTGGGAAGCTTGCGCAGCTTCAGGCCGTAGGCAACGTTATCAAAAACATTGTAGTGGGGCAGCAGTGCATAGCTCTGGAAAACCATTGCAGTATCACGCTTATTTGGGGTAAGGGAGTTTATGGCGTCATCACCCAGATAAATTTCGCCCTCATCCGGACTTTCAAAGCCCGCAATCATACGCAGAGTTGTAGTTTTTCCGCATCCGGAAGGGCCCAGCAGAGTAATGAATGAGCCGGGTTCGATGTCAATGTTTGCGTCTTTTACAGCGTAGAAATCTTTTTTCGTCTTAGGGTCCTGATAAATTTTGGAGATATGCTCCAGTCTGACCCCTTTTTTTACTTTATCCATTACTCACTCCTCCTTCATTTTCCGGCTGGTGCCAAGGTGCTTTGTTATAAGCTCCATAAGCAGCACGGAGCCGTAGGTTATAATTATAAGGATTGTGGCAAAGGCACAGGCGATACTGTATGCGCCCTTTTCCGCAAACTCGTTTATCTGGACAGTTATAAGCAGGAACTGAGGTGTCACCAGAAGAATTATGGCGGAAATTGCTGTTATGCTTCTTACGAATGCAGTTACAAGACCGCTGAGGAAGGAGTCTTTAATAAGGGGCAGAGTCACGGTCATAAACACCTTAAAGCTGTTTGCGCCCATATCGTAGGCCGATTCCTCGATGGATTTATCAATCTGACGCAAAGCGGAAATACCGCTTCTCGTTCCGGTAGGCAGGCTTCGCACTACAAAAACTATAACAAGGATAAGGCCGGTGCCGTATATGCCCTGCATAAAGCCGGTGTGGAAAAGTCCACCGGAAAAACCTCTTATGTATCCAACACCCAGAACTGTTCCGGGAACTGCCATTGCCAGCATGGAAACAGTCTCAATAAATCCCTTGCCCCGGAAATTGCGCTTAACAACAAGGTAGGAAATTATCATGGACAGCAGCGCCGTAATGGGAGCTGCGATAAGGGAGAGGGTGAAGGAGTCGGTAAATGCCTTGAGGCCCTTATATTTTGTGAACACCTGTCCGAACCACTTAAAGGTGAGCGGTGTAAACTTATAGCCCCATGTAGGGAACAGCGCTCCGATAGGCACGCAGATATACATTATCATTACAAACAGTGCCACGCCTCCGCAGAGTATGGAAAGGGGTCTTGTAACGCCCTTGTCTGCAATAAGGGTTCTGCCGCGGCTTGCCTTACCCGTTAGGGTAGCGGCGGTTTTGGCTTCAAGATAATACTTCTGCACTATGAACATCATAAGAGTGATGCTCAAAAGTACAACTGCCATAGCGGCAGCGCCTGCCTTATCATATGCGCCGGTAATCTGAAGATAAATGGTGGTAGCAAGGGTATCATAGGAGCCGCCTATGAGCATGGGGTTTGCAAAGTCTGCGATAGACTCAATAAAGGTAACAAGAAATGCGTTTCCGAGTCCCGGCAGCATCAGGGGCAGGGTAACACTTGTGAATACCTTCATTCTGCCCGCGCCCATGTCTCTTGCCGCCTCTTCCAGTGATGGGTCGATGTTTTTAAGCAGACCTTTCAGCATCATGTAGCAGACGGGGAAAAAGGTCAGGCTCTGAACCACAACTATGCCCCAGAAGCCGTAAACACTGTTATCATAAATATGCAGGAGAAAACGTGTAATAAGTCCCGCTTTTCCGAATAACATTATCATAGACAGTGACAGCACAAAGGGCGGGGAAACAACAGGCAGGGTTGAAACCACCTTGAAAAGGCCGCCTGTAAATTTGTTGAGCTTTACATACACTTCCACATATGCAAAAAGCAGTCCCACCGCCGTAGAGAGCAGTCCTACCAGCATACCTACCTTTAAGGTGTTCCAGAAGGCCGTGCGGAAGTTCGCCATATCAAGAATACGGCGGAAAGCATCAAGGGAAAGACCGTTTTCTCCGTAGAAGCTGTCCACCAGAAGAATAGCCAGAGGGTAGAGTATAAACAGGGTTAAAAATGTTAATGTAGTAACAATATTAAGCTTAAATGAATATGTTTATAATACAAATGAAGCTATGAAGGGACATTTTTTTTAATGAATCTTTATTTATGGGAGGTCCTGCAAGAAATGCTAGAAAAAACGGACTAGGCTCATACATCCCTACTCACTTAAGATATTCTGCAACTAAAAGATTAAAATATAAAAAACCTAATATTTTTGTTGGAGCTGTAACTCCAATGGATAAACATGGTTTCTTTTCTCTTTCACTTTCTTTAGTTTATGAACATGAAAATGTAGAAAAAGCAGATATAGTAATTTTTGAAGTAAATGAAAATTTACCAAAAACTCATGGAGATACACAAATTCATATAAGTGAAGTTGATTATATAATACAAAACACAACTAAAGTTCCAGAACTTCAACCAAAAGAACCATCAGATAAAAATTTAATAATAGGTGATTATATAGCTTCTTTAGTTGAAGATGGTTCTACTATCCAACTTGGTATTGGTGGAATTCCAAATGCTGTTGCTAAATCTTTAATGACAAAAAAAGATTTAGGAGTTCATACAGAAATGATTACAGAAGGAATAGTTGATCTTTTTGATGCTGGAGTTATTACAAACAGCCAAAAGACTCTTCATAAAAATAAAATAATTGGAACATTTGCTCTTGGAACTAAAAAACTTTATGACTTCTTAGATGATAATCCTTGTGTAGAATTAAAATCTTGTTATTATGTAAATGATCCATTTGTAATTGGAAAGAATAATAAAATGATTTCAATAAACACAGCTTTATCAGTTGACTTAACTGGTCAGTGTTCATCTGAAAGCTTTGGCTTTAATCAATACAGTGGTACAGGTGGACAAAGCGATACTGGAATTGGTGCATTTATATAAGAAGGTGGTAAATCAATTATAGCTCTCCACTCTACTGCTAAAGATGATAAAATTTCAACTATATCAACAGGACATGCTCCAGGAACTTCTATATCTTACTCAAGAAATGATGTTGATTACGTTGTTACTGAGTATGGAATAGCAAATCTTACTGGAAAAAGTGTAAAAGATAGAGCTAAAAGCTTAATAAAAATAGCTCATCCTAAATTTAGAGATGAACTTACTGAATTTGCA